>Ga0154355_1175_pt1 | contig 12729 bp, 9 predicted proteins | sample RifGroA2_FD_115883 | JGI IMG/M metagenome (GOLD analysis project Ga0154355, IMG submission 115883) | Bacteroidetes bacterium GWA2_31_9b
AGTAAAGCAGGAACGCGACAAACTCATTGAAATTATTGATAATCGTTCGTGCATGTGTAAACGTGAGGGTTACGACAAGGTTGGAACCATTACAAATGATTTGAAAAAAATTATTAATCCCATCAGAAAAGATAATTTTAGTGCTGCAAAAAAAATATTGCGTCATGTGTGTACCGATTGTAACATACGAAGTAAGTTGCAAAATGATTTATCGGAATGGCTAGAGAGAAACTATGAGGATAACTATAAACGTTATAATACATTTCTTTATAATGAATCGAAAAGCTCTGTATTAAATGTAAAAGAAATTAAACCTTTATTTTCAAAAGAATCACCTGAAGTTGCAGGTAGAGAGATTTTACGTGATAACTATGATTTATTATTTGCCAAATACCCAAAACTGGTTGTTTTTGGTGAAGATGCCGGATATATTGGTGGTGTAAACCAAAGCCTAGAAGGATTACAAAAGAAATACGGAGATTTACGAGTTACAGATACAGGTATTAGGGAACAAACTATTCTCGGTCAGGGATTAGGCCTTGCTTTACGCGGATTAAGGCCTATTGCAGAGATTCAATATTTTGATTATTTATTGTATGCTTTACAAACTTTAAGCGACGATTTGGCAACTACACATTATAGAACTGCAGGAGGTCAGATAGCACCTGTTATTATTAGTACCCGTGGTCATCGATTAGAAGGAATATGGCATTCAGGATCACCACTGAGCATGGTTATTAACTCTATTCGTGGTGTTTATGTTTGCGTGCCCCGAAATATGACTCAGGCAGCAGGATTCTATAATACACTACTCGAAGGTGAAGATTCAGCTTTAGTTATTGAACCATTGAATGGTTATCGATTAAAAGAAAAACGCCCCGACAATATTGGTGAATACAAAATACCACTTGGTGTACCTGAAATATTGAACGAAGGTACAGATGTAACTCTTGTTACTTATGGTTCATGTGTTAAAATTGCACAAGATGCTGTTGAACAACTAAAAGAATTTAATATTTCAGTTGAACTAATTGATGTACAAACTTTATTGCCATTTGACAAAAAACATATGATTGCCGATTCAATTAAAAAAACCAACAGGGTTGTATTTTTCGATGAAGATGTTCCTGGTGGGGCAACAGCATATATGATGCAAAAAGTAATTGAAGAGCAAGGTTCGTATTTTCATCTCGACTCAGAACCCAGAACGGTCTCAGCAAAGGATCATCGACCTGCATATGCATCTGATGGAGATTATTTCTCTAATCCAAATGCAGAAGATGTGTTCGAAGCTATATATGCTATGATGAATGAGGCAAATCCAAAGAAATATCCTGAATTATACTAATTAGAATAAATCAAATTATGATAAAGTTAAGCCGGTGTAAAATCCGGTTTTTTCTTTTAAAATCAAATTCATTTTGCCTAAGAATTCTTTTATTATTCTTAAATTTATAAAGATTAATTTTATTCTTATGCAACAGAAACAACTTATCATACTCATCATCCTACTTTTATTCTCCAGCACGTTATTATCACAGAATTATACTTTTACTAAGAATGAAAATGGTGAAAAGACTTTTCATGATGGTACTCTTGTTTTAAATGAGGGTGTTCATTTTTTAACCATAAAAGGAGATTCATACGAAGCAGGATTACAATATGGGGTTTTATTAAAGGATGATCTAATAAAAATGGACTACGTTGTAGATAGCTTGATTGATGATTACATGGGTAATTTCTTTATTAAAAAGTGGATTGTAAATTCTGTAGTAAATTCAAAAATAAAGAAAATTGAAAAAAATATGCCATTGGACTATTTGCAGGAAATGAAAGGAATGGCCGATGGAAGTGGATTGGAATTAAAAGATATTCAAACAATTGCATATTTACCTCAATTGTTTTTCAAAATCAGTTGTACCGCTTTTATCCTGAAAAATGAAAATGGTATTGTTCATGGAAGGAATTTAGATTGGCCAGGAATTGAAGTATTAACTCATCATCCACTAATTGTTAATTATAAACTAACTAATAAAATTCCATTCACAAATCTTACTTTTATAGGATATCCCGGAGTTTATACAGGAATGAACCATAGCGGATTGAGTATGTCAGTTAATATGAATGGTGCTCCTGCAGATAATGACAAGAAAATTAATGATTACAACACAAGAATGCCGCTTGCATTTAAAGTCAGAAACATATTGGAAAATGCAGAAAATATTGAAGATGTTGATAAACTATTTAAAGATTACAGCTCACATGCATGGTTTATAACTGTTGGTAGTAAAAATGATAATACAGGTGTAATTTACGAACTTACCAGAGGCGAAGTTATTAAAAACCCAATGAAAGATGATTTTTTATTTGTTGAAAATCTTTCGCTTTCAGATAAAGGAAGATATCAATATAGCCCAATATGGATGTTTAGTACTTCAAATATTTCGCGTGAAAGAAAAATGAAGGAGTTAAACAAAAGAATATCAAATGAGAATTTAATTGATAAAAGTTATAAGATCCTTACCAATACTGAGAATCATAATTTGTTGCATGATCCATTCTATGGTTATTGCATTAATAATTTCAACACTATAAAAAGCTGCATTTTAGATAATACCAGAAATGAGATTTATTTTACATATGGTGAGCATAATGCAGCAATTAATAAATATCTTCATTATGTTATTGAAACAGGCGATGTAGAAGTTTATAAGGAAAAACAGGAAATTGCAGATAATGCAAGTTATGAAGCTGCACTAGATTATTTAGATTGGATTAAGAAATCATATTCCAGTAAAAAGAAATTAACAGATAAAGATTATAAATTCATTATTAATACAATTCAAAATTATAATATAAATCCTGCTTTTAAAGCGTATTTGTTATCAGGTTTTTACTCAAAGTTAAAAGATAAGGAAAATACCTTTATCCAGGCTGAAAATTATATTTCCGAATTACCCGATTTTTTCCATTCATATTATAACAAATATAAAGTTATGCGCGATTTGGGAGAATACATGAAAGCTATAGTTGCACTTGAAGAAATGCTGCAAACATCAACAATTAATCCGTATTATGAGTATAGGGCAAAAATTAACATGATTGAGATGTATGATAAATTGCTAGAAAATAAAATCGACTCGGTTTATATTGATAAAATTCATAAATTGTATTCTCAAATAAATACAGAAATTAGTCAATATTTTATTGATACAGAAACCCAAAAGGATTTAGATTTAATTGAAAAGATTAATAAAAAGTACAAATAGTAAATGACAACAAGTGATTCAGTTGATTCTGCTGTTGAATTAATACTAAATTCAAATTTTGCTATTGCTTTTACTGGAGCAGGTATTTCTGTTGAGAGTGGAATTCCTCCTTTTAGAGGAAAAGATGGATTATGGAGTAAGTATGACCCCAATGTGCTCGATTTAAATAACTTCTTCTTATTTCCTGTTGAGTCATGGAAAGTAATTAAAGAAATATTTTATGATTTCTTTGGCTCTGCAAAACCAAATTCAGCTCATATTGCTCTAGCAGAATTGGAGCACAGGAAAATGATTAAAGCAGTAATTACTCAAAATATAGATAATCTTCATACAATAGCAGGAAGTAAAGAGGTATATGAATTTCATGGAAATTCACGAATGCTTGTTTGCCCAAATTGTGGAGAAAATTATGTTGCTGCAGAAGTAGATTTAAATGAAATTGTTCCTTTATGTAATAAATGTCATGGAGTTTTAAAACCTGATTTCATCTTCTTTGGAGAGTCGATTACAACTCTTGCATACCAAAAGTCGGTTGAAGCGGCTGAAAAAGCAGACTTGGTAATTATTATTGGTTCAACAGGCGAAGTAACTCCTGCATCAATGATTCCAACTATTGCGAAGCAAAATGGAGCCAAGATTATTGAAATAAACCCCGAAAGATCATTATTCACAGATTCAGTAACCGATGTATTTTTACAAGGAAAAGCAACTGTAATCATGGAACAAATTATAAACGAGTTAAAACTTAAGGTATGATAAAATTTAAATTAGGTCCCGAATCAGAATACATTGAACTCATAAAACTATTAAAAGTAACAAATATTTGCATGAGTGGGGGCGAAGCTAAGCAATTTGTAAACGATGGTATTGTAAAACTGAATGGACTAGTTGAAAGTCGCAAGAGGGCAAAAGTAAGAATAGGCGATAAAGTTGAAGTTTTAGACAATATAATTCAAGTAGAATAATTATAAACTAAATATACTGATATGTCATTTTTAGAACTAGCAAAACGACGATATTCGTCAAGGAGTTATCAGGATAAGCCTGTTGAAAAAGAACTTCTGCTTCAGGTAATGGAAGCAGGCAGAATTGCTCCATCAGCAAAGAATAATCAACCCTGGCATTTTGTTGCAATAACAGAAAAAGAGCCATTGGCTAAAATTCGGGATTGTTATGAAGAAACCTGGCTGGAAACTGCAAAAGCAATTATTGTTGTTTGTGGCGATCATCGTGATGCATGGCGTAGGTCAGATGGTAAAATTTATACAGATATGGATGTAGCAAGTGCAGTAAGCTATATGACATTAGCTGCTACTGATCTTGGACTAGCTACATGCTGGATTTGTAAGTTTGATGTTATGAAATGTGTTAATTTACTCGATTTACCCGATGGAGTTGTTCCAATGGTATTATTACCAATAGGATATCCTACTGATGAAGTAGATATTAACAGACACGAGCAACTCCGTAAACCTTTAAAAGAAGTTGTTCATTTTGAAAAATTCTTTTACAAACCGTTTAAAAGATAAAATATTTTGAAAAAGTAAATCCGGCTGAATGCCGGATTTATTATATCTTAATATGAAATCGGAAAATATAAAGCAATTGAATCTTTAATATTGAAACCCGATTTTAATTTTTTTTAAAAATTTATTGAATATTTTATTGTTGGATTTCCTTTCTCAACACCAAAGCTGTAATTAGAGAACACTCTTAATTTATCATTTTCTAATCCTTTAATATAAACCCAGATAATATCTCCAATCCATAATGTAGCACCAGTAATTAAAAGCAATTCTGCATCATTTGAAAAAAATGCATTATCGTAATCATAGCCTCCTGTTTCTCCCCAATAGACATCAGTTGGGTCACCAAAGTAAGATTGATCTTTTTTAATCCAACCCATTTCAAGTACTTTTTCTCTTTCCATCAAGGCATAAATACCTAAGCCAATAACACCAAGTGTTGTAATGGTTCTCACATATGGTTTTATGATCATATCTTTATGATCAGCTACAAAATAATCACCCAAACCAGGTACTAAGATTGAATAAACAACATTTGAAGCACCCCCTTTTTTTATACCATTAACAATAATTTTGGGCTTTAACTTTTGAGAAATTGATAAATCATCGTTATAAATATCCCATTCAATTTGTTTGTTTTCTCCGGGTAATACCTTAGTCCCAAAATCACCTTTTATTTTTTTTGGTACAAAAATGTTAAAGTCATCATCAATTAAAAACAATTCGATAGTTTGAATTTCGTTTGTTTTCTTTGTAATTAAGTCGTAGTTAAATAAAACCTTATTATTCTCAATTTTTAAATCCAGATTTTTAACCTTTGGAGTTTGAGCAAAAGTTAAACTTATTAGAAATGCGCTTAATAGAGTTAAAACTATTTTTTTCATAATTAATTTAATTGATTATAATATTCAATAACTTTTAAAAAATCCTGATCCTTTTTAAGTTTAATTTTATTTTCAGATATAAACTTTTCAATTTCAACTTTATGATCAGAGAACAATTCTAATACAAAATCTTTTTTTCTCTTTAGTTTGATTGCAGGTTTATCGTCTGAGAGCTTTATATAATATGTTTCTTCAGGAATATATCGTTGAGAACCATCGCCACCACCTCCACCATAATAATCTACATATTTATTTTCCCGAAGATTAATTTTGCGTTTTATTAATAATTTACAATTTCCTTTATTTAATGTTTCAAAATATGCTCCTGCTAAATAACTTGTATTCCCCTTTTTTTCATGAATTAATGAGTACACAAACGATTTATTAGCAAAATCAATTGTTTTAACTTTAGTAGGTTCCGAAATTATTAATGTGTCTCTTTTAACGATAACTTCAAATTCCTGATTGTAAATATTATATCTGAAAAGTCCTTTTAATTTGCCGCCATTTTGAAGTTCAAGTTCTCCAAACATAAAGTCTCTATTGTAATATGGACTCCCTTTTGTAAATGGAATTGAATTTCGAGAGTTTGAATTAACGGTGAACTCTCCTACAAAGTTCATTCCTTGTACATAAATACTCGATTGTGAAAAACAGTTATTAAATCCTAGGAATAAAATAAATCCTAGTAAAAAGTATTTTTTAATTTTCATATAGATTTTATAAATAGTTTGCAATTTTAAATATAACTGACTACAAAAAGAAACGAAAGTTTAATTATTTTAAAAATTATTGATAAACGATGAAATTAATAAATAATAAAATCATGTAATAAATAATTTATAACCATTTAATACAGTAAAGTTTGAACAAAGTCAATTATGTTTTTATAATGAGAACATTTCCAATAAATTTTTTTACATTCAATACATTGGTAAAATGAATTAAAATGTTTTTTGGTTCCTGATTTAAGTAATTGTTCAATTGCTGATTTGTCAACAGATATTATATTTCCGTTACAAACAAAACATCTTGAAAACAATTTTACTTTATCTTTTAAATCGAATCGCTGAATTACTTCTTGAAGTTATTTTATTGTATTTTAGAATTCCCAAATCACGCGTTAAAATAATTCGCTTTTCTTCAGTTGATATTTTTATGATTTCATTATCTGAAAATGAATTCGTGTATTTAGTATCAAATTATAAATACAAAGATATTTAGCCAGTTTCTATAAATAAACATCAAGTACAAATGTAGTTTCCTAATGTGGTGTTAGCCTAATTAGTGTTATTTTGAAATCTCAAAACCTTCAAATCTGTTATAAACAGAAACAAAATTATTTTGTAATTCGTAAAATCGAAGGGAACAATACAAAATTGATATTTAAAACTCTTGTTTTAAATAGTCTTTCATTAAATTTATATCAATAGGATTAACGCCATATTTTAGTAGGTAATGAATATCGTCGTTAAAAGCTTTATAAAACGATACAAAATCATTATTTGATAATCTTAAAGCTTCCTGATAGGAATGAATTGCTTTTTTTTGTTCATTCATACACCACTGAACATGTCCAAGATGTATTAAGTCGAATTCATTTTTATTGTAATCTATAATTTTTGTGTAATATGTATTTGCAGTTTCAAATTTCCCAAGAATAAATGAAATCCAAGCAATTGGACGCTGAATCTTATCATTTGAAGGTGATAAATATTCAACTTTATAGTAATATTTTAATGCTTCGTCATATCTTTTTAGTCGAACCAAAGTATGACCTATGTAAGCAAGTATATACAAATTTTCCGGTTCAAATTTTTCAGCATCTAAATAGTATTCAAGTGCTTTTTCCGGATTATTCATATATCTGTAACACAAAGCAATTTTTTTACTTATCCACACCTTTTTACTATCGTACAATTCAGCTTTTTTATAATAGTCTAATGCCAATTTGTAGTTACCTTCTTGTTGATAACAATAACCAATTTTTTCGTACAATTCAATGTCAGGATCTTCAATTTTTTCAAGATTTACAAATAACTCTGCTGCTTGATTAAAATGTTTATTTTCAAGAAAAAATTCAGCAATATTTCTGGTGATTTTAGTATTATGAATTAGCTTCTTAAAAAAGAAAGTGTTTTGTATATCGAATTTCCAATCAAATATATCTGAGAATTCATTTTTATACTGATTTAGCTTAAAAAACCTATATAAATCCTGAAGATATTGCGTGAAAATATTTTTAGTTACTGCAAAGCTGTTTAATAAATTCTCATCATTAGAAATTTCTTCAATGTTTTTCATTTCTTCGTTAAACATATCCATCATCATTGTTTTGTGCGATTCAGGAATATATTGCAGGTTTAAACAAAACGAATATTTGTCGGAATTACACATGTAATGTGATTTTTCGAGTTGTTCAATAAAAGGCTGGAGCTTTGTTTCTTTTTCGTTTATAAGTTGTGTAAGGCTTTCGTTTTCTTTATAAAATGGTACAAACCAATTACTTATTTCATTATAAAATGGAAAATGTTTTAATCGGGAGAATGCGCTCATAAATACATCTGCTCCCTCAATCTGCATTTTTGAAAAATCTTGGAGTTTATCAAGTAAGCCGGGAGAATCTTCGAAAACTTTTTCCCAGTCAGGATTTTTATCTTCAAGAAATTTTTCATCAATAATATTTTCAAGATCAAGACTTTTTTCAATTTTAGGTTGCATTTTCATCATCTCGGGCAAAATTTCTTCTTCCCACTTTTTTGTAAGTTTTTCAGTATCTTTTGATTTGAAAATCTGAATAATTATTGATTCTGTTAACTTATCAATATCCGAAGTTTTAGCAATTTTCTCAATTTCCTTAATTAATTCAGGATAAAATTGTATTCGTTTATCGTATTTGTAAAATCCAAGTAAAAGACCAATAAGTGCTCTTTGGTATACATGTTCTTCGTTATAATAATAGAAATTCAGCAACGAGTTAAACTTATTTTTATCGAAAACTCGCAACAGGCTCATGGTTATAGCACTAACAATTAAGCTTTTATCGTGCCATGGAATTTTTTCGGAATGACAAATGGTTTCTAGAATTTTACTTTCTGTTTCGAGGTATTTATCGGTTAACCATAAATAATTGAATAAATCTCGTAATGCTTGCTGACGTGAAATGGTTTTATCCGAAGATCCCGAAATATTTATTTTGCTTCCTTTTAAAATTTCATCTAGTTCTGAATCAAAGGTAAGACTATGAATTAATGAAATTGCTTCATCTGAATGTTGTTCTCTTTTTTTATCGAGAGACCATTTCATTTTATAAATTGTTAAGCCTGAGTTATCGGTTAAAAGACATTCATTAATTGTATCGGCTAATTCTAAAAGCGTGCGTTGTAAATGATTATAAATATTATCGCGTTTAGGATCAATAATGTTTGAGAAAGAATGTTTTAAAATATTGGAATAAGTTTCTTTTAAACTTTCAATTTGAATTTGATGATATTCCTTTTTAGTTTGATTAGCAAACAATTTCAGTTGTTGAATTGATTCTGAGATTTCTTTATTTATTATAAGATCGCAAATCTCATTATATTTTGCTTGTATTTCGTTATGATTCATTTTATATGCTTTAAATAAACAAGTTCTAAATTTTTTATATGTGTTGCAAATTACGTTCCCTCAAATTTTTTAGTGACAATTAAGCTGAAAAATTAAATTTAAGTGCTAAAATGGCACTTAGAGATTGTAGATTTTTTAAAAAAGAATGTAAAAATTGATTTATTGGCTTTTTAGAATAAATCCGCTTCCATGAATATTTTCAATCTCAATAGTTGGATCGCTTAGTAAATATTTACGAAGTTTGGAAATATAAACATCCATGCTTCGGGCATTAAAGTAACTATTGTCGCCCCAAATTTGATTTAATGCTTTTTCACGATCAAGTATTTTGTTTTTATTTTGGCAAAGTAACTTAAGTAAGTTTCCTTCTTTAGGTGATAAATGGAAAGTATATTCTTCGAATTTAAGAACACGTATTGATGAATCGAACTCATATTTTCCGATCGAAAAATTTTTCTCATTCTCTGAATCAACCGTATTACGCTTTAATATTGCTCTTATTTTATATAGTAAAACATCGGAATCAAAAGGTTTAGTAATGTAATCATCGGCACCAATTTTAAAACCATCAATAATGTCGTCTTTTAATGTTTTTGCTGTAAGAAATATGATGGGAGTATCACTGTTTTTTTGTTTAATAATTTTCGCAATTGAAAAGCCATCCATATTAGGTAACATGATATCGAGAATGCATATATCAAATAGCTGAAGATTAAATGAATTGATAGCTTTTGCTCCATCTTGAATCCAGGTTACAACAAAATCGTTCATCTCGAGGTATGATTTTAAGACCGAACCAAAGTTGGCATCATCTTCAACTAGAAAAATTCTATTATTATCTTTCATTACTAAATGGGATTAATGGTAAGCTAATTTCAAATTTAGAACCTTTCCCGGGTAAGCTGGTAGCATGAATTGACCCTCCAAACTGAATTACAATTGCTTTCACATAACTTAATCCAAGCCCAAAACCTTTTACATTGTGAATATTACCTGTTGATACACGATAAAACTTATCAAAAATTCGAACCAAGTCTTCTTTTTTTATACCAATACCATTGTCTTCAACAGAAATCAGAATATTTCCATTCTGATTCCTTGTTAGAATGTTTATCTGAGGATTTTGGTTTGAATATTTATTTGCATTATCGAGAAGATTATGGATGATATTCAAAAAGTGAGTTTCATCAATCATAGCAAAAGAATTATCTGCATGAAGAACAGAATTAATTATACCGTTTTTTTGTTTAATCTGTATTTCAATATTCTGAATAGCTTTTTGAATTAATATATGCAAGTCGGTTTCAATTAATGATAATTTGAATTTTTCTTTTTCGAGCAACGACATCTGCAGCACACTTTCAACTTGATTGTTCATCCTACGATTTTCTTCTTTAATTATTCGCAGGTATTCGTTAATTCTTTCCTGATCACCTAAAATTTTCGGATTCGAAATTGAATCTGCCGCCAGTGAAATAGTTGCAATAGGTGTTTTGAACTCATGTGTCATATTATTTATAAAATCCGACTTAATTTCAGATATTTTCTTTTGTTTATATATAATACGAATTGTAAAACCAAAAATAAAAATGATAACCAAAGTAAAAAATATCGATCCGGAAAGCATATAAATTAATGATCTAAAAATAAAGCTGTGTTTGCTTGGCAGGTACAAGTAAAGAAAGATGTTTTTATCAACATAATCATTTGGAAACAGGTTCGCTTTATACGAGCTTTTAATAAGTTCATCTTCGAATTTTGCCGATCTATTTTCTATGCTATCATTTTTAGTATTAATAATTGCATATTGGAACTCCTTATCAATCCCATTATCTACAATTTCACCTTTTATTATATTATTAAGATTTTCAAAATCTATTCTCTCTACTGCAGAACTGAAACGGGTTTCAAACTCTAACACCATATCTTCTAAATTCTTTTCGAATTGTTTTGCTTTTACAATTTTGTAGGTATTTGTTACAACCTTAGCTGTGTCAGAAACAACAATAACAGAGTTAGTTGTACTGGTCAAACCATCAGCTCCAATAAAAACAAAATCATTATTTTCTTTTGATTTATTGCTTATAACGCTTATAAGATTTGAGTCATTATTCACTGTTACTTTGTAATTAATATGCTGTCTCTTTTGATTTACTTTGTTAGTTATACTATCTTTTAAGAAATATTCGTAAAAATGATTCGCAGTTGAAATTGAATCACCATCAGAAGATGTATAAATTACACGGTCAATATTTTCTGAAAGAAACACGATTTGTTGTTTTCGTTCAATTTTCTGAATTATATTTTCTAGTGCTTCTTTTACATTTTTCGAATACTCTGCTTTTTTTACCTCAATTGCATTTTTAATCCAGAATAGCTGCACAATGATTATTCCTGTGAGAGAAATAATCATAACCAAAATTAAAATATATATAAGGTGCTTTTTCATTAACTTTTAGATTATGGGTCAAAGATATATATAAAAATATAGGTCAATTAAACTTTAACATTTCTTTAACTCTTTTTAACCAGTTATTAAATATTGAGGTCACTATTGTTTTATATGTTTGTGTTATGATTTAAAAACGTAAAAGGAGATATTAAAATGAAAACAAAATTTAAACTAATTACTGTATTTGCATTAATGCTTTTTGTTCTTTCAATCAATGCGCAAGAGCAGAAAAAGATTAAAATCAAAATGATAAAAGATGTTAATGGCAAAACGATTGTTATTGATACTATTATTATTGGTACTGATTTTAAAGACATTGATTTATCAGGATTCCATATAACAAGCGAAATGGAAGAAATAATTGAACATCTTGAATCTGGCGAGAAAAAAGAGAGCATGATGAAATTTTATTTCACTGATAATGAAAAATCAAATAAGGGTGACTCATTAAAACATGTTTGGGTTGAAGTTTCAGACGAACTGGAAGGCGATTCCAATGAAAGTAGTCATGCATTTTTTGTTTCCCGTGATAGTCATGTTATAACAGATAAAAATATGGTTTTTGTTAGCAGTAATTCTGATGGCGAAACAGAAATTGATACTATTATTCACAATCGGAATAAAAAAATTATTATAAAAAAAGTTGGCGAAGAAGGTGAGGATAAAGATGTTATGGTTTGGGTTTCAGATTCAGATGGCGATACTGAAATGAATGATAGTGTTAAAGTAATTAAAGTAAAAAATGTTATTACTAAATCGGGAGAAAATGATGAAGTAACTGTATATGTTACATCTGATGGCGAAAACGACAAATCCGCAAAAGAAAAATCATATAAAGTAATTGTTAAATCGGGAGAAAATGGGGAGTACAAAACAGTTGTAATGGATGGCAAAGAGGGTGAATTAAATTCGGATGAAGATGTTATTATTCTTAAATCATTTGAAGATACACACAATTCAATGATAATTATTAAAGGTATAAATGATGA
>Ga0154355_1177_pt1 | contig 12638 bp, 11 predicted proteins | sample RifGroA2_FD_115883 | JGI IMG/M metagenome (GOLD analysis project Ga0154355, IMG submission 115883) | Bacteroidetes bacterium GWA2_31_9b
TGTGTATAATCCCTTGCCTGAATGCATCTACCGCTTGGTATATAATACTTTGCAGTTGTAACTTTAAGCTGGCTATTATAACTTAGAGGAACTGTTGTTTGAACAAGACCCTTGCCATACGTTCTTTGTCCTAGGATTACTGCTCTATCTAGGTCTTGCATTGCTCCTGCTACTATTTCAGAAGCTGAAGCAGATGCTCTATTAACTAATATTACGAGAGGTATTTCTGTATCATACGGTATATCTGTTGTTTTGTATACCTGATTTAGTTTTTCTATTTTCCCTTTTGTATTTACGATATTTTGTCCTTTTTCAACAAAAATATTACAGATTTTAGGCGCTTCATTTAGTAATCCTCCAGGATTTCCACGCATATCAATTATTAAGGATGTAATCTGATGTTCCGATTGAAGATTTTTTAAAGCATCTTTTAATTCTGATGAAACCTCCGGTGTGAATTTTGTAACACAAATATAACCAATGCCAGGTTCAACGATACCATAATATGGAATACTATTAATTTTAATCTCTTCGCGAATAATTTCTTTTTCCATTTTTTCGTTTGACCAGGGTCGCTCAATTAGAAGCTTAACGGTAGTTTTAGGAACGCCTTTTAACTTCTCACTTATATTATTAATCTGTATATTTTCTGTTGGAACTCCATCAATTTCAAGGATAATATCGCCTGCTTTAAGGCCAGCTTTGTCAGCAGGAAATCCTTTGTATGGTTGGGCTACAATTGGTTTTTTATCTTTATTGCGAATTAATGCACCAATACCTCCATATTGGCTATTAACCATAAAATTAAAATCATCCATATCTTCTTCTGGAATATAAACTGTATATGGATCTAAAGACTCAAGCATTGCATTAATACTCGTTTCAACCAGTTTCTCAGGATCAGTTTCATCAACATAATAAACATTCACATCTCTAAATAGCGAAAAATAAATATCAAGACTTTTAGCTATTTTAAAATCGTCGCCTTCTTTAAAACTCCAAAATGTAATTAGAGAGATTAAAAGTATCCCTGCAAATACTACTAGTTTGTTCCTTTTATTAAATTTTTTCATTGTTAGATTTTTTTCATTAAAACAATCTCTTTACCAAACTAAACAAAATTAAAAATAAACTGATGATTATTCGAGTGATTAACATTATTTAACTAAACATCAATGATTTCTGATATAATTAACCATTTTGCTTGTTTAAATGTTCATTTAACTTAATTAGCATTTGAACAAGTTCTTTTTCAATTGTAACATAATCAAGGTTTTCGGAAGAGATATAAATTATTATAAAATTAATTTTTAATCCACTTTTTTTAAGATTCTCATAAAGCATATACTTATTCTTTCGGAAAGCTTCTCTAATTTTACGCTTTATGTTGTTTCTGTCAACAGCTCGTTTAAATCTTTTTTTTGAAACACTAACCGTAAATTTAGCAGGAAAATCAATGTCTTCAGTTTGCTGAAATGTTTTATAATTAATTTTAAATGGATAATGCAAAAAACCATTACTATCAAAGAATAGAGATTCTATTAATTTCCTGCTTTTAAGCTTTTCTTCAATATTAATTCCAAACATTCTCATTGAAAGTAAAGGTATCATTTTTTGAAAAAAAAAGGAAAGTAAAACTACTTTCCTTATAAATATTGATTAAAGACAAGCTATTTATTAGTTTTATTATGTTCCAAAATAAATTGTTCAATAGCCATTGTCATTGAAGGTGCTTCTTTTGAAGGAGCTTTAATATCTGCTTTTAGTCCAGCATCCTTAACTGCTTTGGCTGTTTTAGGACCAAAGGCTGCTATTTTAGTATTGTTTTGTTTGAAATCCGGAAAGTTCTCAAACAACGATTTTATTCCTGATGGACTGTAAAATACAAGCATGTCGTAATTTACATTTGCTAAATCAGATAAATTAGCACTAACAGTATTATACATTATTGCTTTTGTATACTTTATCTTACTCTGTTCCAGCTTCTTAGGTATTTCTTCTTTGTGTGTATCTGAAACAGGTACTAAAAATTTTTCATCTTTATGCTTTTTTAGTAGTTCCATAATATCAAGAAACTTACCATCGCCATAAAATATTTTCCTTTTTCTGAATACAATATACTTCTGTAGATAAAATGCGGTAGCTTCAGAAATACAGAAATATTTCATAGATTCTGGAATAGTAATTCGAAGTTCTTCACATATTCTAAAATAATGATCAATTGCAGTTCTGCTAGTAAAAATTACAGCAGTATGCGTTAGAATGTCAATTTTAGATTTTCTGAATTCTTTTGCCGGTAAACCTTCAACTTGTATGAATTGTCTAAAATCAATCTTTAGATGCATTTTTTCAGCTAATTCCAAATATGGAGATTTGTCGTTTTGTGGTTTTGGTTGAGATACTAAAATCGTCTTAATCTTCATGTACAATTTTTTTTGAATTAAATTTTCAAATCATCTATTCATCCCACTAATTAAGAGATAGTAATAGTTTGTAAATGATAAGTAATGGTGCAAATTCGAAAGCACAAAGATACAAAATCATATAAAAAACAGAAACATTCTTTCGATTTATTAATTGAAATGATCTTTGAATAAGTAAAATATACAACACACCTACGCCTGCTAATCCTATATATATTATAAATGCCAAATATTCATACGAAAGAAATTGCAATGTAATAACAATCGGAAAAAGAAATAATCCTGTGTTTTTTGTATAAATATTGACATTGTGAAAATATTCTTTAAAAATTTTCTCCTTTAAGAAAACAAAGCCTACAAACCAAGATGTTAATCCCCTAAAAATATAGAGTAAGATTAATCCTGAAAACACGATTAAATAGACATAATAATGCTTTATTTTCCCAAACTCAATATTAAAAAATTGTGCTAACTGAATTACAAAAATTGAGATGTTGCTTAAAAAAAGGAGGTTAACTAAAAGAGATGCTTTTTCCATTAACGTGTTTTTTTCACGAAACATGGTTGTCGATTCCTGAAAGCTAATCGAAGATTTGATTAGTGATTGTAAGTATTTATTAAAATATAATCTAACAAAACCCAATATGATAAAAGAAAGAAGTAAAACACCTAATATCCAATCAAAGTTTAGTTTATTTCCTTTTAATCGTGGTTCAATTTCTATTCTTTTCTCTGTAATAATTATCTTTTCATCGGGTTTGTTACTTTTATACGTTTGATTTTCAATAATTACAATTTCAGTTTTTTCATTTACTGTTTCTTTGCTTACAGGTAAATTATATAAAAAATTACAATAAAACTGATCTTTTTCGAAACGTTCTTTTATTGGAGGATTATAAAGATTAAGATTTTCAAAAAGCAACTTTGTTGTATCGTTTTCTTGAATTTGCTTCTTTGCCTTATATAAAGCCCAGTCTTTCTTTATTTGAAGCTCTCTCTGTTCCGATAATTTAAAAATAGAGTCAATTGTTTTTTGATTGTATGACTGAGCCTGTGGTGTATTAATAGTGTCAGAAGATTGGAAAGCAGAAGGTGTTATATCTTTAGTATTACTTATTTCATTCGTTTTAATAGTATCTGTTAAAATCCAGCTATTATTTATCTCTGGAAATAGCATGTAAGAATTATTTAAACCAGACATTTTTATATTATTTGCAAATTAGCTGCAAAGATAATGGTTTTAATATTACTTCGTATTTCGGTTGAGCATAATTTAAAAAGTAATAATAAAAATAATATTTTAACTAAATTATTTGACTCTGAATCTAATATACTAGTAATATTATATACAGAAAATACTACAGATAAGTCTCGTTTACTTTAAAGATATATTATTTACCACCAAATTTCTCTTTATGTGACTCTTAAAACACTTTACCTAAAGTTATTGTTTATATATTTAATAAATAATAATATTTTGTTTTATTAAATAAATTTTGAGTTGTTGAAATATTCTATTAATAATTTTGATTTTATCCTACCTATTTCACTTGATAACTCATCTTGAGATAATGATCTGATTTTTTTAATCGTTTTATATTTGGTTAGTATTTGCTCAATGGTTTTTTCTCCTATTCCAGGAATATCTTCTAATTCACTTTTAATAAAATTCCCTGATCGTTTATTTCTGTGGAACTTTATCCCGAATCGATGTGCTTCATTCCTTATTTGTTGAATTACTTTAAGCGATTCTGAATTTTTATCAAGATAAAGAGGAACAGGATCATTAGGAAAAAATATTTCTTCTAATCTTTTCGCAATGCCAATGATTGAAACACTTTCTTTTAATTCTAGTTTTACGAGGCTTTTTAATGCCGCATTCAGTTGCCCCTTTCCTCCATCAATAACAATTAATTGAGGAAGACTTTTCCCTTCATCAATCAACCGTTTATATCTTCTAAAAACAACTTCTTCCATTGATGCAAAATCATTTGGTCCATCAACTGTTTTAATATTATAATGACGATAATCTTTTATACTGGGTTTTGCATTTTTAAAAACAACACACGCAGCAACGGGATTTGAACCCTGAATATTTGAATTGTCGAAACACTCAATATGCTCCGGAATCGATTTCAGATTCAGGTCTTTTTTAATGATTTCTAAAATTCGTTTACTTGAGTGTTTTTCTTTCTTTTTTTCTGATTTTTTTTGTTTTTCAAGTCTATAATATTTCAGGTTTCTCTCAGACAAATCTAGAAGTGCTTTTTTATCTCCTTTTTGAGGAACTGTAAACTTTATATGATTTAGTTCCAGATCAATTTGAAAAGGAACTATTATTTCTTTTGATTCACTTGATAATCGATTTCGAATTTCAATTATTGCCATTATAAGCATATCCGAAACACTTTCGTCAAGTTTTTTCTTTATTTCCAAAGTGTGAGCCTGAACAATTATTCCATCCATCACTTTCAAAAAGTTAACATATGCAGAATTCTTATCGTCCAAAATAGAAAAAACATCAACATTTGTAAGGCTTGGATTAACTATAGTAGATTTGCTTTTATACTTTTCAAGTACTTCTATTTTGTTTTTGATTAACTGGGCTTCTTCGAATTTAAATTTTAATGATTGCTCTTGCATTAACTCATTTAAATAAATAATTAACTTATGAATATCTCCTTTGAGAATCTGTTTTATTTGATCTATTGAGTGTAGATAATTTTCGGATGATTGTAAACCAATACATGGCGCTTTGCAATTACCAATGTGATATTCAAGACAAGATTTAAATTTGTTTTGTTTGATATTCTTCTCCGATAAATTTAAATTACAATTTCGTAATGGATAAAGTTGTTTTACCAAATCAAGTAAAACTTTAACCATATAAACAGATGTATAAGGACCAAAATATTTCGATCCATCATTAATTACAGTTCTTGTATAAAATACACGAGGAAAGGTTTCGTTTTTGATACAAATCCAGGGGAATGTTTTATCGTCTTTAAGAAGAATATTATATCGAGGCTGGTGTTTTTTTATGAAATTGTTTTCGAGAAGAAAAGCATCTGATTCAGACTCAACAACGATATACTCAATGCGATCAATTTTACTGACCAATACTTTGAGTTTATTGTTTTCGTATCGGTCTTTAGAAAAATATGAAGAAACTCTTTTTTTAAGGTTTTTTGCTTTGCCAACGTATATTATTTCATTTAATTGATTGAAAAATTGATATACACCGGGACTATCGGGAAGAACGGAAATAATTGAAGCGAATTTATCTTTTTGGCTGTCTTTCATTTTAAGTAAAAAGAGTTGTAAACTCAAATTTTGAAACATCAAAAAGTCCTTTATCTCCTATTTTCAGTTCAGGAATAACCAATAAGGTCATAAAAGCCATCGTCATAAAAGGAGCTGTTAATGTTGAACCCAATTCTTTTGCCAAAGCATTCACTTTTTCGTAATTTTTTGCAATCTCATTTGCTTCTTCTGTTGACATTAATCCTGCAACTTCTAATTTTAAATGCACTTTTTGTTTTCCATTACAAGCAACAATTCCTCCTTTATTATCAATAATTGTATTTATTGCTTCAACAATATCAAAATCATTGGTGCCTATTGCAATTATATTGTGACTATCGTGTGCAATACTTCCTGCAATAGCTCCTGATTTTAAATTAAAATTTTTAATTAATCCTACAACGGGTTGTGATTTTTTATACCTATTTACAATAACAATTTTTAAAATATCTCTTTCTAAATCAACCACAACTTCTCCATTTGCAATTTTAGGTTCTGTAACCAGTTTTTGAGTTAACAAATCTCCATCTTTTGCTACAATAACATTTACTTTTCCTTTTGATTCAGAAACCAGAATATCTTTTTGAGATATTTTTTCACAGTTAAAATTATTAATTGGTTTTTCTTCTATTTTATTTATCAAAACCTGACCATTATCAAAAACAAGATTCCCATTAATATAGGTTTTAACAACATCAAAATCTTTTAAATCTTTAACCAGAATAAAATCTGCAAAATCTCCTTTTTGTAACAAACCAACATTTAACTTGTAATGTTCGATTGGATTTTTTATAGCAGCATTTAATACATCATAAATATCTGCGTCTTTATAAATTGCACGACTAACAATTTTATTAATATGTCCTTTTATAAGATCGTTTGGATGACAATCGTCGGTACAAAACATTATATTACCAGGATGACTTTTTACAAGAGGAAATAAATTTTCAAAATCTTTTGCTGCACTTCCTTCACGAATTTGTATTTTAATACCGAGATTTATTTTTTCAATCGCTTCGTCATATGTAGAACATTCGTGATCAGTTGAAATTTTTGCTGCTGCATATTTTTTTAAATCTTCACCTTTTAAACCTGGAGCATGACCATCAATCGGTTTATGTGCTTTTATCGCTGATGCGATTTTTAAATGTACTTCGGAATCATTAAATATGACACCAGGAAAATTCATCATTTCGGCTAAATAATGAATATCGGGATTATTAATTAACTTTTCTGTATCAGTTGAATTAATTGAAGCCCCAGATGTTTCAAAGCTAGTGGCAGGAACACAAGAAGGAGCTCCGAAAAAGAATTTAAATGGAACCTTCTTGCTGTTTTGAATCATAAATTCAACACCTGGAATACCCAAAACGTTTGCTATCTCGTGGGGATCAGAAACAGTAGCAATCGTACCATGCTGAACTGCAGCTCTTGCAAAGGAAGAGGGAATCATCATTGAACTTTCAATATGCACATGAGAGTCGATAAAGCCAGGAAGAATAAACATTCCTTGTTCCTGCTCTATTTCAATAATTTCTTCTATTTTACCATTCTTGATATGTACCTGCGCATTAAACATTTTGCGGTTAACAATATCAACCAATTTCCCTGTAACAAAAAATTCATTTTTCATACCAAAATTATTTTTTGTCGTTCCACGTGGAACGACAAATTAAAAAATATTGCTCCACGTGGAACATTAACGACCCATATATACCAAAAGTACACTAACATCAGAAGGTGATACTCCGCTTATTCGTGCAGCTTGACCAATATTTTTAGGTTTTATTCTTTTTAATTTTTGTCTTGCTTCTGTTGAAAGTGATGCTATATTATCGTAATTAAAATCATCGGCTATTTTTATATACTCTAATCTGGTTAGTTTTTCGGCTATTTGTTGTTCTCGTTCTATATAACCTGAATATTTAAGCAATACTTCTGCAGCTTCAACTATTTCTTCTTTTTTATCACCGAGTTTTTGCAATTCATTATTTAATTCGGGAACATATTCGGCTAATTGCAAAATTGTTACTTCAGGACGTAAAACAATATCAAACAACTTTCTTTTTTGTTTGATTTCTGAAGTATTTAATTTATTTAAAAATTCATTAATAATCTCAGGAGTAACACTGGTTGATTTAATAATTTTAATGATATGATCTCTTTGATTTATTTTATATAAGAAATTATTAAAACGATCTTCATTTGCAAATCCAATTTTGTACGATAATTCCGTTAGTCGAATATCTGCATTATCCTGACGCAATAAAATTCTATATTCTGCTCTTGATGTAAACATTCGATAAGGTTCATCTACACCTTTTGTTACTAAATCATCAATAAGAACTCCGATATATGCTTGGTCGCGGTTTAAAACAAATTCTTTTTTATTATTCGATTTTAAGTGTGCATTTATTCCTGCCATTAATCCTTGTGCGGCAGCTTCCTCATACCCTGTTGTTCCATTAATTTGTCCGGCAAAATAGAGGTTTTGGATTTTTTTTGTTTCTAAAGTATGGTAAAGTTGTGTAGGTGGATAGTAATCGTATTCAATAGCATATCCTGGTCTGTATATTTTTACATTTTCTAATCCTTGTATCTTTTTTAATGCTCTATATTGAATATCCCATGGAAGTGATGATGAAAATCCATTTATATAATATTCGTTAGTACTTTGTCCTTCAGGTTCTAAAAATAATTGATGTTTTTCTTTATCAGCGAATGTGACTATTTTATCTTCTATACTAGGGCAATATCTTGGTCCAATACCTTCAATCGTTCCGTTATAAAGAGGCGAATCGTCGAATCCGGTTTCAAGAATTTCATGAACTTCTGGTCCTGTATAAGTAATCCAACAACTTTTATTGTTTCTTGGTTTTTCTTTATGTGTTAAGAAAGAAAATTGGCCGCCATCTTCGTCTCCCTTTTGCTCTAATAATTTTGAAAAATCAATTGTTCTTCCATCTATTCGGGCAGGTGTTCCTGTTTTCATTCTTCCTGCTTCAAATCCGTATTTAATAAGTTGTTCTGTTAAACCAAAAGAAGGTGATTCGCCAGATCGTCCGCCTTCCACTTTTGAACGACCAACATGCATTAACCCATTTAAAAATGTACCATTAGTTAAAACTACAGCTTTTGATTTAAATCGAATTCCTAAATGTGTTTTTACTCCACAAACCTGATTGTTTTCGATGATTAATTCATTCACCATATCTTGCCATAGATCAAGATTAATAATATTTTCAAGTATGTTTCTCCATTCTATTGAAAACATTGTTCTGTCACATTGCGCTCGCGGACTCCACATAGCCGGTCCTTTTGATCGATTAAGCATTCTGAACTGAATCATGCTTTTATCAGTAACAATTGCCGAATATCCACCAAGTGCATCAATTTCTCTAACAATTTGCCCTTTTGCAATACCTCCCATTGCTGGATTACATGACATTTGAGCAAATTTTGTCATATCCATAGTTATAAGGAGAGTTTTGGAACCCATGTTTGCTGATGATGCTGCTGCTTCACATCCTGCATGCCCACCTCCTACCACAATAACATCATACTCTGGTAACATCTTATTCTTTATTTTAAGTTTTGAAAATTATAAAAGATTTTTAACTCTATCTAAATATTCATTTTCTTTTTCTCTCATTATCTTTTTTTCTTCATTTGAATGATCGTTATATCCAATTAAATGAAGAACGCCATGAATAATTACTCTTAGAATTTCATCCTCAAAGGAAACAAAAAATCTTTTAGAATTGTTTAAAACAGTTTCTTTACTTATAAATATTTCACCAATTATTGTTTCGTTTTCACAATAATTAAATGTTACTATATCTGTAAAGTAGTTATGGGAAAGAAATTGATTGTTAATATTAAGGAGATAATCGTCTGAGGTAAAAATGATGTTGATAGTTCCTGGAATCTTGTTTTCGCTATTAATTGTTTCTCTAATCCAGTTTCGAATTTTAGTTTTATTTTTTAATTTGTAATCAATATCTTCTGAAAAGAAATTGATATCCATTTTATTCTATTTTGAAGTTTAATTCAACTTTATTTCCTCTATTGTGAAAAATAACGTCATCTGCAAGATGTTTCATTAAATACACTCCTCTTCCATGAATATTTTCAATATTTTCGGGGATTGTTGGATCAGGTACATTATTATAATTAAATCCCGGACCTTCATCTTCAATAAAAATTTTAATAATATTGTTTTCTATAATAACACTAATTATAACTTTTTTGGTTTCATCTTCTTTATTACCATGAACTATAGAATTATTTACACCTTCTACAGTAGCAATAAGCATTTTACCATATATTTCAGAATTTATTTTAGCTTCTTCAGAAACTTCATCAATCAATTTTTCTACCAAATTGATGTTTTCTATTTTAGATTCAATTAAAATGTTTTTTTTCATTTCCAAATCTCTTGTTAACACTTCTTTTGCTTCTTATTAAACAATTATCATTTTTTATACCTTATTTATAAAAAATAGTTGCATTTTATTAAATATTATTTTCAAAAATAGTTATTTTATTTGACTTGTTATTTTTTTATAAGCCAAATTTTTGGATTTAACACTTTTGTTTCTTCATATATTCGTAAATGTAATAATGAACTTTTCTCATCATTTTTTAAATAATATATATCACCTATATATTGTCCTTTTTTAACAATATCACCAGTTTTAACCCGAATATTTACCAAGTTAGAATATAATGACAGATAGTGACCATGCCTTATAATTACAGCCATATTTGATCCAGGAACAGCAAAAACTTTTTTAACCTGTCCTTCAAATATTGATTTTACTTTTTCGTCTTTTGTAGAATTAATATCTATTCCTTCGTTATTAAGAATAATTCCTTTTAAAACAGGATGAGGTTGTTCTCCAAATTCTCGAATAATAACTCCTTTATCTACTGGCCAATCGATCTTGCCTCTTGCGTTTTTAAAACTTGTAGTAATTGCATCAACAGTAACATTTTTTTTATTTTTATTTTCCTCAGCTTCTTTCGTAATTAAATCGATGATTTCTTTTTCGAGCTTTTTCATTACTTTCTCGTTTTCATCGATTTTTTTTCGTAATTCTTTTTCTCTTTTCTTTAACTTTATTAATTCATTATTTTCTTTTTCTCTTTCAAGTTTTAATAAATATTTTTCGTTTTCCTTTTGTGATAACAACTTGATTTTTTCAGCTTTTTGTTGTTTTAATTCTATAATTTCTTCTTCTAGTAGCTTTTTTGTAGACAAAATAAGTTGTGCTTGTTCTTTTCTATATTCGGAATATTGCTGAAAATATTTAATTCTACGGTATGCTTGATTAAAATCTGTTGATGATAAAATGAACATTAGCTTATCGTAGTTATTTCTGTTTTTATAAGCAAAGTATATCATTTTTGCGTATTCATCTTTTAACCTTAAAATTTCATTTTCGAGTTTATTTATTTTTTCGGTTTTAATTTCTATTTCATTTTCAATTAATGCAATTTCATTGGAAATATCATTTACAAGTTGTTCTCTTAGTAAAATTCTTTTTTTAATAATTAATATTTTATTAATTCCCGCCGACTTATATTGTTCCGTTTCTTCGAGTAATTTATTTGTAAGTTTAATATCGTCCTCGGTTTTTAGCTTTTTTTGCTCAAGCTCTTGTCTCGATTGACCGTATAATGATATTGCTATCAACTGTATAATAAAAAATAAAACTAATTTATTAATCGTTTTTTTATTCAACATAACCGACAATAGTATTTTGCTGATAATTTTTAGGTATTGAGAGATTTAATTTAGAGTATTTTTCAAGTGTTATATTTTTATATTGTATTGCTATTTGTAAATTCTTTTTCCCTTTTTCAAATTCTATTTCAATAATTTCCGGAAATTGATGTGAATTAATTTCAATTGCACCAATATAATCAATTAAAACTTTCTGGTTTTGTTCAATATTAATAAAATCAACTTGTTTAAAAGTAAAATTATCTGAACTTATATTAAACTTAATATTGTTTTTGTTATTATTGAAAACACTTATTTCAAATCCATTATTTTTTGAAAAGAGAGTATCACTCATATATTTTGTATCAACTTCGTTTGAAAAGAATCCAGAAAAATTAGCAATTAATACACTTTGAAGTTGAATAAAATCTAGTGGGATATCATATTTATTACTTATATCATTGTAATTACCAACAATATAATTTTTATTCATTCTATCTATTACTTTTATACTATCATTATTTAAAAGAGCTCTTGTAATTTCAATTCCCATAAAATTTGCCAAAGAAATTAATATTGAAGAGTCTTTTGATAAAATAATATTCCCCTTTAAATTTATGATTGTTGAATTATCATCAATTGTTATTTTTATACCTTTAATTGTTATTTGTTCCCATTGTTGATTTTTACTAAAGATTTCAGCTTTTAAATTCTTATAGCTTATACTCTTTTGATTTGAATTTGTAATCAATTTTTGTTGTTTACAAGAAAACAATGCATGTAAAAGTAAAAAGAGAACTAAATATTTTCTTTTAAAAATCATTCGTTAATTCTCATATTAATTATTTTTTGCTCAAGATTAATACTATTATTCCCAAGATTTTTAGCCAATTTCCACATTTCTACGGCAGAATCAGTATTATTTGTTTTATACAAAATATCACCAAAATGTTCAACAATTACTTTGTTCTGTAATCCACCAAATTCTATTGCTTTTTTAATATAGATAAGAGCATCGTCATATCGACTTAGTTTATATAAAATCCATGCGTATGTGTCTAAGTAAGTTGAATTTGTGGGTTCTGAAAGCACTGTTTTTTTACTTATTGTTTCAGCATATTCTAAATTTTCATTCCTTAACGATAAATAATAACTGTAATTATTTATCACATAATAATTGTCAG
>Ga0154355_1156_pt7 | contig 12417 bp, 10 predicted proteins | sample RifGroA2_FD_115883 | JGI IMG/M metagenome (GOLD analysis project Ga0154355, IMG submission 115883) | Bacteroidetes bacterium GWA2_31_9b
AGATTTAGCCGCTCCATTAACTGCATTTGGAAATACTATTCCAACATCATATTTACGGTTAGTACCTCACCAGGAAGCACCAACCAATATATGTTGGGGTGATAGAAACCGTTCTGTATTAGTTCGCGTTCCTCTTGGATGGATTGCTGATACAAGCATGATTAAAGATGCTAATCCTCAGGAAACAGGAAGAATACCTTATGTGCCGGGTAAACAAACCGTTGAATTACGTTCTGGCGATGGGTCGGCCGATATTTACAGTTATATTGCAGGTATTATTGTTGCTGCACAACATGGTCTGCAAATGCAAGACGCTCTTAAAAATGCTGAAAAATTGTATATGGATGTAAATATTTTCGACGATGCACATAAAGATAAATTAGCAAAATTAGAGAAACTACCTGCATCATGTTGGGAATCTGCTGATGTTTTGTTAGAGAAACGTGCTGCTTTTGAAAATAACGGAGTTTTTCCTGCTGGCTTTATAGACAATACTGTTAAGAAACTAAAATCGCACAATGATTTAAAACTTAGCGAAAAGTTATATGGCAAAGATGAAGAGATAAAAGAGCTTGTTATGAAATTTATTCATTGTAAATAAGCCTAAAATATATACAAGCAAAAAACCTGTCAATATGAATTGGCAGGTTTTTTTGTCTTTATTAGTTTAATAAGTAATCGTTAATCTTCAGGAATAAAATTTTTATAATGCTCATATCTGTCAATAATTTGTAATACATATTTATATGTTTCTTCGCCTCTGCAATAACCAAATTTTACAACAGGATCAGAATAATACCTTGGATGAGATTTTTTAATAATAAATTCATCAACGTTTTTATCCCAGATATTTGGATTTTTGCCGTTTTTTTCAGCTAATCTTCGAGCATCAAGCACATGACCTAAACCTACATTGTACGATGCCAAGACAAATTTAATACGTTCTTTATCATCTTTTATTCCAAGATTTACGAAACGTGAATCTATCCATTTCAAAAAACGAATACCTGCTTTAATATTTTGTTTTGGTGATGAATTCTTATCAACACCATATCGTTTTGCAGTTGTTGGCATAAGTTGCATTAATCCATAAGCTCCAGCCCATGATTCAACAGTAGGGTTAAATTTTGATTCCTGATATATAAGAGAAGCGATTAAGCGCCAGTCCCAATCAACTATATAGTTGAATTCTTTAATGTATGAATCATACATTGATATTTTACCACTCGATAGTGTATAATAATCGCTGTTATATATGCCTAATGAACGTTGATTTTTAAAATATTTATTGTAAATAAAAATATATTCAGACGATGATTTAAATTTTTCGAGCCATCTGTTTATTTCAACACGAAGGGAGTCGTCTCCTTTACGAACCCCCCAAGCCAGATTCTGAGGAAAACTAATTGCTGTTTGAATATCTAGAACAGGAAAATAGGTTTGATTAACCATTGCAACATTTTCATCAGCAATAGTATACTCAATTTCTCCTTTTGCAACTAATTCAATAAGTTGTTCTACTTCAAGATCTAGTATTTCAACAATTTTTATGCTGTCTCCAATTTCATCAGATAAACTTTTTATTCGAGTTGCATATGATGATTCTTTTTGTACATGTATAGTTTTTCCAGCTAAATCTAATTGATTTCGAATAAGCATAGATTCGATTTCTTTTGAAGAAATTTTTTCCCAGTTTTCAGGTTTTCTTTGTACAAGAACTTGGCGTGTTTGGCTATGGGGAATAGTAAAGTCGATAATTTGGCTTCTTTCTTTTGTAATAGTAAGATTAATAGCTATTATGTCACAGGAATGATCATTTAGCATTTCGAAATTTTTACTAATATCGTTATTTATCAATGCTTCCAACTTAACTCCTAAATGTTTTGCAAATAGGTTAAGCATTTCATATTGAAAACCCATTGGTTCACCACGGTAAATAAAATAATTGGTTGAATTGTAATCGGTAACCGCAACAAGTTTTCCATGTTTTTTTACTTTTTCAAGAGAATTTAAATTTCTTTTCTCTTTTTTCTCAGTGAAGTTGCACCCGGAAAAAGCAATAAACACGATGCTTATTGTTATAAAAATTGTGCAAAATGAATAAAACTGTTTCAAACCTAAGTTTTTATAATTAATAAGTTAATTTACGATAATAAAATAACTTTGTTACATAAAAAAAATTAATCATAAAATGTCCAGGCAAATCCAAATTTTAAAACTGTTGGTGGCGCAGGATATGAAGGTGCATTATAAAAATAAGTGTTATTTATTTTACTGTTTAAGTAATTGTAAATTAAATAGAATCGGGCACGTTTAAGTGTAAAATTTGCAAAAATATCAAAACAATGATAATCTCCTAAATTTTGATCGTATTGTCTGTGAAACAAACCAGTAACGGGCATGTATCCATCAGCCATATAGCTGCTCGAAAATCGATAATCCACTCCAGCCTGTGATAATAAATAGCCACCGGTAGATTTGAAATAAAATAATTTCTCAATATAAAAAGATTGATAAAGATTGAATTCAGGAAGACTTAATATACTGTCGTTAGTACTTTTTTGATAAACAAAGCGGGTATCAGTTCTAAAAAGTCCTAGTTTAAATTTCTTACTAAGCTCGCCGGTTAAAATATTAATTTGATTTCCATATTGTTTTACCTCAGCATTAGTCCCAAAGTATATATGTCCTGTAATTTGCCCATAACCAACCCTTGCTTCAAGATTGTATTTTTTACTTCTTATTACAAATGAACCATCCCATTCCTCTTGCCGTATAAGATTTTGGTTATCCCACTGAAAATGATTAGACGAGTAATGCCTGTAAAAATAATCGGGTTTTGTGTTTGAATAGTTGCTTTCAATGCTAATAATCCAATTGTTCCAAATCTTATATCCAAAATATAAATTTATTTGTGAGTTCTCATTTTTATCTCCATTTAAGTAATATTGAGCATATCCGTCGAAAAGTATATGATTAAAAAGTACTGTATTTAAATAAAACGAAACACTATTGCTACTTTCACTTTGTGCTTTTAAATAATGAACTGTTGTATCATTTTCTGAATCTGAGTTAATGGTAAAAGTTGTGTCAGGAATAATTTTATACTCATAATCCATTTGTTCATTATTAAAAGATAGGCTTGTAGAAAACTTATCTTTAAACCGGTAATTTGCAGATATTTTATTGCTAAACTTTTTCTGGTAAGCAGCATCGTAAGTTTTTGTGGAATCAATATATATTTGAATTGAATTGTAAAAATCTTCATCAATTTTTGCATCATAGTATTTGCGCATATCATTTATGTAAAACAACTCATGCGATATGCTCAATCCATTTCCACCTTCATTATCTTTAGAGTTTTTTATAGAATTAATTTTATCAGTTAAATGTTCTCTGTTTGATTCTTGATGTTGAATGCTATCACCTTGTTCTGTTTTTATACTAATTAATGTATCTGATTTTATTCGATCAATATTTTCAGATTTTGGAGGTGTTTCCTTTAATGTCGAATTATTAACAGGCTTAGCTTTTCTAATTGGCTTATCTGTTTTTTCTTTTTCTTTTTTTACTGGGGCAGCAAATTTCCCAAATCGAAATTCATGTACTAAATGGAAAGAATTGTTTTGTGTTAGATGTCTTGCATCAGTTAATTTTACAGGAATATTTCGTGTGTTTATGTATTCATCACTTCCTAAATAACGTAAACTATCAATTCCTCCATTTTCTTCGCCTTTAACTTTATTTAAAGTGAAATTTGCATGTGCTCTGTATCCTTTGTACTGGTAACTCGAAAACAGAGTTAGTGCGTGTGATTTTAATGCTTGTCTTTGGTAACGTCCTGCCGATGAAATTAAATCATAATCTATACCTACATTAAAATCCTGATTCACATTTTGAGTGTGTAAAATGCCAAGCATTTGTTCGCTTTCTTCTTTTGGCCCGGCAGTTCCGAAATTAAAAAGAGTGTACTGGCGCTTTGTATTAAAATACTTCTGTTTGTAAGGTAAATGAAAATAAATTGAATAAGGTTCGCTGAATAAAAACCCTGTTTGATTTTTTCTTCTATCGTAATAAATCCTGGATTGACTTGCAGTACCTAAATTCCCTAAGTAATTATTAACTATAGTTGATTGCAAAACCGGATTAAACTGCTGAAACGAATTGAGAGTTGTATCAATATCAGAATATTTAAGATTCAAGTCGTATGGATTTATTGTCCAGCTATACAAGGTTCTTTCTGATAAACTATCAACCTGACAGAATACTGTTGCAGTGATGAGTAAAAATGAAATATTAATTAAGAGAGTTCTTATCTTCATGCTGGTAAATATATAAAAAATAGAATTATCAAGTGTTACGACTTGTTTTTAACAAGAATCTGACAAATAATTTTTATGAGTTAACTAGTATTTTTATTCAATTTTTAAAAATCTTTAATTAAAAAATTATGGTGCTAGCCTTCTTATTTTCCAAGTATTATCGTCGTAATAATATTCAATACGGTCGTGCAGTCTGTTTGGTCTTCCTTGCCAGAATTCAAAAGTATATGGAACCAAAATATAACCACCCCAATTGTTGGGTCTTGGAGGAAACTTACCTTCAAATTTTTTCTCAAATTCTGATTGTCGGTCCTCAATAAATTGTCTGTTTTTAATTTCCTGACTTTGAGGCGAAGCCCATGAACCAATTCTGCTTTTTGCAGGTCGGGATAAATAATATTCATTAGAAACTTCTTCTGATGTTTTTTCAATTCGGCCTTCAATACGTATTTGCTTTTCTAATTCAGCCCAATAAAATAATATACTACCATAATGATTTTCAGAAATTTGATGACCTTTTTTACTTTCATAATTTGAATAGAAAATAAATCCGTCGGGTTTTACTTCCTTTAGTAAAACCATTCGGGCCGATGGTTGTAAGTTTTTTCCAGCTGTAGCTAAAACCATAGCTGTAGGTTCTGGTATTGCTGAGTGAATAGCTTCATCCATCCAAATATTAAATTGCTTAAATGGATTCTGATCAACATCACTTTTGCTTAGAGTCTTGAGTTTGTATTCATTTCTAATGTTTGTATATTTTTTTTCCATAGTAAGGTGAGTGTTTACAATTTTTTTGTTTTCGCATTATTTATGCTCGCGTTTAATTCAAATCCAAGTATTAGTGCAAATGCATTAAAGTAGAGCCATAATAGAATAACCATCATTGTTCCAATTGAACCATACAATTTATTATACTGACCAAAATTATTGACAAAGTACGAAAATCCCAAAGAAGTTAAAAGAGTTAAAAGAGTTGCCATTGATGAACCTGCTGAAATAAACCTCCATTTTGATTTTTTTGCAGGAGCATAATAATATAAAAACGAAATGGCAAAGAAAAATAATGCTATTGCAACAATCCATTTACCTGCAATAATAAGGTAGTAAGTTAAATTAAGTTCAAGAATTTGATATTCAACCAACAAATTTAAAATAACCTGACTAAAAACAATAATTAACAAAGCAACAGCAATTAGTAAGAAAAGAATAAAGACTTGTAATGTAGCCACCAGGCGAGTACCAAACCAGTTTCGTGTATCGAAAGAATGGTACGTGTTATTAAAAGCATCAATTAGTGCGTGAACACCGCTTGTTGAAAATATCAAACTAGAAACAGCTCCTATTGAAAGTACTCCTCCGTTTTTTTGCGTAATAACTGCAACAAGGGTGTTTTCTAGAAATTGAAATGCATTTTGTGGTAAAAAATCCTGAATTAATTTTAGAAGTTCAGATTGAAGGTTTTCTACAGGTATATATGGGATTAATGTAAATAAAAATATTACAGTTGGAAACAATGCTAGTGCAAAATTAAATGCAATTGCTGATGCACGAGTTGCTAAATATCCTTTAAGAATGCCATTAAAGAAGAAAACTATAACATCGTAAACAGGAACACCATCGAAACCGGGGAATGATATTCTTTTGGCTTTTTCAATAAGTGCTTGTACAAATTTATTTATGTAAGATATTATTTTAGTGTGTATTTGCATTTTGAATAGTAAAGCTTAAAACATACCGTAAATTAAATAGCTTTTAAGCTCATATCCAAACTTTTTATGTGGTGAGTTAATGCTCCAACAGAAATATAATCTACACCACATTCAGCAAAACTCCGGATTGTATCCAATGTAATTCTACCTGAAGATTCAATTTCAAATTTTCCATTTATTAATTGGACTGCGAGTTTGGTATTATCAACTGTAAAATTATCGAGCATTATCCTATGAATACCACCGATAAGTAAAACCTCTTTTATTTCATCAAGATTTCTGGTTTCTACCTCAATTTTTAATTTCCTATCGAATTTCTTAAGGTATTCGTGAGTCTTTGTAATCGCGTTTTTTATTCCACCTGCAAAATCAATGTGATTATCTTTAAGCATAATCATATCATACAAACCCATTCTATGGTTTTCTCCTCCACCAATTTTTACAGCAAGTTTTTCGAGATAACGCATCCCTGGAGTAGTTTTTCGGGTGTCGAGTACTTTTGCTTTAGTACCTTTTATTTTTTCAACATAATAACTAGTTGTTGTTGAAATTCCACTCATACGTTGCATTATATTTAAAACCAACCGTTCAGCTTTCAAAATTGAATGGGTTTTTCCTGTTACATTGAATACAATATCACCAGGATTTACTTTAACTCCATCGTGAATCAATAATTCAATTTTTAAATCTTTATCAATTAATGTAAAAACCCGAAGAGCAATATCTGTTCCGGCAAGTATTCCTGTTTCCTTAATAAGTAAGTGAGCTTTGCCTATCGCGTTTTCGGGTATGCATGATAAGGTTGAATGATCACCATCGCCAATATCTTCTTGAATAGCATTTAGTATAAATTCATCAAGAAATTTGTTATTCATTTTCCTGTTCAATTCTAAGTTGATGAATGAAAGGTTGATCGTCTTTAAGTTTTAATAAGAAATATACCCTGAAAGTACCATTGAAAGTAACGAGTTTACCAATAGCAAATTTCGATTCCTCTTTTCCTCCCTGATGGATTATTTCAAAACTTTTTGGAAAATGATCGGTAAAAAAATTATCAATTATTTGTTGAGCCTGTAATTTGCTGTAAACGTCTTCTTTATCGAGGATAACAAGTTCAATTGTATTATTAAAAAATCGAGCAAGTTCTTCGGCATTTCCCACTTTAAATGCAATTGAAATATCACGGGGAATTTCTTGGTCGTAAGAGAATGAGCCTAAATTAAATATAAAGGAGAATATAATAATGAATGGTATAGATTTTTTAATGGTTTTCATTTTAAATAATCTTAAGTTTGCATTAAGCAATGCTGCAAAAATTGAACCATAAATGTGAAAATTTTAAACTACGATATTATTTTTGCGAAAAGTATAAAAAATTAACGAATAAAAAAATTCCAGGCAATTCATGAAAATTAAACTGATAATGATAGGTAAAACTGATTCAGAATATTTAAAATCGGGAATCTACGAATATGAAAGACGATTATCATTTTATATTCCATTTTTATCAGTAGTAATTCCTGATTTAAAAAACTCAAAAAATCTTACTGAAGTTCAGCAAAAACAAAAAGAAGGTGATTTAATTTTAAATCAGTTAAATGATAGCGATTATATTGTTTTGCTCGATGAAAATGGGAAAAGCTTTTCTTCAATTGAGTTTTCGGATTTTATTGAAAAGCAAATGATTTCAGGTTCTAAAAATCTTGTATTTATTATTGGCGGACCTTATGGTTTTTCTAATGAGGTTTATTCTCGTGCTCATTTAAAATTGTCGTTATCGAAAATGACTTTTTCACATCAAATGGTACGATTAATATTTATTGAACAACTTTATAGAGCAATGACAATTATTCGCGGAGAACCATATCATCATCAATAATTATGCTTTTTTTAATATTTTAATTACATTGGTACTATTAAAAAAAAATAAAATGAAATTCTTCTCAACTATTTATAAATACTGGCTTGGAATAGGAATTTTCTTTTTTGCTATACTTGCATTTTTGCTTCAGCAAAATAGTAAAACAGACCAAATAGGACAAGATAGAATTTCGGAGTTTCAACAAAAAGTAATTGAAAAAATTGGTATTGCTGATTCGCAAATTTTATCTGTAACTAAAGTTCTCGACTCATTAAAAAATCCTGAAGAATTAATCAATCAATCCAATATCGTTCCGGCCGACTTATTCGAAAAATCAGGGATTGTAATATTATGCTATAAAAATGATTCGCTAACTTTTTGGACAGACAACATTATCCCTGTAGAAAATTTTAAAGTTGATCCTCAGTTGTTTAATCCTGTAATCCGTTTAAACGATGGTTGGTATATTGTCAGACATTCAGAAAACAAGGGATGTACAGTTTTTGGGTTAATACTTATTAAGAACGAATACTCGTATGAGAACAACTATATAAAAAATGATTTTCAGGATGATTTTAAGTTGCTTTCTCATATAAAAATATCAAATAAAGCAGAAGGAGGAGTTCGTATTCAAAATCCTGAAGGGGAATATATCTTTTCACTAATATTTAAAGAAAAGAAAATAAATAATTTATTAAAAACATATCTGTCAGGATTTTTTTATTTTTTAGTATTGATATTGATATTTGTTTTAATTAAGAAGGGTCTTCGATCATTTACATCAAACACAAAACGAAATCTGAGCATACTCATTTTATTTGCTGCTTTAGTGGCTTTAAGATATATAATGCTAAAGTTTAATTTCCCGGGAATTTTTAAGCAACTCGAACTTTTTCAGCCACATCATTTTGCAATTTCATATATTGTTCCTTCACTTGGCGATTTGCTTATTCATTCAATATTCATATTTTATTTATTTTATATTCTTTATACAGAGTTCCGATATTCAGATAACATTCAAATTAAATCGAGACACATTTTCAATTTTCTGTTTTTAGTTAGTTTAAGTTTTATCTTTTTTTTAGTTGCCCATTATTTATTTCAGAGTTTAATACTGCATTCAAGCATATCTTTTGATGTATACCAATTTTTTGATTTGTCGGTATATTCACTTATTGGTTTGTTTATTATTGTTTTGCTTTTAGCATCGTTGTTTTTATTTGTAGATAAAATTGCATTTTTAACAAAAGAAATTATCCCTTTTAATAAATTGCTATTTATCATAATTCCTCTAATACTATTTTTATCGGTAACAGTATATTTTTTAATTTATTCAATTGATTATAAATCAATAATCTTTTACATAGTTCTTATTGTATTTATTTGCTATGTGCGATATAAAAATAAGTCGTATAGTTACCCCATAATCATGTTGCTATTAGTACTTTTTTCTGTATATACAGTAATCACAATAACAACTTCAAGTATAACTAAAGATCAGGAAAAACGGAAAGTACTTGTTGTAAATCTGGCAAATGAACACGATCAAATTGCAGAAATGTTACTTGAATCTACCGCAGTTGAAATCCAGGAAGATTCTATTGTTCTTGATTTGCTTAGTAATTATATTCAGAATGAGGGTGCAATTCTTGAACATTTACAAATGAACTATTTTGGGGGCTATTTTATAAAGTATGACTTACAAATTTCTGTTTGCGATCCAATTGATGATCTTACAGTAAATACTGAAAACAGCACTGAAATAGTTCATTGCTACAGTTTTTTTGATGATTATTTTGCAACTCAGGGAACAAAATTGCAATCAAGTATTTTTTATTTTCTCGATAACTTTAATGGCAGAATAAATTATCTGGGACAATTTAAATTTAAAAAACCGGAGTGGGATTCTGAAGTTTCTTTATTTATTTCTCTTGATTCAAAACTTATAAGTCAGGAATTAGGATATCCCGAATTGCTTTTAGACAAAAGGCTTGCTGTATCAACTATTTTAAGCGATTATTCTTATGCAAAATACAGAAACAATGAGTTAATTACTCGTTCAGGTGATTTTGTATACCAAAGATCAATTCCAGATTCATGGTTTTCTGATGAAGAATTTTATTTTGTAAACAACAAGGAATATGATCATTTAGTATATAAAATTGAAGATGAAACAAGAATAGTTATTAGTTGTAACAGCATAAGATTTATTGATATTCTTGCATCTTTGTCTTACATTTTTGTGTTTTATTATTTATTATTTACCTTGGTATTTTTTGTAATTCAATTTCCCGGAAACATCCAAAGCTTTAAGTATGATTTTAAAAATAAAATAAAATTTTCAATGATCGGTATCTTATTACTTTCATTGTTAATTGTTGGCTTTGGTACTGTATATTACAATATAGAACAATTCAAGAAAAAATTGCACGAAAGTATAAGTGAAAAAACACAATCTGTTTTGGTTGAAATGGAACACAAACTGGGTGGCGAAATAGAGTTAAATCCGGATTACTCAGATTATCTCCCGTATATTCTTGATAAATTTTCAACTGTTTTTTATATTGATATCAACCTATATGATGTAAATGGAAATCTACTTGCATCATCTCGCCCTCAGGTATTTGAAAAAGGTTTAATGGGTAAAAAAATGAATGTTGATGCCTATCGTGAGTTGGTTATTAATAACAATGTCAAATTTATACATAAAGAAAAGATTGGTGATTTGAGTTATTTGTCAGCATATGTACCTTTTGTAAACGATAATAATGAATTATTAGCTTACTTAAACTTACCATACTTTACAAAACAAAGTGCATTAAAAAAAGAGACCTATACCATAATTGTGGCTGTTGTTAATATCTATTTTTTCCTAATTCTTTTATCAGTCGTTATTGGTGTTTTCGTAACAAATAATATAACTAAACCATTGCAGTTAATACAGGAACGATTTAGAAAAATAGATCTTGGTAAAAAGAACGAACCAATAGTTTATGAAAGTCTCGATGAAATAGGGAGTTTAATAAAAGAATACAACAGAATGGTAAGTGAGTTGAGCGAAAATGCTAAAAAACTTGCGAAAAGTGAGCGCGAATCGGCTTGGCGTGAAATGGCAAAACAAATTGCACATGAAATTAAAAACCCTCTTACTCCAATGAAACTTAGTGTACAGTACCTTCAGCGTGCATGGAAAGATAAATCACCTGATTTTGAAGTTATTCTTAATAAATTTTCAAATTCACTCATTGGTCAGATAAATACACTTTCATCTATTGCAACGGAGTTTTCGAATTTTGCTTCTATGCCAAGAACAAATGCAGAAAAAGTTGATGTTATTTCAAAATTAAATGATACTGTAAATTTGTTTCAAAACAACGAACATGTTAAGTTCATAATTGATTACAATGAAAAAAACGAACTCCATGTATTTGCTGATAAAGAACAATTGTTGATTATTTTCAGAAACCTTATACAAAATGCTATTCAATCGATTCCTAAAGAGAAAAATGGGATTATTCAAATAAAACTAATTGAACAACAAGATTTTGTTCAATTTACAATTGCCGATAATGGCACCGGAATACCACTTGAAGTAAGGGAAAATTTATTCAGGCCAAATTTTACAACCAAAACTAGTGGAATGGGTCTTGGACTGGCTATTGTGAAAAATATAATTCAAAACTCAGGTGGGGAAATCTGGTACGAAACAGAAATAGATCAAGGTTCTTCTTTCTATTTTACTTTGCCGCTTTTTAGAATAGTATAAAAAACTAATTGCCAATTTGTTATATAGTTGATGGATTTATATTATTTCCTTGCAAAGTTTTATTAATCATTGCTTTATTGATTTTATTTGACTAAAAGTTTCCTGAATAAACTAAATTAATTATATATTTGTTATTAGTAGAAGAGTTTATAGGAATATTTAAAAAAAATAAAACTTGAAAAATTCATACAAAATTATTCTAATTCTTGCATTCAATATTTTTATAAACACAATTTCGTTTTCCCAAACACAAATTTCGGGTATAATAAATCTATATACGGCAGTTGATTCTATTACACCTAGCGGAAATACTTTAATAGTAGGTGATGCATCTCTTTTTAACGAAGGCGACACGGTGCTTATTATTCAAATGAAAGGTGCAACTGTAAAAACTTCAGTTGACAATAACGAAGAACTTTTTGGACGGGTTGATTTTGGTGGGATTAAAAACACAGGTAAATATGAATTTATAATAATTAAAAATATTATTTCCATTGAAAGTAAAATTGTTTTAAATGTTCCTCTTAATCATATTTATTCAACCAAAGAAAATGTTCAACTTGTAAGAGTCCCATCGTATTCTAGTGTTTTTGTTAATAATACACTTACTTGTGCTCCTTGGAATGGTTCATTTGGCGGGGTGTTGGCTTTTTTTGTAGCCGACACAATAAGTCTAAATGCAAACATCGATTTAACAGGAAAAGGTTTCAGAGGTGCCGATCCTGTATTAAGCATAGGTGCATGCACAAATTCCGATTC
>Ga0154355_1160_pt1 | contig 12411 bp, 8 predicted proteins | sample RifGroA2_FD_115883 | JGI IMG/M metagenome (GOLD analysis project Ga0154355, IMG submission 115883) | Bacteroidetes bacterium GWA2_31_9b
CTACTCCACGATTTAAATAAACTTCGATCAACTTATTTAAAAAATCAATCGATTTAGTAACATTTTGTCCTTCATAAGCAATTTTTACTACAGAAGAGTATTTTACTCCTTCAATTTGTTTTCTCTGAAATTCGTTTGTCAATGATTCTAAAGTTCTGAATCTGAACACATAAATTTTTTCATTTTCAATTGCTGATAACTCCTGAATTCTAAAACTAAAATGCTCGTTTGTATAAAAACCAGCACTAAGTATAGTATCATTTATTTCAATATCTAAAAACACATTAACAATTTTGTCCTTATTATATATGTATGCTAATCCATCGGTTTTGGGTGTCCAAATATGAAATTTTCCGCTTTTTAGTTTTTGCAGATAAATATTTGCTTCTGCCAGTTGTATATGTGTTGAATCGAATTCAATAATAAATGGTGATTGATTGTAAATTTCATTTATTCTATAGCTTTCTTTTTCAAAGTAAGAAACCGTAAAATTTAATTCTTTAATTGTTCGCTCAGTAAGTAAATATGAACTAAGAATTTCAATTTCATTTTTTAATTTATATTCAGCCATTGAATTAAACGGAGATGCTGCGCTTTGAATAATCGCATCAGGATCCATTAACGTTTGTTCATCTTTAATTAATAGGGTTGTTCCTGTTAAATAAACTGGAGGGGTAATTTTAATAACAAAATATGATATTAATAATCCGATTAAAAGTGTAATTGGGAAAATAAACCAGAATCTTAAAAGCTTAAACAAATAGGCTTTAAAGTCAATAGTTTCTTCCTCAATGCTTTGAAATTGACTATTATCTATCATTTTAAAAACAATTTACCTGTAAATTATCGGAACAAAGCAATTACAATAGCTGCAGTTGATATTGTTGATAAGAAAATGGTATATGGAAAATTGTCAAAAGCAAATGATTTGCTTTTTAAAGGTTCAATATAAACAACATCATTAGGCATTAAATAAAACTGGTCTGATTGCAAAACACCATTATCGGTTAAATCGATATAATACAATTCCGAACCGGTTATGGTCTGACGAACAAGTTTCACTTTTTTAAGGTTTCCAAAGTTTTTAGAACCTCCTGCCTGAGCAACAGCCTGTAAAATATTAATTTGTTTATTATCAATAATAAATGTTCATTGATTGTAAATTTCATTTATTCTATAGCTTTCTTTTTCAAAGTAAGAAACCGTAAAATTTAATTCTTTAATTGTTCGCTCAGTAAGTAAATATGAACTAAGAATTTCAATTTCATTTTTTAATTTATATTCAGCCATTGAATTAAACGGAGATGCTGCGCTTTGAATAATCGCATCAGGATCCATTAACGTTTGTTCATCTTTAATTAATAGGGTTGTTCCTGTTAAATAAACTGGAGGGGTAATTTTAATAACAAAATATGATATTAATAATCCGATTAAAAGTGTAATTGGGAAAATAAACCAGAATCTTAAAAGCTTAAACAAATAGGCTTTAAAGTCAATAGTTTCTTCCTCAATGCTTTGAAATTGACTATTATCTATCATTTTAAAAACAATTTACCTGTAAATTATCGGAACAAAGCAATTACAATAGCTGCAGTTGATATTGTTGATAAGAAAATGGTATATGGAAAATTGTCAAAAGCAAATGATTTGCTTTTTAAAGGTTCAATATAAACAACATCATTAGGCATTAAATAAAACTGGTCTGATTGCAAAACACCATTATCGGTTAAATCGATATAATACAATTCCGAACCGGTTATGGTCTGACGAACAAGTTTCACTTTTTTAAGGTTTCCAAAGTTTTTAGAACCTCCTGCCTGAGCAACAGCCTGTAAAATATTAATTTGTTTATTATCAATAATAAATGTTCCCGGATCTTCAACTTCGCCTAAAACAGAAACTCTATAATTCACCAACTGAACAACAACCGTTGCTTCTTTAAAATAATCATTTATAGTTTTTTGGAGTAAGTCATTCACCTCGTTAATTGTTAGGCCTTTAACATACACCTTATTAATAAATGAAAAATTAATATATCCATCTTCCTCAACTCTGTAGCTATTTAAATTTTGATAAGTAGAAGTCATCGGACTTGGAAAATCGGTTTGAAATAATCGGCTTGTTTTGGGATCAACACTATGAACGCTTATATAAAGCTGATCGCCAGGTTGTAAGTGATACGATGTAATTCTATTGTTAACAAATCCTGTTGATACATCTTTTACAGATTTTTCCTGCAACAATTGCACTCTCTTCTGTGATACGCATGATGAAAATAGAAAAACTATTATTATCATTTTTACAACAATTCTAAAAGTATAAGTTCCTTTTGTTTTCATGATATATTGTTTTTACGGTTTTACTTTTTTGATAATTTTATTGCTTCGTTTATTTGTAATTTTTGTCCGTTCATATAAGCTACAACAAAAGCTCCATCGACACCTGAAATATTTTTTAGATTAACAGCTTTTTGATATAATTTAAAATCACCTATAGAATATTTAAACCAGCCATTTTCTTCAATTAAGTAAACATTTGGTTCTATACAACAAATTTTCTTAAGCGTATTTTTCGATATTTCTTCCGAACTTGCTACTATCTGGACTTTAAAAACCAGGTCTGTATTTGAAGTAATCCATTCTTTTTGAATTATTGGGTCATAACAAATCATCGCTTTTTTGGCTTCTAAAACATTTATTTTTTTGTCATTTTTAAAAGCAATTACAAATGCACCTTTAACATTACATTTTTTTCTAAATTCGTTGGCTTCACTAAAACTGCTAAATTCTCCAACAGAATATTTATACCAACCATCTTCTTCATATTTGTTGATTTTCTCAAAACCTGAATAAAGTTCGTGTAATTTTTCAGACGATAACTGGCTTTTATCAGCTGCGATCTGAACTTTAAATACTATATTTCCATTTGTTCTTGTTTCTGATAAAATTCCCTTTCTTGCACTAATCAAAGAAACTTTTACACCATCTTTATATGCAACAACAAATGATCCTGCAACTTGTGTTGATTTATTTAATTCTGCTGCTTGCTCGTATGTATTTAGTTTCCCGATTGAATATTTATACCAGCCATCAACTTCATTCATATCAATAGTTTCATTCCCTTTATAAATTTCAGCAAGTTCGTTTTCAGTTAATTTTACTTTAGCAGCAGCAATTTGCACCTTAAATATTAATCCTTCGGTAACAATAGATATTGAGGCTATTTTATTCGATTTTTCTTTTTGCGCTTTTCCTAAATCGGCTAAATCAACTTTAGCTCCGTCTTTATATGCTACAACAAAAGCATTATCAACTTTTAGAGATAGTCTGAAAAGATTGGCTTCCTGGTATGTTTTAAAATCCTCGATTGTATATTTATACCAGCCATCATCGTTTACCATTTCTATAGTTTTATTTCCCGCATAAATTTTTTGCAAAGTATGTTGTGGTAAAGGTTTCTTATCAGCAGCTATTTCAATTTTAAATAATACATCTCTGTAAACATTAGAATTTGATTCTCCAACATCCTCTTTAATAATTTCAGCAGTAATATCTCTTAAATCATTTTCGTCAGTTAATGAATCTTTCTTTATTTCTTTATATTCATCAGTAAAATCACCTCCAATATCAGAATATAAATAATTATCCCATATTTTTCTGATTGATGATGAAGAGAGAGAATCAGAATAAAGGATATTATAATATGAATTTATTGTTAAAAAAGAATCTTTTTGATTTATGTATTTTAAAAATGCTTGAAGTAACTCCTCATTTATTTTTATGTTTTGCTCATTTACAATAGTATCCGTAATCGAATATTCCTTTTTTTCGATTTGTTGATTTCCCGAAAAGATCTCTTTAAGTTGTCTGAGATTTTCAATTCCGGATCGTTCAAATTCTTGAGCATCGGAAAGTTTTGAATATCTCATATTCAAATCATTGTCGTCAAGCTTATATGCTTCATTTCTCAATTTCTCAGCCTTATAAAAAGATTCTCCGGATTGTTCTTCCTTAAGTTTCAATTCAATAGGAATTTCGGTATTTAAGGAATATTTTTCTTTAAGGTTCGTAATATTTTTTATGAGAACATTGTATTCAATAAAATTTGCTTCTTTTTGAAGTTCTAAGGCATTTATCTGATAATCCAATGCTTTGTTTTTAAGTTTTTCTATTTTTTCAGTATTTTGGGAATCTGAATCATCAAATGCAGCAATTTCAGAATACAAAGAGTTTGCTTTATCTATAAGTTTTTGTGCTTCCTGATTTAGAGCTTGTGCTTTTTCTAATTTTTTTTGATCATCATTATTAAATGGAGTGTTTGAGTATGTAAATCCCATCAACAAAAATATTGATAAAATGATCAATGGAATTATGTATGTTTTTTGTAATTGAATCATAACCAAAGTCAAAACTAATTTTAAACTAGAATTGTATTTAAAATTTATTCAAATAAACTAATACTTACAATCAAAAAATGAATAAGATGCAAGATACAAAATTTAGACGTCAATATAAAAAAGGTGATTCATATCATCATTTAAACTAACCTTAATGAGTCAATAATATTTAGCGTTGCACCTTTATTTTGATTAACATATAAAGCAGAACTATTTCCTTTTTCTTCAATTTGTTTAGGCGAATTTAAAAAAATATCTATCGTTGATTTAAAATCAGTAAAGTTATTTATTGTAATTGCTGCACCAATATTTACTAAATCAACAGCTTCTTTAAATTTTTTATAGTTTGGTCCGAAAACAACAAGTAAACCAAAAGTTGCAGCTTCAAGTATATTATGTATCCCCTTTCCAAATCCACCTCCAATATATGCAATATTGCCATATTTATAAAGAGATGATAATAATCCGATAGAATCAATAATAAGCACATCGGACAATTCAATATTTGAATCGTTTGCCTGTGAATATTTCAAAATTATTTTATTTGGATTTATTGATTTTACAATTCTATTAATATTTTCATTTGTAACCTCGTGAGGTGCTATAATGAGTTTAAACTTTATGTCTGTTTCATTAAAATATTTTACAACAAGTTCTTCGTCGGGTTGCCACGAACTACCAAGAATTAAAACAGGTATATTTTGTTTAAATTTTTCGATCAAAGGCAGGTTTTTCGATTGTTTAGCTATTGAATAAACCCTATCGAATCGAGTATCTCCGGTTATTGTTATGTTTGTAAACCCAATTGACCTTAATAAATTTTCAGAAACTTTATTCTGAATAAAGAAATGGCTAAAGTTTTTTAAAAGTAAGCGAAACGATTTCCCATACCATTTAAAAAATATTTGTTTTTCACGAAATATACCTGAAACTAAGTACAATGGGATTTTACGTTTTCCGATTTCACGAATAAAGTAATACCAGAATTCATATTTTATAAAAAATACAATATCGGGTTTAGTTAAAACAAGAAACTTTTTAGCATTCGCAGGAGTATCTAGTGGCAGATAAAAAATATAATCTGCTTTTTCGTAATTTTTTCTTATTTCGAAACCTGAAGGAGAGTAAAATGTAAGTAGTATTTTATAGTCGGGATATTTTTCGCGAAAAGATTCAATAAGCGGTCTGCCTTGTTCAAATTCACCCAATGAAGCACAATGAAACCACGCTTTTTTTTCTTCAGGATTTACAGATGATTTAATTTTATGTAAAAGTTTTTTACGACCATTTAACCACTGTTTTGCTTTTACATTAAACGGAGAAGATAAAATGATGATAAAATAATAGAATCCAATAGCTATTCGATAGAAAAAAAGCATAGTTTGTTCCTTTTTATTAATAAGAAACAAAGGTACATGCGAATTTTGAAAAATTAGAATGATCTTAATAATTTATTCATACGCATATTCTATATTGCTGTAATTGTGATATTTACAATAACCTATTAAGCATTTGACGTCTGAAATACTTGATCCTGTTAAAAATTTTTAATTAAAATTTTTAACCAAAACATTTGCAATTAAAAGTTTTTTTATACTTTTAGGCATCAATTACGGATTTCTTGATACCCTAACCCTAAAATTTAAATCCAAAGGTCTTCAGCCCAAAAAATGAAGGCCTTTTTTTATTTTCAAAAAAGTTCAACAATTGCAAAAAAATTTCGTTCTTTAATTGCTTATTAGAAAACGACTTAATTATCAGATTTTGAAAAGTACCTTTTATACCATATTAATTATATTAATCTCCTTAACAAGTTTTTCGCAGAATTTAAACAATTTATGTAACAAGATATTTACTCCCTACTCTGATTCAACCCGCATTGATTCTTTAATCATTATTCCTCAATCTGAAATAGTTTATTTAAATAATATCATCTTAAACGATTCAAGCTATTTTATTGATTATGAAACTTCAACTATTATTTTTTCAAAAGATATTATTCAAGAAAAGCCTCAGGTTATTATAAAATACAGGGTTTTTAATAATGCATTGTTTGCTACCTATTTCCACCGTAATTCAAATGAAATTATTACAGGAAAGTTGGTTACTTACAACGAAAAACCATTAAGAACAAAAGAGCAAAGTTTTTTTACTGATAATCAACTCGATAAACGAGGAAGCATTTCGCGTGGAATTACAATTGGGAATAATCAGGATGCTGCAATCAGTTCTAATTTAAATTTACAATTAGCCGGAAAAATTATCGAAAACATTCATGTTCTGGCTGCAATTTCTGACAATAATATTCCTATTCAACCCGATGGAAACTCCCAACAAATTCAAGAATTCGACAAAGTTTTTATTCAGTTGTATAACAAAAACACAAAACTAATAGCAGGTGATTTTGAACTTACAAAACCCAGCGGTTATTATATGAATATCAACAGAAAAGTTCAGGGAGGATTATTAAATACACGGATATATAATAAAAAAGACAGTACAACATCATTTGAAACATCAACAGGAATAGCAATTTCAAAAGGGAAATACTGCAGAAAAAGTATTGCCGGACAAGAAGGAAATCAGGGGCCATATAAGCTTTCAGGATGTGAAAATGAATTGTATGTAATTGTTCTAGCAGGAACCGAAAATATTTATATCAACGGAAACCTTTTAACACGTGGAAAAGAAAATGACTATACCATAGATTATAATACCGGAGAAATTACATTTACTGCAAACACACCCATAACTAAAGATAGTAGGATTTCGGTTGAATTCGAATATTCAGAAAGAAGCTATTCACGCTTTTTAATATCAAGTAACAATCAATTTAAAACGAAAAACACAAATCTCTGGTTTAATGTTTTTACCGAACAGGATAGTAAAAATCAGCCTTTAACACAGGACCTTACAAACGAGCAAAAGAAATTACTTGCCGAATCGGGCGACAATACACAGAATGCATTTGTGCTAAATGTTGATAGCACTGAATTTACAAGTGATTATGTAATGTATTTGAAAAAAGATACGCTTGTAAATACTGAAACATATTCAATTTACGAATACTCTATTGATCCTTTAAAAGCTTATTACAAATTAGGATTTGCCCTTGTTGGAGAAAATAAAGGAAACTATATTCAAACCACCACATCGGCTAATGGGAGGGTTTTTAAATGGATTGCGCCAATAAATGGAATAAATCAAGGGAACTACGAACCAGTTCTATTACTTATTGCTCCCAAAAATAAGCAGGTAGTTAGTTTTGGTGGAGATATTAAACTATCGAAATCAACACATACAAATTTCGAGCTTGCTGCAAGTAATAATGATTTGAATACATTTTCAGATAAAGATGCTTCAGATGATTTTGGATATGCATTAAAACTAGGGATTGAGAAAAATTTACTCCAAAATGATACATTAAGAAACAATCTAACAACATCATTAAATTATGAATACAAACAGATGTCTTTTGATGCTGTTGACAGATTCAGGCCAATAGAATTTGAGCGAGACTGGAATATTCAAAATCCAATAAACGAAAACGAACAATTAATAAACTTAGCAATTGATTATAGGCATTTACGAAACATTTTTAGTAATTATGAGATTGCCTATTTAAAGAACAGCTCTGTTTATAGCGGTATTCGAAATAAACTAAACGGAAGCATAAATTATAAAGGTTTTGATATCTATCTTAAATCAAGCTTGTTACGTACTGATTACGAAATAAATAGTACTCAATTTTTACGATACATTGCCGGATTATCAAAATCGACAAAACATTTTAAAATAGGTATAGAAAATGAGTCGGAGAAAAACGAATGGAACAATACTGAAACAGATAGTTTACTCATAAATAGTTTCCATTTTTCTGCATTTCGTGTTTATATAGAAAATCCCGATTCTTCAATAAATAAGTATTCAATAACATATATCAATAGAAACGATTATTTACCCAAAAACAATTTGCTAAAAAACAGTACCCGTTCCAATGATTTCCAGATTGGTTTTGGACTTTTAAAAAATCCATCGCAAACTATTCGTTCGAAACTCACATACCGAACACTCGAAATTATTGACACATCAATATCAACACAAACAGAACAAAACACGCTTACCGGTAGAATTGAATATAATTTTCGTTTATTTAGAAACACTATTACATCGTCACTATTTTATGAAGCAGGATCGGGGCTTGAACCGAAACGTGAATATTCATACTTGCGAGTTGCCACAGGTCAGGGAATATTTGCATGGGTTGATTACAATTCAAATGGAATTGCCGAGCTTGATGAGTTTGAGATTGCTCAGTTTCAGGATCAGGCAAACTTTATACGGATTTTTACTCCCGGAACTGAATATATAAAAACCTATTCAAACGAGTTTAGTCAGGTTCTGAATATTCGACCCGAAGCTGTTTGGAAATCAAAAAAGGGAACTAAAAAATTTGTGTCACGCTTTTCCGATCAGTTTGCGTATCAGCTAAATCAAAAATCTACAAATACTGATTTAACAGAAAGCTTAAATCCGTTCAATTTTCAATCCATCGATTCAACAGTTATTACTCAGAATCAAAGTTTCCGAAATACATTCTCATTTAATAAAACTAACTCGAAATTGGGTATCGATTATATTTATCAGTATAATAAAAATAAACTTTTACTTACCAATGGATTTGATGACAGAAACAAATTTTCACATGGATTAAAATTTCGTTGGCTGTTTTACGATGATTTTATATTGCAGAATTTCGCTGAAATAGGAACAAAGAAATATACATCTGAATATTTTAGTTCGAAAAATTATTCCTTATCTACTTTATTAAACGAGCTTTCATTACAATACTCTCCGGGATTTCAAACAAAAATAGAAATAAAATATTCTTACAACGATAAGTCAACTGCCATTTCCAAGGAACATAGTACAAATCATGCTTTTGGAACAGAAATAAACTATAGCATAACCGATAAAGGGAATATTCAGTTAAAAGCAAAATATTTAAAAATAAGCTACAATTCAGAAGTTAATACATCACTTGCATACGAAATGCTCGATGGTTTAAAACCAGGAAACAATGCTACCTGGGATATTGCTTTTCAGCAAAAATTAGCCGGGAATATTGAACTTACGTTATTTTATTCGGGTAGAGTATCAGAAAATATAAGTATAATTCATACCGGCAGCTTACAACTAAGGGCTTTTTTCTAATTAACGTGAGTTCAATATATGCCTGATTTATTTCTAATATATTTTAACGTTTTATGCTCCTATCTTGGAGCTCTTTTCAAAACAACTTAAATGAATATCAATATATTTTGAATATTTTTAGGGTTAAAAGAAAAGATTATATTTTTAATTCTAATATCGAACTCGCATTATTTAGGTTGCATAACATATTCGTTAAATTTGGATGTATAAGTATGGAAAATAGATATATATAAACGAGTTAGCGCCAAGCCTAAAAGACCACATAGTACTTTGATAATGTAGTGAAAAATGAAAGAAATGATAGTGAAGCAAAACCACGCACAAAAGCAAAAGTTTGGTAGCCCATCCCTGCAACCTTCGCTTCGCTACCAAACACTTGCTTTTCTTGCCAGACATCCGTTTGAATTAACATTATAAAAATTATTGTAACTTGCCAAATATTTAATTTTGAAATATGCCAAATAGTATAGAGACTTTAATTAAAGAAACAAAAAGCAGAGCTCGATATTTTCAAGCAGTCCATGCATGGCCTTTAAATGAAAAATTAGATTATGATGGTTGGTTAAGTAATTTTAAGTCTGATGAAGAAATAAAAATAGCATGCTCAATACTTGATTTTTTTATCTACTATCCTGATAATATGGTAGACCAAATGTTAAAATCATCTATTGACCATGCAGGATATTACTTATCAAATACTTTATCTGATTGGAAACATGAAGATTTTGTTAATCGTTGTTTTTATAGTTTTATACCAGGTGAGAATCAAAACCCATCTGATAGTGGTCGTTTATTTCTTAGAAAATTAAGAGATGTTTTAGGAATTCCTGAAAATAGGTTAATTGAGTACGCTCAGATACCTGAAGTATTAGATAAAATAGGCAAACCTACACCAATTATACTTGTAGATGATTTTGTCGGTTCTGGCGCACAATGTGACAAGGCTTGGAATAGAAATAAATTTAATCATAACGATAAAACTCTTAAACAAATATCAGAAACAGAAGGTCATGTTTTTGTTTATTCTCCATTAATTGTTAATTACCAAGGATATGAAAGAATAAAAAATAATTGCAAAGATTTAATTTTAACACAGTCTCATATACTGGGAAAGGAGTATAATTTATTCAATAAAGAGTGTTTTTGTTGGAAAAATGATGATACTTTTTTTCATGAAGGAACTAGTTTTATTATTCAAAAAAGCGCTGAATTAGGTATTCCAGACAGAAATGGCAATCATCCACAAGATGTTAGAGGGTTTGGACAACAAGGACTAGCTATAGCTTTTGAACATGGTGCTCCTGATGCTATTCCTTCTTTTTTTTATTGGTGTCATAAAGATTGGATTCCTCTAATTCAAAAAACTTACCACAGATGAAAAATAAAGAAACTTTAAAACTATTGAACAACCTATTTGGTAGTTATAGGGCAGAATGGTTAAAAGGGAAAATTTTTGACTTTTTTGCTGAACCATCATATTTTAGTGCTCTACAGGATAATAGGCCATTTGTACTTGAAGGTGGTAGAGGTACAGGAAAGACAACAGTCTTAAGGGGGTTGTCGTATCAAGGTCAATTCGCTTTGCATCAAAACAATATTAATTCGTTTGATGAAAATGAATATATTGGTATTTATCATAGAGTAAATACAAATCACGTAAGAGCTTTTATTGATGGAGGTTTGAGTATTGATATTTGGAAAAGGATATTTACACATTACTTTAATTTAGTAATCTGTAGAGAAATAATCCATTTTATCATTTGGCATACTTCTCATTCCGTAAGTGATGAAAAATTAAGTGAACAAATTTGTAATTTAATATGTAAATCCATTGGTATAAAAAAACAATGCAGAAATGATAAGGAATTACTTGAGCTTTTTGATTTAGAATTGGTGGACTTTCAATCAAGAATAAACAATATTAATGAAAAAAATCTGCCAAATCTTTCTTTGGCAGGTGACCCATTGAGAATTTTGACTGAAAATATAGTAAAGCTATTACAGTTTAATGATAAGATTTTTTATATTATACTGGATGAATATGAAAACTTCGAAGATTATCAGCAACAAGTTATAAATACTTACATAAAACATAACACAGATTATTATACATTTAAAATTGGTGTTCGCGAATTAGGTTGGCGAGTAAAGCATACCTTAAATCCTGAGGAACTATTGCATGACCCCGCAGATTATGTTTTATTTTCAATTGAACAAAAATTAAATGAAACGCATTTTTCTGAATTTGCAAAGAGTGTATGTGAGCAAAGAATTAGACAGCTTTTCCCAAATGAGAATTCAAATAGTAATTTTACAATTGAAAATGCTTTGAATAATATTACTATTGAAGAAGAAGCAATTTTATTGGGTGTAAAAAATACTGACTATTTTAATAATATTTTAAAACTACCTCAAGATAGCCTATCAAAAATATCAAATTTGTCATCACTTTATAAGTTTTTTATCTCTTATTGGGCAAATTGGCATAAAATGACTCTTGAAATTGCAATAGAAGATTATTTAAAAGACAAAACAAGTTGGGATACCCGATATGAAAATTATAAATATGAAATGCTATTTAAAATAAGAAAAGGCCGAGGCAAAGGCGGTATTCAAAAATATTATTCGGGTTGGAATACATATGTAAAACTTGCGAAGGGGAATATAAGATATTTGATGGAATTAGTTTATCGAGCTTTTGAAAAACACCTTGAAGAAGACCACGAAATTATTGAAAAGATAGATGTGAAAATTCAAACTCTAGCAGCACAAGAAGTCGGTCAAAAAAATTTAACTGAATT
>Ga0154355_1057_pt1 | contig 12401 bp, 9 predicted proteins | sample RifGroA2_FD_115883 | JGI IMG/M metagenome (GOLD analysis project Ga0154355, IMG submission 115883) | Bacteroidetes bacterium GWA2_31_9b
ATATTAAAAACGAGAATATTCGTGTTGACAAGTTCGATTCTCACTTTATGCTTACTGAAACTATTTTATTAAATTTAAATACTGAAGAAATATTTGTATTAAGTCCATCAAGAAAGCTATTTACACAAATAAATAAAAAAAATAGGGATATCAGCTCCGATAAAAATTTCATAGTAACAAAAACAGCTAACTCTCGATTAATAAATAGTTCTGTTTGTTATCAATGGAGAGTTAAGAATATTGAACGTAACACAGAAGTTAGTTACTGGGTAATAAATAATAATTTTAATTTTTTCGACAAGTTTGTTCGTTTAATAAATAACGTGGAAAACATTTACGAATTTTTCGAAAAGATTCCTGAATCTCAAGGATATTTCCCCATTCTGGTTGAAGAAAGGACATTACTTCGCGCAGAAAAATCGACTATTTCTGTAAACAAAATAACTCCTAAGATATTCGATCAAGCTTTTTTTAATATTCCTGTTGGATACAATAGTGTTAATCTGTAAATAAAACTTTGGCTTCTTTTAAACTAACGGTTAAATTTATTTTTGAGCCAAACGTCAAAGCCCTATTTTCTTTCTGGTGGCCAACCGGGAAATTAAAACATACCGGAAAGTTATATTCCCGCACCGATTCACTAATTATTTCATATGCTGATTTTCCAAAAGGTACCTGATTATCATGCATTTCAGTCATACCACCCACAATAAGCCCTTTTAGGTTTTGCAGTTTACCACTATATTTAAGGTTCATCATCATACGATCAATATGGTACAAGTATTCGTCCAGATCTTCAATCAGGAGAATTTTATCTGAATAATCATATTCATATTTTGTTCCTGCTAAACTATATAACACCGAAAGGTTACCTCCAATAAGAATACCGGAAGTAATACCGGGTTTATTTAAAATATCGCCATTTATATTATATGTAATTTTATTACCAAAGAGTACTTTTTTTAATGATATTACAGAATCATCCTCTTTATTTTCAGTATTGATATTAAATGGCATAATACCATGAATAGTTTTCATCTTTAACTTTTCATTTATTATAGCATGCAAAACAGTAATATCGCTATAACCAACAATCCACTTTGGATTTTTTATAAGATTTTCGAAGTGAATATGTTTTACCATTTTTATAGATCCATAACCACCACGGGCACAAAGTATAGCCTTTATTTCAGGATTATCGATCATATATTGAAAATCGTCGGCTCGTTCTTTTTCTGTTCCTGCAAACTGACGATCTGTTTTAAAAATATTTTTCCCAAGTTCAACTTTTAGCCCCCAGCTTTCGAAAACTTCAATAGCAAAAGAAATCTCACTTAACTCTATTTTTCGTGCCGGTGCAACGATTCCGATTTTATCACCGGGTTTTAAATATGGAGGAGTAATCATTAATGTAATTTTTTAAACATTAAAACAAAGGTAAACAATTTACGAATTATAAATTTAAAGTGCCTAAAATGCCTAAAGTGAGCTAAAGTTAAAAGTTGCAGGATTGTACTGCTTTTTCCCTTCACTATTCACTACTCACTAACCACTAATAAAAGATTATAGATAATTATATTTTGTATTCACTGTATATTTAATTATGAATTTGTAATTATTTTTTAAACATTAGCTATTTGTTTTCCTACTCAAAGTAAATAGATAGAAGCTCATAGCTTTTTCAAATTAAGTGTTTGAAAAAAAATATTCCTTCGTATATTTGTCAGGTATTCGTAAAAACCAAGAAGAATCAAAATTATAAAATGAAAAAACCAAAAAGATACTTAATAACATCCGCCCTGCCTTATGCTAATGGGCCTTTACATTTAGGACATATTGCCGGAGCATATCTGCCTGCCGATATTTATGTTCGCTATTTAAAACTTAAAGGCGAAGATGTGGCTTTTATATGCGGTTCCGACGAACATGGTGTACCAATTACTTTAAGAGCACGTAAAGAAGGTGTTTCACCTCAGGATATTGTAGATAAATATCATGTGATGATGAAAAAATCTTTTGATGAGTTAGGAATTGCTTTCGATATTTACCACCGTACATCAGACCCTTTGCATCACGAAACAGCTTCTGACTTTTTTAAGGTAATGAACGAAAAAGGCGAATTTATTGAGAAAGAAGAAGAGCAATTTTTCGATGAACAGGAACAACAGTTTCTGGCCGACCGATACATTATTGGAACCTGTCCAAAATGCAGTTTCGAAAATGCTTATGGCGACCAGTGCGAGAAATGCGGAACAAGCTTGAGTCCAAAAGAACTAATAAATCCAAAATCAACAATAAGTGGAAACCCTCCTGTTTTAAAAACTACAAAGCACTGGTATCTTGATTTAGAGAAATATCAACATGAATGGCTTGAAAAGTGGATCGATAGTCATAAATCTGACTGGAAGGCAAATGTTTACGGACAGTGTAAGTCGTGGCTTAACTCAGGATTACAACCTCGTGCAGTAACCCGCGATTTAGATTGGGGTGTACCGGTTCCTGTTCCAAATTCTGAAGGCAAAGTACTTTATGTTTGGTTCGATGCTCCTATTGGTTACATTTCTGCAACCAAAGCCTGGGCTATAGAAAATGGAAAAAACTGGAAAGACTATTGGCAAAGTGACGATTCACGACTTATACATTTTATAGGAAAAGACAATATTGTTTTCCATTGTTTGATTTTTCCAGCTATGTTAAAAGCCCATGGAGATTATATTCTACCTGATAATGTACCTGCTAACGAATTTTTGAATCTCGAAGGCGATAAACTTTCTACATCACGTAATTGGGCAGTTTGGATTCATGAATACCTAAAAGATTTCCCCGGAAAACAGGATGTATTGCGTTATGCAATTTGCACAACCCTTCCTGAACAAAAAGACAACGATTTTACCTGGAAAGATTTCCAAATCCGCAACAACAGTGAGTTGGTTGCAATATTTGGTAATTTTGTAAATCGAACCATTGTTCTAACACATAAATATTTCGAAGGTAAAGTGCCTGCATGTGGCGAATTAACTCAATTCGATAAAGATACATTGACCGAAATATCAGTAATAAAAAGAAATCTTGAAAAAAGTATTGAGAATTTTAGGTTCCGCGAAGCTATTAAAACAGCTATGGATTTAGCCCGATTAGGAAATAAATATCTTACCGATACTGAACCATGGAAGGTAATAAAAACAGACGAAGAACGAGTAAAAACCATTTTGAATGTTTCGCTACAAATAACAGCGAATCTTTCTATAATTATGGAACCTTTTATTCCTTTTACAGCAGAAAAACTGCGACGGTTTTTAAATATTGAAAAGCTAAACTGGGATCTTGCCGGAAATGATGATTTATTAAAATCAGGACATCAAATTGCAGAAGCCGAATTACTTTTTGATAAGATTGAAGACGAAGAAATTGAAAAACAAATACAAAAATTGATGGACTCAAAAGCAGTAAACGAAATAGCCAACCTGTCTGCCGACAGGCAAGACATAAAAGTTGATCCACCAAAGGAAAATATTACCTACGACGAATTTTCAAAGATGGATATTCGTGTCGGAACAATTTTGGAAGCAGAACGTGTTCCAAAAACTGACAAACTTCTTAAGTTAAAAATCGACACAGGTATCGATCAGCGTACAGTTGTTTCAGGTATAGCTGTTGACCATAAGCCCGAAGAAATTATCGGAAAACAAGTTAGTATTTTAGTAAATCTTGTGCCAAGAACAATCAAAGGCATTGAATCGAAAGGAATGATTCTGATGGCAGAAGATGCAAATGGAAAACTACGTTTTGTAATACCTGGAGAAAAAACAAGTAACGGATCGGGAATAAAATAGTTTTTAACTTTGTGTTCCTTTGAGCAGACATAGTGCACCTTTGAGGTTTATTCATTAACGAAAATTCTCAAAGGAAAACACCAAGAACCTAAAAGGTTCTTAAATGACACATATAATCTATTTGAAAAAGACTCTTATTGAATCAATCAATAACACATATTAATTTTCGAATTGAAACAAAGCAGGATTTTGAAAGCCTGTTTAACGCTCATTACAGCAATTTATGTGCTTACGCCAATAATTTTTTAAAAGATATTGATGCTGCAGAAGAAGTAGTTCAGGAAATTCTGTTTAAACTTTGGACAAACAGAGATTCAATTATTATTACTACCTCAATTCAAAGTTATCTTTTTCGCTCGGTACGAAATGCCAGCCTGAATGTAATAAAACATATTAATATTCGTGAAGATTATAAAGTTCAGCATGAATACGAAATGCAAGATTCTATTTCGTCCGAAGATGAAATGATTATAACAGAACTGGAACAAAATATCCGCGCTGCAATTGATCAACTTCCTATAGAACGAAAAAAGATTTTTATAATGAGTCGTTATGAGGGACTCAAGTATTCTGAAATTGCTGAAAAGCTTAACTTATCGGTAAGTACAGTTGAAAATCAAATGGTAAAAGCACTCAAATACCTTCGTGAAGAGTTGGTCGATTATCTCCCTTGGATTATTATCTTTTTTGGAAATTTTTTTAAAACTGGGTAGAGGAATGCTTAAACTGAATTGTCATACTAATGTAAATTGATGAATAAAGATTCTGAACATATTGACCCCAAATTACTTCTGCGTTTTTTACTTGGCGAAACAAATCCAATTGAAAAGCGAATGGTAGAAGAATGGCTTCAATTAACGGAGGCTAATCAAACGCTTTTAGATCAATATGAAGCCGTTTGGGCAGAAACAGGTAAGCTTACACCAAATCCTGTAGCTGTAGACATCAAATCGGCATGGACTAAAATGTCGGAGAGAGTTGATCTATATGAAAATAGAAGAACATCACCTAAAATAATTCCGTTTAAAACACGTATGGTTTGGATTTCGGGTATCGCGGCTTCATTGATCATATTATTTGGAATCTATCAACTGATCTTAAACCCATCATTTGATACACAAAAACAAATTCTTGCAAGTGCACAGGATGTTATAAAAGATACCTTACCTGACGGATCGCAAATTGCGCTTAATACAAATTCCCAAATTATATATCCTAAAAAATTTGCAAAAAACGAAAGACGCGTAAAACTCAATGGGGAAGCATATTTTAATGTTGAACATGATAAAGAAAAATCTTTTGTAATTGAAGCTGGAAATGCATTTATTCAGGTTTTAGGAACATCGTTTAATGTAAAAGCATACGAAAACAGCGAGCTTGAAGTAATTGTTACAGATGGACTGGTTAAAGTTTATGTTATTGATCCCGAGACCAGCGATACATCGGCTATACTTCTTAAAAAAGGAGAAAAAGGAAAGATTACAGCAAAAGAAAATAAGCCTGTTTATGTTGCTGAGCAAATACCTGATGCCATATTCTGGATGAATTATACCTTAATATTTAATGATACTGATTTGAAGAACGTTTTTAGCCTATTAAAAAGTTATTATTATATCGAAATTGAAGTAAGCGACCAACGAATATATGATTGCCGTTTAACAACAACATTTACAAATAACTCTATTGAAGAAATTATCGAAGTGATTACTGCCACATTTGAGTTTGAATACAAAAAAGAAAATAAAACTTATACAATTACAGGAAATGGCTGCGCCGAAAAAAATACTACTTATTAAAATAGCGATCGTACTGTTAGCTTTGCTGTTTTCTAGCAAGCTTGCAATATCACAGACCAATTACCTGTATAAAAGAATTTCCGTTTCCTTTACCAATATTCCGTTGGAAAAAGCGCTAAAGCAATTATCAGAAGAAGGAGGATTTACTTTTTCGTTTAACTCGAAAAATTTTAATTTACAGGAATTGGTATCGCTAAATGTTCAAAATAAAACAGTTGCCAAATCTCTTGACCTGCTTTTTGATAATACTGTTAGATATAAAGTTATAGGAAGCCATGTTGTATTAATGAAAAAAAATCTAACCAACTTATCTTCTTCAGAAAAAAATGAAAGTGAATACCTTTTAACCGGATATATTATTAATTCGAAAACGGGTAAAAAAATCAGAGAAGCAACCATTTATGAAATTAATGGACGAATCGTTTCTTTATCTGATTCTGCAGGATTTTACTCACTAACCATTCCTTCAGATATCAACATTCAAGGATTAAGTTATAGCAAACATGGTTTTATGGATACAGTAATAATGGTTGAAAATGTACAGAAAAGGAATTTAGACATTTATCTTAGTCCGGATGACTCTTATCTCGAGAAAATAGAAGCTAAAACTGTAAATTTAAAGTTAGCTGATTTTCATAACCGTCAGGTGGTTACCATTTTAGTACCTGAAGAAACCAAAATTATTTCTGAAAATCTTATAATTCACGATAATAGAAAATTTCAGATATCATTAATTCCATACATTGGAACCAATGGAAAAATGAGCGGGTCGGTTGATAATACATTCTCGTTTAATTTTCTTGCCGGATATTCAGGAGGAGTAAATGGATTTGAATTGGGAGGAATAAATATTGTAAGAAGAAATGTAAATGGATCTCAAATAAGCACCTTTGCAAACATTGTTGGTGGCAATACCCGATATTTTCAATTAGCCGGATTATTTAATAAGAATACAGGATCGGTTAAAGGAACTCAAATTGCCGGTTTTAGCAATGTTGTTCTTGACACCTTAAAAGGTGTTCAGTTAGCTGGGTTTAACAACACCCTGCATGGGTATATGGATGGAATCCAGATTTCAGGATTTAACAATGTAACTACAAAGAACGTTGATGGAATTCAACTTACTGGTGGAGTAAATATTGCATTACAAGATGTAAAACTTATGCAGATTGGTGGATTTGTAAATTATTGTAATAATGTAGATGGAGGACAATTAGCCGGTTATGTAAATGTTGCCAGGGGAGATGTTAACTGGGGACAAATAAGTGGATATGCTAATTATGGGAGAACAGTTAAAGGATTTCAGATTACCGGATTTGTCAATGTTTCTGCAAACGAAGTTACCGGTGGTCAGTTAGCCGGATTTGTAAATTATGGTGTTACAAGTGGTAAATTTCAAATTTCGGGATTTTCAAATATTGCAAAAGACGAGAACAAGGGAATACAATTATCGAGTATCCTAAACTATTCCAAAAAAGTAAATGGATATCAAATTGCTCTTGTCAATGTTTCTGATACCATAGAAAGCGGATTGCCCATTGGTATGTTTTCTTTTGTAAAAAACGGTTTTCATCGTATTGAACTTTCTGCAAATGAAGTATACTATACAAATATTGCCTACAAAATGGGTGTTAAAAAATTATATAATACTGTTCGCTTGGGATATAATTTTTCGAGTAATGTTTCAGCTGGCTATGGTATAGGAACACAATTTAGGTTAAGCAGTAAATTCAATCTGAATCTTGATTTATCTTCCGACATTCTGTTAGAATCAAATTCATTAGCTTATATCGGCAATTTAAGTAAACTGGCAACTACAATTGATTACAATTTGACTAAACATTTCTCCATATTTATAGGGCCTTCTTATAATGTATCCAATATTTCAATAGTTCCCAGTTCGAATACCTATGAAAGCACTGCTCCCTATTCATTTTACAACGAAACTGTATCTGATACCCAGATTAAAATGTGGGTTGGTGGAATTATTGGACTTTCGTTTACATTGTAATTAAATTCTTCAATTTTATACGATGATATTGTATTAAAAACACATAGAATCGTTCTTGGACTTTCTATCATGTTAATTTAAATTAACTCTTTTCCGTGTCCTTTAGACCATGAAAGTGTTTCTTTTATTCTATTTTTAAAAATCTTTTTTTATTTTTTGTGATTTAGCGTCTGACTTTCTGGTACTTACAGAATACTAAAAAATTATTTTCATTTTTTCTATATCCGGATAGAGGTAACTCTATTTCGACTTGTCATCCTTTTGAATGAATCAAAAAAGAAAATTAAAAATGAATAATAATAATCAATTAAAAAATCAGAAAAACATGAAAACAGTTAAAGTTTTAATTACAGGGATTCTTTTGTTCGCAATAAGTTTAAGTGTAAAAGCACAGGAAGAAAAAAAAGAATCAGAAGTACGTCCATTTCAGATAACGTTTGTAACTCCACTTGGAACAAACGGATTGAATGCATGGAATATAACCAATAAATTCTCAATTAACTTATATGCCGGTTATAACGGAGGATTAGACGGTGTTGAGCTTTCGGGATTTGGGAGCATGTTGAAAAACAATATGAAGGGGGCTCAAATATCAGGGTTTGGAAACATAATCATGGGAACAGGAAAAGGAGTCCAGGTATCAGGTTACTTTAATTATACGAAAGGATATTTTTCAGGAGTTCAAGTATCGGGGTTTTCAAATATTATTATAAATGATGCAAAAGCCTGGCAAATATCGGGGTTTGGAAATGTGACAACTAAAAAGTTGGATGGTGCACAAATTGCAAGTTTTGCAAATTATTCGAATGGAATTACAATTGGCCAGGCCAGTGGATTTGCTAGTATTAACAAAGGCGATTTATCGGGAGTTCAGGTTTCCGGATTTGCAAATGTCAATACAGGATTGGTACAAGGTGTTCAAATTGCCGGATTTGCGAATATCACCAAAAAACTTAATGGGGTACAAATTGGAGTGTTCAATTATGTTGACTCATTAGAAAAAGGTATTCCAATTGGATTTTTAACAATTGTAAAAAACGGTTATCGTGCTATTGAAATCAGTGGAAACGAAACAATGTATGGAAATGTAAGTTTTAAAACAGGTACCAAACAATTCTACAATATATTTTCCGTTGGCGGAAGCTATAAAGATGACAAAATACTTTGGGGTTTGGGATACGGTATTGGAACTATGCTACCAATAAAAGAAAAATGGAATTTAGGTGTTGAACTTTTATCCTATCAAATTAACGAAAATAAATGGCATACTGAAGCTCTAAATCTTCATAACAAACTACAGTTAACAGCATCCAGAAAAGTAACTAAAAACATTGACATCTTTGGTGGTTTAAGCTGGAATGTAAATGTATCGGAAATAGAGGATTGCGATGGAAATCCATTTGAGTCATCAATATCTCCATACACTTTGTTCGATAAAACATATGGAAATGGAAACAATGTTACAATGTATCCGGGATTTAATGTCGGTGTTAGATTTTAAAAAGAAACAATTACCAATAAATATTAATCAATAAATTAAAAAACATGAAAGGTTTTAAAAGAATTTTAAAAACAAGTTTGCTCGTATTCTTTTTTATAATGAATATAGCGGCTTATAGCTCAAACGTTCAAACACAAACAATCCGTGGGCAAATAGTCGATCAGGATTCTAAAACACCATTAATCGGTGCAAATGTAATTATCTTAAATACAGATCCAATAATTGGATCAAGCACCGATGCCAATGGGTACTTCAGATTAGAACAGGTTCATGTCGGACGTATAAATCTCAAGGTAACCTGTATGGGTTATGAGGACAAAACAGTACCCAATATTTTAGTTGGATCAGGAAAAGAAATTGTTTTAGAAATTGAATTATCAGAATCGTTAATTCAATTGGAAGATGTTGTTGTAACAGCCAATGGCCATAAAGCGGAAGCATTAAACGAGATGGCTGTAGTAAGTGCAAAAGCATTTACTGTTGAAGAAACCCAACGATATGCAGGTTCGCTTAGCGATCCTGCCCGTATGGTTTCTGGATATGCGGGTGTTACTGGCGATGCCCAGGGAAATAATGATATTGTCGTAAGAGGAAATTCTTCGAAGGGTATTTTATGGAAACTCGATGGCATGGATATCCCGAATCCCAATCATTTTTCTGACGAAGGTGCTACCGGTGGCCCAATAAACGCCTTAAACAGTGCAATGCTAAATAACTCTGATTTTTTCTCGGGAGCCTTTGCCCCTGAATACGGAAATGCATATTCAGGTGTTTTCGACATGAAACTTCGAAACGGGAATAACGAAAAACGAGAGTATTCTGCTTCTATAGGAATTTTGGGTACCGATGTAACATTAGAAGGTCCGTTTAGCAAGAATTATTTGGGTTCATATCTTATCAACTATCGATATTCTTCACTTGACATTCTTGATAAATTAAACCTTGTACATTATTACGGAGTACCTAAATACCAAGATGCTTCATTTAAATTTAATTTGCCCACCAAAAAACTGGGAACATTTCAGCTAATCGGATTTGGAGGGTTAAGCAATATTTATCAGGAAGATTTTGCTGAAGAAAATGAAGATTCTTTAACCCGAACAGCAGATTTCGGTGCCCATGTTGCATTTGCTGCAATCAAACATATTTATCCAATTAACGATAGAACATTTATCACAAGTTATGTTTCGACATCTAGTACTGAAAACAGCACCGATTATAAAAAATATGACGATATTGGTAGCTGGTATACTGCATATTACGATCTGTTTAAAAATACTTCTATTCGTATTTCAACAAGCATGAATACTAAAATAAATGCCAAACATCGTCTTAAAATGGGAATAACTTATTCCGATTTAGGATATAACATGTTTGCAAAACAAGATGTATTAAATACGGGGTCATACACAACAGAAGTTGATACTGATGGAAGAGCCGGATTAGTTCAAGGATATCTTAACTGGAAATACCGAATTGCGGATGAATTAACTTTAGTTTCAGGATTACATTACATTCAGTTTTTGCTAAATAACAGCAATTCTATTGAACCAAGATTTGGTGTTGATTGGAATTTTGCACCAAAGCAATCGTTATGTCTAGGATTTGGTATTCATAGTAAAGTTGAAAGTATAGCTACTTATTTTGCAACTGTTGATAATGGCGATGGCACTTATACTACTCCAAATAAGGACCTTGAACTCTCTAAATCGGCTCATTATGTATTAGGTTACAGTAACCAGATTAGTAAAAACGTAAATTTGAAAGTAGAAGCTTATTATCAGCAACTATTTAACCTTGCTGTTGAAAATGATATAAATAGCACCTTTGTATTAAATAATATTCGTTCGGGTTATACAAATAAAGAGCTTATAAACAAAGGGAAAGGATATAATTATGGAGTTGAATTAACTCTCGAAAGATTCTACTCGAACAATTATTATTTTCTAATTACATCATCGCTATATGAATCAAAATTAACAGCATTGGATGGTATTAGCAGAAATTCACGATTTAACGGAAATTATGCGGGTAATATTTTAATAGGAAAAGAATTCAGGATTGGCAATCCATCAAAAAACAGAACTATTGGTTTAAATACAAAATTTACCTTAATTGGGGGACAACGTTATACTCCTATTGATTTAGCTGCGTCAATTATCGAAGGATCTGGTGTTGAATCTGAGAATCAATATTATGCTAAAAAAGCTGACGACGTTTTTTCAATGAATATGGGTATTACTTATCGAAGAAACCGAAAGAAAACGACACACGAATTTAAAATTGATATCCAGAATGTAACTAATAATAAAGCTATGGTTTATGAGTATTATGATGATATGAGTAAAAATATCGAAAAGGCATATCAGCTCGCATTATTACCGAACATAAGCTATACGATACAATTTTAAAAATTTCTCGATATTTCTTATTAACCTGGTTAACTTTCCATCGTCCGCCGGTTGGCGGACATGGAAACGTTAATAAGAATAAAACTATTCAATAATAAAATCTTTTATCTTTTCTTCTTGCTTTTCAGAGTATAAAGAATGAACAAACTTAAAGTTTTCAACATTATCAAAGTAACCAAGAACTTCTTCCCTCTTTAATTTGGTTGGTTTCTGCGATATTAATTCAAAATACGACATCCAGGGATATTCTAATATGCTTTCAGTAAATCCATGTTTTACTGGATTATTATGTATATATACGATTAAGTTTACAAACTGTCTTTCGTTATTTACCAATTTACGTTCAAAGTTTTTCTCGAACAAAGAACTTATCCTGTCGTGTCTATTATTAAACCATCTGGCATAAGCATTAAATAAATGTTTAAATTGATTTGTTGGAGTAGGTTTCTGTTTGAATCTCTTATCTTGAATTTTAGGAAAGTATGTTTTCCATTTAACAGAAGCGTCTTCAGATTTATGATTTTCGGAATTTAAAAACCCTATTTCTTTTTCTTCCTTAATTCGTACAAGAAGATGAAAATGATTTTTCATTAAACACCACGCAAATGTATCGGCTATAGGATTTATATAAATTTCATAAATTTCAAGAAAATGATGATAGTCTTCATTATTAATAAAAATATTATCATAATTATTTCCACGATTGTAAATGTGATAATACTTTCCGTATTCAATAGGGACTTTCATAAAAATAATTAATTAGAATTCCTTTTCATCGTGACGATAGCCTCATAGTTTTTTTCTCCCTCTCTCTAATTGACGTTTCCATGTCCATGTCCTTCGGACGAT
>Ga0154355_1178_pt1 | contig 12343 bp, 9 predicted proteins | sample RifGroA2_FD_115883 | JGI IMG/M metagenome (GOLD analysis project Ga0154355, IMG submission 115883) | Bacteroidetes bacterium GWA2_31_9b
GCTTTACCAACAGTAATTTTTGGAGCAAAGCTAATATCAACACTATATTCGTTACCTAACATGCGTAAAATCCATTTAGCGATAACCAGTTGGTCTACTGCATCCATAGGATCTACAGGTAAAAACTCGATTTCTTGTTGTTCGTACGCTAAATTGCCACTTACAAAATTTCCAACTTCAGAATGTCCATATTTAATTTGACCTCCACACTGTGCAATAAAACTCATGGCATCTTTTCTAAGATGTCCGTATTTAGTAAATGGTGGTGATTCATGATATCCTTTTTGGTCGATAGCAGGATACATTTCATCTTTTTCATAAATAATGTAATATTCCAACTCACCCATACATTTAAAATCATACCCAGTCGTTTTACGGAACTCTGTTATTGCTTTTTTTAATAGGTATTCAGGAGCGCTTTCAAGTGGCAGACCATCGCGGGTATAAAAACTACATAAAATATCTAAAGTAGGATATTCTGAAAATGGATTTACAAAAGCAGTTTTAAACCTTGGAATAACATATAAATCACTAGAACAAGCCCCAACATATGAAAACAGACTAGAACCATCAACACGTTCGCCTGTTGAAAGTAAATCTTCTAAATGTTGTTTGCTATTAATAACAAAATTGAGCGATTTTAATTTCCCATCTTCACCTACATATCGGAAATTAATCATTTCAATTTCGTTTTCTTCAATAAAATAAATAATATCCTGACGAGTGAATTCTGATGCAGGTTTTTTTAAAAATTGAACCAATGGGTTCGGATTAAGTCTGATTTCTAATTCTTTCATAGTTTGATATTATTATGAATTTAATGCCACTAAACTAAGCATAAATCTATACTTTTCAATACTTTGGATAAATATATTGGTATGTTTTACAATACAATTAATGAAGACCGATTTATTAACTCTTTTTTAAGCTTCTGATTCTTTCTTCGAGCATAATTATTTTCGCATCAGCATCAGCTTTCTTTTGCTTTTCAACTAAAACTACATTCTCAGGTGCATTTTGAACAAAACGATCGTTACTTAATTTTTTCATTACCGATTCCAGAAATCCTTTGTAATAATCAAGTTCTTCTTTCATTTTGATTAATTCTTCTTCAACATCAATCAAATCGCCTAATTCAATATAAAACTCGGCAGATTGAATAAGAAATGTAACAGCACCATCAATTTTTATATCGGTTGATTTTATTTCTGAGAGATTTGCCATCTTTTTAACACAAGCATCAAAATCATTGTTGTATTCTCCTTTAATAGCAAGTGTAAGTACATCCTTTTGTGCAATTGAATTTTCGTTTCTTACATTTCTGATTGCAGTAATCGTTTCTTTTACATTTTCGAAACGTTCAATAATATCTTCGCTAAATTGACCAGCCTCAGGAATTCGTTCAATCATTATACTTTCACCATCTTTTCTTTCATTTATTAAATGCCATATTTCCTCTGTAATAAAAGGCATAAATGGATGAAGTAGTTTCAATAATGTTTCAAAAACTGATAATGTTTGATTATATGTCTTTTTATCTATAGGTTGCTGATAAGCAGGTTTAATTAATTCCAAGTACCACGATGAAAACTAATCCCAAAACAACTTATAAACAGCCATAAGTGCTTCAGACAATCTAAACTTATCGTATAAATCGTTTATGTTTTCAATTTCACTATTTAGCTTATTCTGAAACCACTCGATTGTTTTCTGAGCATACTCAGGTTGCTGAATATTTTCATCAACATTCCAACTTTCAACTAATCTAAATGCATTCCAGATTTTATTTCCAAAATTACGACCTTGCTCAGTTAAACTTTCATCGAACAGCAAATCGCCACCAGCTGGTGAACAAAGCAACATACCTACACGAACACCATCGGCTCCGTATATTTTCATAAGCTCAATTGGGTCGGGAGAATTTCCCAGTGATTTCGACATTTTACGTCGTAAATGATCGCGAACAATACCGGTTAAATAAACATTTTTAAATGGTTGATCATCTCTATATTCGTAACCGGCCATTATCATTCGTGCTACCCAGAAAAATAAAATCTCAGGTGCAGTAACAAGGTCGTTTGTTGGGTAATAATAATTAATATCTTTATTATCGGGATTTCTTATTCCATCAAAAACAGCAATAGGCCACAACCATGATGAAAACCAAGTATCAAGAACATCTTCATCTTGTTTTAAATCATTTATTGTAAGATTTTTATTGCCTGTTTTTTCAATTGCAATCTCTAATGCTTTTTCTATTGTTTCGGCAACAACATAACCACCTTCAGGAAGGTAATATGCTGGAATACGATGCCCCCACCATAATTGACGCGATACACACCAATCTTTGATGTTTTCCATCCAATGTTTGTATACATTTTTAAATTTGGGTGGATGAAATTGAATAGTATCGTCCATAACATGTTTGAGTGCTGGTTTTGCCATGTTATCCATTTTACAAAACCATTGCATCGACAATTTGGGTTCAATAACAGCGTTAGTTCTTTCTGAATATCCTACATTATTGATGTAATCTTCAAGTTTAACTATATGTCCTGCATTTTTTAAGTCTGTTACAATTTTTTCTCTAACATCAAAGCGATCTTCGCCAATATACAATTGTGCATTTTCGTTTAACGTACCATTGTCGTTAAAAATATCTATTGTTTCCAGATTATGCTTATCTCCTAATTCATAATCATTAATATCGTGAGCAGGAGTAATTTTAAGCGCCCCTGTACCAAATTCACGATCAACATAATCATCAAGAATAATTGGAATCGACCTATTAATTAGAGGAACAAGTACTTTTTTCCCATGTAAATGTTTGAAACGTTCGTCTTTAGGGTGAACACAAACAGCAGTATCGCCAAGAATAGTCTCAGGACGTGTAGTTGCAATAGTTACAAAACCATCGTTTCCTTCAACTTTGTAACGAATATAATATAATTTTGATTGAACTTCTTTGTAGATAACTTCTTCGTCGGAAACTGCAGTTTTTGCCTGAGGATCCCAGTTTACCATACGAACTCCACGATAAACAAGGCCTTTATTATACAAATCAACAAAAACCTTGATTACACTTTCCGACAAATCCTGATCCATTGTAAATTTTGTTCTCGACCAGTCACATGAAGCACCAAGTTTTTTTAACTGTTCAAGAATAATTCCACCATGTTTCTCTTTCCATTCCCATGCATGATTAAGAAATTCTTCGCGTGACAATAAATTTTTATCAATTCCCTGTTCTTTAAGTTTTGCAACAACTTTAGCTTCTGTAGCAATAGATGCATGATCTGTTCCAGGTACCCAACATGCATTTTTACCTTGCATACGGGCTCTTCGAACAAGAATATCTTGTATCGTATTATTTAACATGTGCCCCATATGTAAAACACCGGTTACATTCGGAGGAGGAATTACAACTGAATAAGGCTCTCGGCTATCTGGTTCCGAACGAAAAAAGCCTTTATCCATCCAGTATTTATACCATTTGTCTTCGGTAAGTGTTGGATCGTATTTTGCAGGGATTTCCATTTTCATGAATAAAATTCTAATACATATATTTAAAAAAGAGTGTAAAAATATAAATTAATTACCAAAAAATTCTGATTATTTAAAATATCATGACCTATTTCATAATAAATATTTAATAACATCATTAAATTTGTCAATTAAAACTACTTTTGCATCAATAACATAAATTTTTACTATTATGAAAAATATACTTTTTAGCATTGCAATCCTTGTAAGTATTTCATTTTCTGCATTTAGCCAGGAAGAAATTAATACCAATAAGGACAATAAAGATTTACCTGAGATCTTTTTCGAAAAAACAACTCATGATTACGGAACCGTAAAATACGATGGTGATGGAACTTGCGAATTTACATTCAAAAACACAGGAAAAGAACCATTAATACTTACCCAGGTAAAAGCATCGTGCGGCTGTACAACTCCAACTTGGCCTAAAGAACCAATTAAAACTGGCGAAAAAGGAACAATCGTTGTAAAATACAATACAAAAATAAGTGGAGCTTTTACAAAAAGCATTCGTGTATATTCAAATGCAAAAACTGCTTTAGTAACACTTAATATTAAAGGTTCAGTAGAAAGTTCTCCAGCTGAAGCTGCAAGAAAAGTTGAATAAAAATTTAAAAAATATAGATTATAAAGTATGCCTCAAATATCAGACAAAGGGAAATTGATGCCTGCATCGCCCATTCGTAAATTAGTGCCTTATTCAGAAGATGCAAAAAAAAGAGGAATTAAAGTTTACCATTTAAATATTGGCCAACCCGATATTCCAACTCCTGAAATTGCTTTAAATGCAATAAAAAATATTTCTGAAAAGGTTATTGAATATAGTCATTCGGCAGGGAATGAATCGTACCGAAAAGGATTAGCAAAGTATTATCAAACTGTTGGCATTACTGTTGATCATACTGAAATGATAATTACAAACGGTGGATCAGAAGCAATCACTTTTGCATTTTTATCTACATTAAATCCTGGCGACGAAGTAATTATTCCTGAACCATTTTACGCAAATTACATTGGATTTGCTGTTTCTGCTGGAATTATTGTTAAACCAATCACTTCATCTATTGAGAATGATTTTGCTTTGCCAGCAATTGAAGAATTTGAAAAAATTATTACACCAAAAACTAAAGGTATTGTAATTTGCAATCCAAACAATCCTACAGGTTACTTATATTCTGAAAAAGAATTACAACAACTTAAAGCTTTAATCCAAAAATACGATTTGTACTTATTTTCAGACGAAGTATATCGTGAATTCTGTTACGATGGAGTTACACACTTCTCTGCAATGAATCTGAAAGGAATCGAAAACAATGTTATTTTGTTAGATTCTGTTTCAAAACGTTACAGCATGTGCGGTGTTCGAATTGGTGCTTTAATTACAAAAAACAAAGAGGTTATCAATACTGCCATGAAATTTGCTCAGGCACGTTTATGTCCACCATCATTTGGACAATTGGCTAGTGAAGCAGCTTTGAATACTCCTAAAGAATATTTTACAGAAGTATATAATGAGTATATCGATAGAAGAAACTTTATGGTTAATGCATTAAATAAAATTGAAGGCGTTTATTGTCCAAAACCTAAAGGTGCTTTTTATACAGTTGTAAAATTACCAATCGACGATTCCGACAAGTTTGCACAATGGATATTAACTGATTTTGAATATAAAAAACAAACCGTAATGGTAGCCCCTGCAACCGGATTTTATTCAACTCCAGGATTAGGCAAAAACGAAGTTCGTATTGCTTATGTTCTTAAAAAAGAAGATCTGGCAATTGCTATGGAAGTTCTTGAACAAGCATTAAAAGTTTATCCGGGAAGAACTTTATAAAATATCATTAATAATATATAGAAAAAAGCAGCGGATAGTATTATCTGCTGCTTTTTTTATAAGTACATGTAATAAAGATTATTTAAAATCATCATAAATCAAATACTTCTTTCTAATATTTTTGAATTTCTCCAGTTCAGGATTCCAGCTATCATGAATTTCCTGAGCTGTTTTCTTTTGAATGATTTGCTCCTTGAATTGTTTTGTTCCGGAAATATTATAAAAATAAGAATTAAAGAAACTTTTGGAATTTTTAAAACTAGAATATCCTAAAACTATCCAGTCCAGATTTATTGATTTAGATTTTATCACTTTATCAATAGGATAATTTCGTAAATCAATACCAAAACATTTTTGATTTTCGTGTGGAGGAAATTTACTTGCACCATCAATGCTTCTTGGAGTATAACTAAAATCTGAATTTTTAAAATCGGGACTACCAAAAACCTGAAAAGGAAAATCTGTACCACGACCCACATTTAAAACAGTACCTTCGAAAAATCCTAATGAGGGATAAAGATATACAGCTTGCATATTCTGCAAATTTGGCGATGGAGGCACAGGTAATTTGTATAAAGAATCGTGAGTATAATTTTCACAAGATATATATTTAAGCTTACATTGGATATTGTTTTTTAACCACCCTTCGCCGTTTATCATTTGAGCATACTCTGCAATTGTCATTCCGTGAACAATAGGAACTGGATGCATGCCTACAAACGATCGGTAGTTTGTATCCAAAACAGGGCCATCAACATAAAATCCATTCGGATTAGGCCTGTCGAGAATCAACAGCTCAACATTATTTTCAGCACATGCTTCCATAACATAATGCATAGTTGATATATATGTATAAAACCTAACACCAACGTCTTGCAAATCAAAAATTACAATATCAATTCCTTGTAAACTTTCTTTTGTAGGTTTTTTGTTACTCCCATACAATGATATTACTGGCAATCCAGTCTTTTCATCAATAAAGCTATGAATTGGTTCTCCTGCATCGCCATTGCCTCTAAATCCATGTTCCGGACTAAAAACCTGCTTTACCTGAACGTTTAAAGATAGCAATGTATCTAAAAGATGAGTTTTGTTTATAACAGAAGTGTGATTCGCTACAAGGGCAATATTTTTTCCTTTTAATTGATATATATATTTTTCAGTTTGCTCTGCTCCTGTTTTTATAGTTCCGGGAATAGTTTTTGATGTATTTGCACAACTACTACTTAGAAAAAATAAAGTTATAACTAATTGAATTAAGTATCTCATAGTGAAACAGCGAATTAAAGTCACTAAATTACTAAATTTATTAAGAATCAAATAATTCTTGTTAATAATAAAACTGATAACAATAGATGTAGCTGCATTTTACTAAAAGTATTTTACTAAATTTGTACAACTCAATAAATTAAAAACATTGAATACAGAGCTCTTTATTGCACGTCGAATATTTTTCGACAAAACTATTAAAAAAGGAATTTCGCACCCAATTGTTACAATCGCAATTATAGGCATTGCCCTTGGTTTAGCAGTAATGATTTTATCTGTTGCAATTGTTACCGGATTCAAATCTGAAATTAGCAATAAGGTTATTGGTTTCGGATCGCACATTCAAATTATAAATTATGATACCAATGTTTCATACGAAACTGTTCCCATAAATAAGAACCAGAGTTTTTATTCTGATTTAAAAAATCTTCAAGGAATTAAACACGTTCAAGTATTTGCTACAAAAGCTGGAATTTTAAAAACAAAAACAGATTTTCAGGGAATTGTTTTAAAAGGAGTTGGATCTGATTTTGATTGGAGTTTCTTTAATTCATATATAACAGAAGGAGAGTTGTTTACAATTAGTGATTCTACAAAAACAGACAGAATATTAATATCTAAATATTTAGCTGATCTTTTAAAATTACATGCAGGAGATAAAGTTCATGCATATTTCATTCAGCAACCTCCACGAACAAGAGCATTTACTGTTTCCGGAATATATCAAACAAATCTTGCAGAGTTTGATGAGCAAATTGCTTTAGTTGATATTGGACATATTCAAAGCATTAACAACTGGACTAGCGATCAAATTAGTGGATTAGAGGTTACTATTGATGATTTTTCTCAACTCGAAGAAATGACCGAAACTGTTAAAGATATTGCAGGCTTTAGCTTTTCATCTGAAGGTGCGAAATTAAGAATTCAAAATATTAAAGAAAAATATCCGCAAATATTCGACTGGCTTAATTTAACGGATTTGAATGTTTGGGTAATTTTAATAATTATAACGCTTGTAGCCGGTTTCAACATGGTTTCAGGATTATTAATATTGATTTTGGAACGAACAAATATGATTGGTATTTTAAAAGCTGTTGGAACCAATAACTGGTCGATACGAAAAATATTTTTATATCAGTCTGGATTTCTAATTACAAAAGGTTTAATCTGGGGAAATATTGTAGGTATTGCCATATGTATATTACAAAGTCAGTTTCAGATAATAAAATTAGATCCTGCGAGCTACTACCTGGAGGCTGTTCCTATAAATTTAAAACTCTGGCATATTTTAGCTTTAAACGTAGCATCATTAATAATTACTGTATTAATGCTCGTTGTTCCATCATATATTATTTCTCGTTTAAGTCCAGAAAAAACAATCCGATTTAATTAAAAATAATATTCATTTTTTACTGCATTTAATCCTTTAACAAGATGTTTATATTTTGTTTAAAGATTCCATTGCAATGCTGCCAATTTTTTTACTAATTTAACCGTCAATATTTTTTTACTATTCATAATTAATTATTCTTTCATTTTATAACAGAATAAAAATATTATAATAACACATATGAAAAACAATATTTCAGACGATCCTGCCCAGTTTAGCCCTAAACATAATTACGAAAAAACCAAAAAAGAAGTTGGTTACGTCACTCGTAAAAAAGCAAAAAATACCGATTATCAGCGTATTGGTTTTATGTCGGGATTAGAAGTTCATCAACAACTCAAAACAAAAGAAAAACTTTTCTGTAGATGTCCTGCGGGTATATATCACGATCATACTAATTATGATGCCGAAATTATTCGACACATGCGCCCCACATTAAGCGAACTGGGCGAATATGATGGTACTGCTCTTATGGAACAGAAAACCCGTAAAGAAATAATTTATCGCATAAACAATAAAACTGCTTGTACATACGAGATTGACGATACTCCTCCATTTAAAATTAATCGCGAAGCATTGGAGTATGCTCTAGAAATATCGTTGTTAAGTAAATTAAATATTGTAGGGGAAGTTCACATTACCCGAAAACAATATCTCGATGGTAGTATTCCAACTGGATTTCAACGTACAGCAATACTAGGAGTTGAAGGAGAAATTCCTTTGAAACATAAAAAAGTACGTTTAATTCAATTAAGTATCGAAGAAGATTCTTGTCGCGAAATTTCCGATATCCGTCACACACGGATATACAAAACCGACCGTTTGGGTATGCCTTTAATTGAAACTGTAACTTATCCCGAATTATATACACCCGAAGAACTTAAAGAAGCAGCACAATACATTCGTTTTTTAAATCGAAGTACAGGAAAAGTAAGAACAGGAATTGGTGCTGGTCGCGAAGATGTGAATGTAAGCTGCAAAGGGGGTACACGCGTCGAAATCAAAGGTGTTTCACATAATAAATGGATTCCTGAACTTTCACACAACGAATGTTTTCGTCAGTGGGCTTTATTAAATGTTCGTGAAAAATTATCGAAAAAGGTTCAAAATCCAGAAAACTGGAAAATACAACACATTGAAATTGATTATCGTGATTATGATTTAAAATATCAGCCAATAATCGATGGATTGATCGAAAAATATAGAATTATTGCTGTTAATCTTCCCGATTTTAAAGAAATATTATCGCATTTTACTCAGCCCGGAAAGATGTTTGCTGATGAAATTGCTGATCGATTAAAAGTTATAGCATGTCTTGAAAAACCAAACATGACTCATTCTGAAGAGATTGAACCCTTAATAATTCAAGATAATTTTGAAAAATTAAAAGCTCAGTTTAAAGCTGGAGAGAATGATGCTCAACTTATTTTCTGGTCTCCTGATGCAGATATCAAAACTGCTCTTGAAGTTATTGAAGAACGATGTAAAATGGCTTTTGATGGAGTTCCTAAAGAAACCCGAAAAGCTTTCGGAAACGGAACAACAATTTTTGAACGTGTGCTTCCTGGTGCAGATCGTATGTATCCAGATACTGATTCGGCTCCAATACCTTTAGAAGATGAATATATTACTAAATTATCAAAAAGAGTTCCTACTGATATCATCGAAAGGTACAATCAACTTAAACAATGGGATGTACCAGAAGATACTTACACTTATATTTTCAGAAACAATTTATATCCATTAATCGAACGTATTGTAAAAGAACTTAAACTCAATCCAAAATTTGTGGGTTCTTTTATCGGACATCGTTTAAAATTTGTTGAAGGTCATTTTAAATCAGCAAATAAATTTGATTATGACAAATTATTTGACTTGTTCAAGTTTTTAATTGATAATAAACTCGAACTAAATCTTTGTAAAAGAATTCTGCCAATAATATATCAATATCCAAAAATGGATTTTAATTCAATCCTTACTAGCTTAAACTTTAAACATGTTCCTCACGAAGAAATTATTTCAAAAATTCCATTCCTAAAGCAGAAATTTCAGGAAATAAGAATTTCAAAGAAAGATGAAGTTGCTGTACATTGGATAATGGGTGAATTACAAAAAACAGCTGTTGGAAACATTACACCAGAACAGTTGATAAAAGCTATTGAAAAATAATCATTTTTAGAAATTTCAAAAAAAATTAAAATGAGCGAAGATATTTTCCAAGGATACAAAGGTAAAGCATTAGATATACTTAAAAAATACAATGTTCGGGTATGGGGTCTTGCCCAAATTCAAACATCACGTGGAAATTTTAGTGGTACCGTTTTGCCTCGTTCCGAAACCGACGACGACAAACACATTGTACTTAAAATTATTACTGGTTATAATATTGGAATAGATACCGCAACTATTCTTGATATGAAAGAAACAGGGTATCAGAAAGCAAATTATAAAATCCCTGAAAAAGAATTTCCATATACAAAGGGAAAACCAAATGTTAAACTTTTAGGTACCGGAGGCACTATTGCTTCGCGATTAGATTACAGAACTGGTGCAGTTATTCCTGCATTCTCTCCAGGGGAATTGTATGGAGCTGTTCCTGAATTAGCTGATATTTGTAACCTTACTACTGAAAAGTTATTTGCTGTATTTAGTGAGAATATGGGTCCCGAGCAATACAAAGCTCTTGCAATTGCTATTGGTAAAGAAATTGAAAACGGAATCGATGGAATAATCATAGGACATGGTACTGATACGTTGAGTCATACTGCTGCAGCACTAACATTCATGGTACAAAACTCTCCTGTACCAATTGTATTAGTTGGTTCTCAAAGATCATCCGATCGACCTTCGTCTGATGCAGCCTTAAATCTTATGCATGCTGCCTATACAGCGGGTCATTCAGATATTGCAGAAGTAATGGTTTGTATGTTTGGTCCAACATCCGATGAATATGGATTCTTACATAGAGGTACGCGCGTACGAAAAATGCATTCATCTTATCGTTCAACATTCAGAACTGTTGGAGATGTTCCATTAGCTACTGTTCGAAGAGGAAGTGTTACTCCTATTAAAAAAGAATACAATCATCGCCGTAAAGACCGAAAAGTTAAGATTCTACCATATTTCGAAGAAAAAGTTGCTATTGTTTATTATTATCCAAATATGCAACCTGACATGATCGATTCATTAGTAGATAATGGATATAAAGGTATCATAATTGCAGGAACAGGTCTGGGACACATAAACAAGCCTCTTTACCCTGCGATTGAACGTGCTACAAAAAAAGGTGTTCATATTTTCATGACAGTTCAAACTCTTTGGGGCTATGTTAATATGTTTGTTTACGATACCGGGCGTGATTTAATGAATAAAGGTATAATTCCGGGAGAAAATATGATTCCCGAAATCGCATATATTAAGCTTGGATGGGTATTAGGTCAGACTAGCGATCCAGATGAAGTTAGAAGGCTAATGCTTACACCAATAAATGACGAAATAACTTCTAAGGAACCTTATAATGGATATTTGATTTATCAGGGAGGTGTTCCCGAAGTTGAAGAATTTATCAAACAATTTAGAAAATAATATTTTCTTTATGTATTCTGATTTTTTTAATTCTTTAAAAAAACAATTACAAAAGGAGTTACCTGGATTAACGGCACAATTAAAAATGGCTCCTTCTATAAGACCTATTTCAGATTCTGAAATTTCAAGGATTAATGCTGCGGTATTAATCCTTTTGTATATTAAAGAGGAAAAGATAAATCTTGCTTTTATTAAAAGAAGTGAATATGATGGGCCACATAGTGGACAAATATCATTACCAGGTGGGAAATACAAAGAATCTGACAAAACGTTTATTCATACTGCCATTCGAGAATCAGAAGAAGAAATTGGTATAAATTCTGATGATATTGAAATATTAGGACAACTTACTCCATTGCAGATTCCAATAAGTAAGTATTATGTACAACCTGTTATTGGTAGATATAAGATTGAACCAATATTTACACCTGATAAGTTAGAAGTAGATTATGTTATTGAAATTAATTTAGATGATTTGTCGAATATTGAAAATTGTAAAACAGAACAATTTAATTTTAAACATCTTCAATTTGAAGCTCCAGTATACAAATGCAACAACCATATTATTTGGGGGGCAACTGCAATGATTTTATCAGAATTTCTTGAGGTTATCAAGCAAATAAAACAAGAATAATAAATTACTCTCCTTAATTAATCCAGAATATTAAATATTGATTTTTTTATTCTAAAATTACATCCAAACGCTATTAACCAAACTCATA
>Ga0154355_1159_pt2 | contig 12307 bp, 5 predicted proteins | sample RifGroA2_FD_115883 | JGI IMG/M metagenome (GOLD analysis project Ga0154355, IMG submission 115883) | Bacteroidetes bacterium GWA2_31_9b
TTATAATCACTTGATTCAATACCATTAATAATTATATCAAATGGATTTGATTTTACATATTCAGCAATCTGAGCAGCTACAAAATAAGCATCTTTTGGTTCAGCATCAATACGAACAGCATCGTCAGCACCAATTGCAAGAGCTTTTCTAATAGTTGGATCAGAATCAGCTTTTCCAACAGTAATAACAGTTACTTTCTCAATACCATTAGCTGCATTAGATTTCAATTCTAATGCCCTGGTTAATGCAAGTTCATCCCAGGGATTAATTATCCATTGAACACCGGTAGTATCAAAAGCTTTATTATCATTAACAAATTTAGCTTTTGTTGTTGTGTCCGGTACATTGCTTAAGCAAATCAGAATTTTCATTTACTATTTTATTTTAGTTAATAATTAAATCATTTTTCTTTGATTTTTTCGATTCGAATTTTTATCCAATTCTTAATGTGCAAATATTTGTTTTAGTGAACATTAAATTATGTAAAAAAACAAACAGTAAACATATTCGAAAAAACCTTAAATCGTTTTGGTTGGCAAATATAAAAATAAGTGTTAAACAAACCAAATATCTATATTATATCAAGATTAACCAGTCAAAAAAACTATGAATTTCTTATATCTAACTAGCGACTGTGATACAAAATTATATCTAAAATTTTTTTAAAATAATCGCTCAATCTGTTTCAAATAATTAAATTTGTTTATTAAAAATTATAAAAATGTCTACAAAAAATCTGATAAAATCTTTAGGCCCAGGTCTTTTATGGGCTGGTGCAGCTATTGGTGTATCACATCTTGTTCAATCAACACGTGCCGGAGCAATATATGGCTTTCAGTTAGTTGGAATTATTCTTCTTATTAATTTGTTTAAATATCCATTTTTTGAATTCGGTCCGAGATATGCCACATCAACTGGCGAGAGTTTACTTGATGGTTATAAACGGCTTGGGAAATGGGCCCTTATAGTGTATTTGTTTTTAACTATTGCAACCATGTTTACACTACAAGCTGCAATAACTGTTGTTACAGCAGGAATATATTCATTTGTTTTTCATGATATTATGTCAACATTTAACTGGGCTCTTCTAATTTTAGGAATTGGTTCAGCGATTGTTGCTTTTGGGAAGTATTCGGTTTTAGACAAAATCATGAAAGTGATTATTATATTATTAGCAACATCAACAATTGTAGCAGTAATATTTGCTTCAACAAAGGGATTTCATCCAAATCCAGAATTTTCAAAAAACTTTAATTGGGAGTTTACAGATATTGCTTTATTAATTGCTATTGCAGGTTGGATGCCATCAGCCATTGACATTTCGGTATGGCACTCATTCTGGTCAATTGCCAAAAGTAAAGAAGGAAAGCATGTTCCTACAGTCAAAGAATCTCTTTTCGACTTCAACGTAGGATATATTGGAACAGCTGTTCTTTCTATCGGTTTTGTTGCTTTAGGAGCATATGTTATGTATGGAACAGGAGAATCATTCTCAGAAAACGGAACCGAATTCTCAGGTCAGTTGATGCAATTATTTACATCAAACATGGGGGCTTGGGCTTATCCATTAATTGCAATTGCAGCTCTCACAACAATGTCAAGTACAGCTTTAACATGTTTAGATGCATATCCCCGGGTTTTAAAACCTGCAACCGAATTGGTTTTTCCAAAATTAAAAAAGAATGATTCTGAAAAATGGAATTGGCTTTCGTGGTTATGGCTTGGAGTTTTACTAACTGGGACTTTAGTTATTATTGCATTTTTACTCAAAGGGATGAGCTTTTTGGTTGATTTAGCTACAACATTATCATTCTTAACCGCGCCTATTCTGGGTTTTATGAATTATAGAGTAATTACCGGAAAAAATGTACCAAAAGAACATCAACCTAAATTATGGTTAAAGATATTATCGTGGGTAGGATTAGTTCTTTTAAGCGGATTTAGTATCTATTATTTAATCTGGAAACTATTTCTGATTTAACGTTTTATTGTCCTGCAAAGATTTCCATAAAACTTGAATTAGAATTATCTTTTCAAATCTTTATCAACTAACAAAATGTTAGTAACATTTTGTTAGTAACATATTGTTAGTTATATTTGCAATATAAATAACCTAATAGAAATGAAATTAAACAAATTATCAAATCCTTTTCCAACTGTAGGATATTATGGTCATGAATATTTTTGTGATCGCCAAAATGAAACATCTCACTTAATTAGAAATATTGAAAATGGTAACTCAACAACAATTATTTCAATTCGTAGGATTGGTAAAACAGGTCTTATCCATCATGTATTAGGACAATTACCAAAGGGTTGGAAAGGTATATATATTGATATATTATCAACAGAAAATATAAATGAATTTCTGAACAACTTAGCAACATCAATTATTCAAAGTATTCCACAAAAAAGCAGTTTAGGTAAAAAATTCTGGAATTTTATTCAATCCTTAAGACCAGTAATTTCATTCGATTCACTAACTGGAGCACCTCAAGCATCTTTTGATATTTCAATTAAAAAAACAGAGTTAAATATAAAATTCGTATTACAATTTCTTGATAGCCAAGATTTTAAAACTATTATTTCAATCGATGAGTTTCAGCAGATTTTAAACTATCCGGAAAAAAATACTGACGCATGGTTAAGAAGCATAATTCAGCAATTAAAAAATGTTGTTTTTATTTTCTCAGGTAGTCAGCAACATATAATGACAGAAATGTTTACTTCTCCCAATCGACCATTTTATAGAAGTACACAGTTTTTAAAGCTGGAAAAAATTGATATTGATATTTATGCGGATTTTATTGTAAAACAATTTAAAAAGTATAATAAACAAATAGATTTACAGATAGCTCTAGAGGTTATAGAGTGGTGTAATATACACACTTATTATGTCCAGCAATTATTTAACCGTATTTTTTCAGGAACCAACACTAATGTAACCAAAGAAATATGGCATCAACAAGCAAACGAATTGCTTAATGAACAAGAGACAATATTTATTAATTATCGCAACTTACTGACAAACTCCCAATGGAAACTGTTAAAAGCAATCGCAATAGAAAATAGAGTTCTAACACCAACTTCAAAAGATTTTATTTCAAAATATAACTTAGGAAGTTCTGCTGCATTGCTTCGTTCTTTAGACTCTCTGCGTAAATATGAGCTAGTTTATAGCGAATTCGATACAAATGGAAAAATTTATTACAGTGTATATGACGTTTTATTCCAGCAATGGTGTAAAGGAAAAATCTTGCTCAATTAATGAACATGAGTAGTTAGTAGATAGTAATACATAAAAAAAAGGGTAAATCTAAAGATTCACCCTTTTAAATATATAAGAAAATAAATTTTTATGCTTGTGCAGTAGGTCCACCAAAATTCATTGGCATAATTGGCCCATCATCTGTTTTTTTAATTGGACCATGCATACTTTCGAATTTGGAAATATTATCTTTTAAAGCACTCATAAAGCGTTTTGCATGTTCGGGCGTTAAAATAATTCTGGATTTTACTTCCGCTTTTGGAACTCCAGGCATTACTCTAACAAAATCAAGAACAAACTCAGCACTTGAGTGGGTTATAATTGCCAGGTTTGAATAAATACCCTGTGCAATATCTTCTTTTAAATCAATATTTATTTGACCTTTTGGTCTTTTATCGTCTTCCATGATTTTTTATTTTTTTCAAAAATTAATCACGTTTTTTCGAAGATACCAAGTTTTCATACTCTTCCATTGAGCCAACAATAATCTTCTCATATTCACGAAGACCAGTACCAGCAGGAATCTTATGTCCAACAATTACGTTTTCTTTCAATCCTTCTAAGTAATCAATCTTTCCATGAATAGCAGCTTCATTTAACACTTTAGTTGTTTCCTGGAACGAAGCAGCAGACATAAAGCTCTTTGTTTGAAGTGCAGCTCTTGTAATACCTTGTAAAACCTGACTTGAAGTTGCAGGAACAGCGTCACGTGCTTCAACCAATTTAAGGTCTTTACGTTTTAACATTGAGTTTTCGTCTCTTAGTTTACGTGCAGTAACAATTTGACCTGCTTTGAATATCTGAGATTCTCCTGGTTCAATAATAACTTTTTTATCATAAATCCAGTCATTTTCGTCCATAAATTCCCATTTATCAACAACCTGACGCTCAAGGAATTTAGTATCACCTGGATCTTCAATTTCAACTTTACGCATCATCTGGCGAACAATAACTTCAAAGTGTTTGTCGTTAATTTTCACACCTTGCAATCGATATACTTCCTGTACTTCGTCAACGATGTATTCCTGAACTTTTGTAGGACCTTTGATTGCTAAAATATCAGATGGAGTAATAGCACCATCAGATAATGGAATACCTGCTTTAACATAATCGTTTTCCTGAACAAGAATTTGTTTTGAAAGAGGAACTAAATATCTCTTAACTTCACCTGCTTTAGAAGTAACTACAATTTCTCGGTTACCACGTTTAATTTTACCAAAATTAACTTCACCATCAATTTCTGAAACAACAGCAGGGTTAGATGGATTTCTAGCTTCGAATAACTCTGTTACTCGAGGTAAACCGCCAGTGATATCACCAGATTTTCCAACAGCTCTAGGAATCTTAGCAATAATCTCACCAGCTTTTACAACCTGACCATCTTCGATGTTCATGTGTGCTCCAACAGGTAAGTTATAAACTTTAATTTCTTCACCATTTTTACCAACTAATGTTAATCCTGGGTTTTTCTTTTTATCGCGTGATTCAATAATTACTTTTTCACGGAAACCTGTTTGTTCATCAGATTCTTCTTTAAATGTAACCCCTTCAATTACACTATCGAATTGAAGTTTTCCATTACCTTCAGAAACAATTACAGCATTATATGGATCCCACTCACAAATTAATGTATCCTTCTTAACATCGCCTCCGTTTTTAACATAAAGCTTAGAACCATAAGGAATATTATGAGTAGATAAAACTATACCAGTATTTTTGTCAACAATACGCATTTCTGCCAATCGGCCAATAACAATATTAACTTTACCACTATCTTCAACTTTCTCAACAGTACGTAATTCGTCAATTTCAACCAATCCATCGTATTTAGCAATAACTGATGAATCAGCAGCAATATTCGAAGCAGTACCTCCAACGTGGAATGTACGTAATGTTAACTGAGTACCTGGTTCTCCAATTGACTGAGCTGCAATAACACCAACAGCTTCTCCTCTTTGAACCATTTTACCTGTTGACAAGTTACGACCATAACATTTAGCACAAACTCCATTTTTAGATTCACAAGTTAATACGGATCTAATTTCTACTTGTTCAATTGGTGAATTACTTATATGAAGGGCGATTTCTTCAGTAATTTCTTCACCAGATCCAACTAATGATTTACCAGTAAGAGGATGATATACATTATGAACTGTTGTTCTACCAAGTATTCGTTCATACAATGTTTCAACAACTTCTTCATTTTTCTTAATTGCAGTAGCAACAAGACCTCTTAATGTTCCACAATCTTCTTCGTTAATAATAACATCTTGAGAAACATCAACTAATCGTCGTGTAAGATAACCAGCATCAGCAGTTTTTAACGCTGTATCGGCCAAACCTTTACGAGCACCGTGAGTTGATATAAAATATTCAAGTACTGATAAACCTTCTTTAAAGTTTGAAAGAATTGGGTTTTCAATAATTTCTGATCCAGAATTACCTGATTTCTGAGGTTTAGCCATTAATCCTCTCATACCTGAAAGCTGACGAATCTGTTCTTTAGATCCCCTTGCTCCAGAATCTAACATCATATATACAGAGTTAAATCCCTGATTATCAGTAGAAAGTTTTTTCATTAATGTTTGTGTAAGTCTGGCATTAATGTGTGTCCAAATATCGATTATCTGATTATATCTTTCGTTATTTGTAATGAAACCCATGTTATAATTGCTCAGAACTTCTTCAACTTGCTTATAACCATCAGCTACTAACTCGTCTTTTTCTTTAGGAATAATAACATCATCAAGGTTAAATGACAAACCACCTTTAAATGCCATTTTATATCCAAGATCTTTAATATCATCAAGGAATCTGGCAGTTAAATCTGTTCCTGTTTTCTTAAGAACATTACTAATAATTTCTCTTAACGATTTTTTAGTTAAAAGTTCATTAATATAACCAACATTTGGAGGAACGGTTTGATTAAATAAAACTCTGCCCACAGTTGTTTCAATCATTCTGCGAACAGGTTTATCATCAACCATGTCTTCAACCTTAACTTTAATATTTGCATGAAGAGCAACAGCACCTTCATTATAGGCAATAATTACTTCCTGTGGTGAATAGAATGATAATCCTTCACCTTTACATCCCGGACGTAGTTTTGTAATATAATATAAACCAAGAACCATGTCCTGAGAAGGAACAGTGATCGGAGCTCCATTTGCAGGATTTAGAATATTATGAGATGCAAGCATTAACATTTGAGCTTCCAAAACAGCAGCATTACCAAGAGGTAAATGCACAGCCATTTGGTCACCATCAAAGTCGGCGTTGAACGCTGTACAAACCAATGGGTGCAATTGAATAGCTTTTCCTTCGATTAATTTTGGTTGGAAAGCCTGAATACCTAATCTGTGCAAAGTTGGAGCACGGTTAAGCATTACTGGATGTCCTCTTAAAACATTTTCAAGAATATCCCAAACAACAGGGTCTTTTCTATCAACAATTTTCTTAGCTGATTTTACTGTTTTAACAATACCTCTTTCGATAAGTTTTCTTATAATAAAAGGTTTGTATAATTCAGCTGCCATATCTTTTGGTAAACCGCACTCATGTAAACGTAATTCTGGTCCAACAACAATTACCGAACGTGCTGAATAATCGACACGTTTACCAAGTAAGTTTTGACGGAATCGTCCTTGTTTACCTTTTAAGCTATCGCTTAATGATTTAAGAGCTCTGTTTGAATCTGTTTTAACTGCATTTGATTTTCTTGAGTTATCGAATAATGAATCGACAGCTTCCTGAAGCATACGTTTTTCGTTACGTAAAATTACTTCCGGAGCTTTGATTTCGATTAATCGTTTCAAACGGTTATTTCTGATAATAACACGTCTGTATAAATCATTTAAATCTGATGTAGCAAAACGACCACCATCTAGAGGAACTAAAGGTCGTAATTCGGGTGGAATTACTGGAACTACTTTAACAACCATCCATTCAGGACGATTGATTCCTTTTGATGCACGGAAAGCTTCAACAACATTTAAACGTTTTAAAGCTTCGTTTTTACGTTGCTGTGATGTTTCTGTATTTGCTTTGTGTCGTAATGAATATGATAATTCGTCCAAATCAAGACGTCCAAGGAGTTTATAAAGAGCCTCAGCTCCCATATCTGCCATGAATTTGTTTGGATCGGTATCATCTAAATATTGGTTTTCTTTTGGTAAAGTTTCCAAAATATCAAGATATTCCTCTTCTGTAAGGAAATCAAGATAATTAATTCCATCGGAAGCTTTAATACCTGGATTAATAACTACGTAACGTTCGTAATATATAATTGAATCCAATTTCTTTGTTGGCAAACCTAACAAATAACCAATCTTGTTTGGAAGTGATTTAAAGTACCAAATGTGAGCCACAGGCACCACAAGAGAAATATGTCCCATTCTTTCACGACGAACCTTTTTCTCAGTAACTTCAACACCACAACGATCGCAAACAATACCTTTGTATCTGATTCGTTTGTATTTTCCGCAATGACATTCGTAGTCTTTTACCGGACCAAAAATTCGTTCGCAGAATAATCCATCACGTTCAGGTTTGTAGGTTCTGTAATTTATTGTCTCTGGTTTTAAAACTTCTCCGCTTGAACGTTCGAGAACTTCTTCGGGAGATGCTAAACCAATAGAGATTTTTGTAAAATTAGTCTTTACCTTATTATCTCTTCTGAATGACATATAATGAGTATTAAATGTAATAATTAAAAAAAAGTAAAAGAATGCCGGACTTATCCAGCATTCAGCTTTATAGAAATTTAGTCGAGATTAACGCTTAATCCTAACCCCCTTAATTCGTGTAATAATACATTCAACGATTCAGGGATTCCAGGTTGTGGCATAGGCTCTCCTTTAACTATGGCTTCATAAGCACGAGCTCTTCCGTTCACGTCATCAGATTTCACAGTAAGTATTTCCTGTAAAATATTTGATGCTCCGAAAGCTTCAAGTGCCCATACCTCCATCTCACCAAAACGCTGACCTCCAAATTGAGCTTTACCTCCAAGTGGTTGTTGAGTAATTAATGAGTATGGTCCAATAGAACGAGCATGCATCTTATCTTCAACCATGTGGCCTAATTTTAACATATAAATTAATCCAACAGTTGCCGATTGATCAAATTTTTCTCCTGTTCCACCATCGTATAGTTGAGTTTTTCCAAATGCAGGTAAACCAGCTTTTGTAGTATATTCAGTAATCTGATCAAGAGTTGCACCATCAAAAATTGGTGTTGCAAATTTAACTCCTAATTTTTTTCCTGCCCATGCTAAAACAGATTCATAAATCTGACCAAGGTTCATACGAGAAGGCACACCAAGTGGATTTAAAACTATATCAACAGGAGTACCATCTTCTAAGAAAGGCATATCTTCAACACGTACAATTCGGGCTACAATTCCTTTATTTCCATGTCTACCTGCCATTTTATCTCCTACAGTTACTTTTCTCTTTTTAGCAATATATACTTTTGCCATTTGGATAATACCTGTTGGAAGCTCATCTCCTATCGTAATATTGTATTTTTTACGTTTAATTTGAGCATCAAGAGTTTTATACTTAATTATATAATTATGTATCAAACTTCTGATAATGTCATTCTTATCTTTGTCTGTTGTCCATTTATAAGGATTCACATTCATAAAATCAATCTCTTGAATAATTTTAGTTGTGAATTTTATTCCTTTTGCTACCACATCGGCATTGTAATAATCTTTTACACCTTGAGATGTTTTTCCATTTACAAGAATAAATAACTTATCAACCAGTTTATTAGTTAATTGTTCAACTTTAAGATCAAATTCTTTTTCTACTGCATCAAGTTCTCCTTTATCAGAATTTTTAGATTTTTTATCTTTTATTGCTCTTGAAAATAATTTTTTATCGATAACAACACCAGTTAATGATGGAGAAGCTTTTAATGATGCATCTTTAACATCACCAGCTTTATCACCAAAAATAGCACGTAAAAGTTTTTCTTCTGGTGATGGGTCAGATTCTCCTTTTGGAGTAATCTTACCAATAAGAATATCACCTGGTTTTACGTGTGCTCCGATTCGAATTAAACCATTCTCATCAAGATCTTTAGTTGCTTCTTCACTAACATTAGGAATATCAGCAGTTAATTCTTCAAGACCTCTTTTGGTATCACGAACTTCAAGAACATATTCATCAATGTGAATTGATGTGAAAACATCATTTTTAACAACATTTTCAGAAATTACAATAGCATCCTCAAAGTTATACCCTTTCCAAGGCATAAATGCAACTTTAAGATTTCGTCCTAAAGCTAACTCGCCATTATCTGTACCATATCCATCGGTCATTACCTGACCTTTAATAACTTTTTGTCCTTTACGAACAATAGGTTTTAAATTAATACACGTATTTTGGTTTGTTTTTGAGAATTTAAGTAATTTATATCGAACTGTATCATCATCGAAACTAACAAAACGTTCTTCTTCAGTTCTTTCGTAACGAATAATAATTTCTTCAGCATCAACATATTCAACAACACCAGTTCCTTCAGCTACAATTTGTACACGAGCATCACTAACTACGTATTCTTCCAAGCCAGTACCAACAATTGGTGCCTCAGGCACTAATAAAGGAACAGCTTGACGCATCATGTTTGAGCCCATAAGTGCACGGTTTGCATCATCATGCTCTAAAAATGGAATAAGCGATGCTGCAATTGATGCAATTTGGTTTGGAGCAACATCCATTAACTTAACATCTTCTGGAAGTGCAAGTGGATAATCTGCCTCAAATCGTGATTTTATTCTTGGATCCTGGAATTTACCATTATTATCAATATGTGCATTTGCCTGTGCAATTGTTACACCTTCTTCTTCTTCAGCACTTAAGAAAATAATGCCTTCGTTACTTAAATCTACTTTACCTTCAGTAACTTTTCTGTAAGGAGTTTCAATAAATCCTAGTTCATTGATTTTAGCGTAAACGCATAAAGATGAAATAAGACCAATATTTGGGCCTTCTGGTGTTTCAATTGGACATAATCTTCCGTAGTGAGTATAGTGAACGTCACGTACTTCGAAACCAGCTCTTTCTCTGGATAACCCACCAGGACCTAATGCTGACATACGACGTTTATGTGTCATTTCACCAAGAGGATTGGTTTGATCCATAAATTGAGACAACTGGTTTGTTCCAAAGAATGAATTAATTACAGAAGATAATGTTTTTGAGTTAATTAAATCAATAGGAGTAAATACTTCGTTATCTCGAACATTCATTCTTTCACGAATTGTACGAGCCATACGGGCTAAACCAACTCCAAACTGATTTGATAATTGTTCACCAACTGTACGAACCCTACGATTACTTAAGTGGTCAATATCATCAACATCTGTTTTTGAATTAATTAATTCAATAAGGTATTTTATGATTTGAATAATATCTTCATTGGTAAGAATCTTAGTTTCCAATGGAGTTTGTGTTTTGAGTTTTTTGTTCAACCTAAAACGTCCAACATCACCAAGATCATATCTTTTATCAGAGAAGAAAAGTTTATCAATTACATCACGAGCAGTAGCCTCATCTGGTGGTTCAGAATTTCGAAGTTGTCTGTAAATATGCAAAACAGCTTCTTTTTCTGAATTACAAGGGTCTTTTTGTAATGTATTATAAATGATTGCAAAATCAGTTATACTTTGATCTTCTTTATGAACTAAAATAGTTTTAGTACCAGAATCGACAATCTGATCAACATGATCATTTTCAATAACTGTTTCTCTGTCAATAATAACTTCGTTACGTTCAATAGTAACAACCTCGCCGGTATCCTCATCAACAAAATCTTCAACCCAAGATTTTAATACTCTTGCAGCAAGTTTTCTTCCTACATATTTCTTTAATCCTGATTTTGAAACTTTTACTTCATCAGCAAGGTTAAAAATTTCTAAAATTTCTTTATCACTCTCGTAACCAATAGCTCTTAAAAGAGTGGTTACAGGCAATTTCTTTTTACGATCGATATATGCATACATCACATTATTGATGTCAGTAGCAAATTCGATCCATGATCCACGGAATGGAATAATACGTGCAGAGTAAAGTTTTGTACCATTAGCATGTAAGCTTTGGCCAAAAAATACACCGGGTGAACGATGTAACTGTGAAACAATAACACGTTCAGCACCATTAATAACAAAAGTACCTCTTTCCGTCATATAAGGAACGGTTCCAAGATATACATCCTGAATAACTGTATCGAAATCCTCATGTTCAGGATCTGTACAATACAATTTAAGTTTCGCTTTAAGAGGAACACTAAAAGTTAATCCACGTTCAATACATTCTTCAATAGAATATCTTGGAGGATCTATATAATAATCTAAAAATTCAAGAACAAAATTATTCCTGGTATCAGTAATAGGAAAATTATCGCTAAAGACCTGAAAGAGTCCTTCTTTTTTCCTATCTTCAGGAGTAGAATTAAGCTGAAAAAATTCCTTGAAAGATTTTAATTGAACCTCAAGAAAATCTGGATATTCCAGCTGATTTTTAGTTGACGCGAAACTAATTCGTTTATTGGTAATTTTTGAAGACATTTACGTAATGAATTAATTGAACTCAAACAAAAAAAATAATAAAAAGGCTTAGAATCCTACAAAAAGGACTCTAAACCCTGAAAGTTAGTATGTTAGGTTTACCCTATTTAAGTTCAACTTCTGCTCCTGCTTCTTCTAATTGTTGTTTAAGTGATTCAGCTTCTTGTTTAGAGATACCTTCTTTAACAGCTTTAGGAGCTGCATCAACTAATTCTTTAGCTTCTTTAAGACCTAAACCAGTTAAATCTTTAACTAATTTAACAATTTGTAATTTAGCACCTCCTGGAGCTTTTAATATCACATCAAATTGTGTTTTTTCAGCAACTACTGCATCACCTGCTGCAGGACCTGCTACAGCAACTGCTGCTGCTGCTGGTTCAATTCCATATTCGTCTTTTAATATGTTTGCTAATTCATTTACTTCTTTTACAGTTAAGTTAACCAACTGTTCTGCAAACGCTTTT
>Ga0154355_1154_pt3 | contig 12296 bp, 10 predicted proteins | sample RifGroA2_FD_115883 | JGI IMG/M metagenome (GOLD analysis project Ga0154355, IMG submission 115883) | Bacteroidetes bacterium GWA2_31_9b
TAACCCAGGTAATTCTTTTGAGAGAGTTTCTAACTTTTTTTAATGGCAACGAGTTAATTATCGGAATCATTCTTGCCAACTGGATGTTATTAACTGCATTGGGAGCTTATTTGGGAAGATTTATAAAAAAGTATAAAAACCAAGAACAGTTGACTCTTGCTTTGTTGGGTAGTTTGGCTTTTTTACCAATTATTACTGTATTGGCATTGCATTTTTTTTCAATCCTTTTTTTTCAAACAGGAGTAATGGTTGGTATTACTGAAGTTTTTTTATACTCGCTGGGCATACTAAGCCCTTTTTGTATTGTATCTGGCATGTTATTTACTCTTTTTGCAAATCAGGAATCGCTTTATAAAAATCAAAACCGGATTGGAATAGTATATTCATGGGAATCGACAGGAAGCATGATTGGTGGATTTGTTCTTAATTTTATTTTGATTTGGTTTTTTTCAACATTCGAAAGCTTGTATGTTGTTATGGCTTTAGTAATTGTAATAACTGTTTTCTTAAGTGTTAAAAAAGAACATTACTTTATTTCAGGAGTGTTGACATTTATTTTTGTGCTTTTCAATTTTTTATACTTGCAAAATAATTTCGATAAGTCTATTCGAGAATATTCTTTTCCCGGCCAAGCTATTCAATACATCGACGAAACACCCTATGGAGTTCTTGTAATTACAAGTCATGCAGGTCAAACCAATTATTTCGAAAATAATGTTTTATTAGCATCTTCAGGAGATGCAATATCGCGAGAAGAATCGGCTCATTTTGCAATGGTTCAACACAAAAATCCTGAAAAAGTGCTTGTGTTTAGTGGTATTATTAGTGGTGTATTGGACGAGATTGCAAAATATCCTGTTAAAAAAATCGATTATGTTGATATTAATCCGGGAATAATAAAAATTGCCCGTGAAAATATAGAAGATGATTCAACCACTGTTATTCACTTAATTAAAAGTGATGCAATTCGCTATTTGAAAACAACAACAGAAAAATACGATGTAGTCATTTTCAATTTGCCAAAACCAACAACAATTCAGTTTAACCGATTTTACACCAAAGAATTTTTTGCTCTGCTAAAACAAAATCTTAATAAAGATGCTGTTATTTGCTTATCAATGCCATCGAGCTCTAATTACTTAAATGATGAGGCTCAGAAATTATTGTCTATTGTATATTCTACCTTAAATACGGAATTTAAACATATTTTAATTCTTCCCGGAGCCGATGATTATATTTTAGCTTCAGATAAGGAACTAAATGGAAGAATTGCTCACGAGATTGAAAGTAAGAAAATATCTACCGAATATGTAAATAACTTCTATTTCGATGATGATTTATTAATGAACAGAAGTAATAAAATAATGAGTCAGATAAATGTCAAAGCTCCTGTAAATACGAATTTTAATCCTGTTTGCTATCAAAGTCACATAAAATTGTGGCTAAGTTTTTTTAATGTAAGATATTGGATTCCTGCGATTTTCATTTTACTCTTTGCAGGCTTCTTCTATATAAAAGCAAACCCAATTAATAAAGGAGTTTTTGCCGTTGGCTTTGCAGGTACCAGTATTGAATTTGTACTTTTATTGGTTTTGCAGGTAATATATGGTTATGTTTTTGTTGCTGCTGGAATATGTATTATGGTTTTTATGGGAGGGTTGGCTTTAGGTTCAATTTATAGTCAAAGGATATTTAAAAATATTACTATTGGATTGTTTGGTAAATTGCAGATCCTGGTTGCAGTTTTCGCTTTTTTATTGCCTTTTGTATTCCTACTTTTTACATCTATAGAATTACCTGAAATTGTTATTCTAACAGTATTTTTCTTTTTGCTTTTTATAATTTCATTTCTCTCAGGAGTAATATTTTCTATGGCAACAATTTTAAGCAAAAAAAATATTGTTCAAACAGCATCCGATGCTTATGGATTGGATTTATTAGGCGCGGCAGCAGGTGCATTATTATTTGCGATTTATCTTGTACCAATGCTGGGCTTTGGATTATCGTTAGTAGTAACAGGACTGTTTAACATTCTTACAGCTATTTTGATTTTTAAGTCTAAATAATTATTCCATCTATTAGAGTAAAAAAATTTGCAATTCGAATGATTCAACATTAAATTTGAATAAAAGTACTCAATAAAAGTAAAAGGACTAAAGTCCTTTATTAAGTTACATTTTGTAACCCCAGCCTTAAGGCTGGGGTTAGTATACTTGCTCATTGACTGGGCTTTAGCCCAATTTTCAACTAATTATTTAGGAAAATATTGAATTTGAATAGTCGTTTTATGATATTATGAGTAAACGAAAAATCAGTAAAAGAGAATTTATTAAATACGGATGTATAGGTTCATGCGCTCTTGCATTGAGTGCAAATAAAACATTTGCTTTTACTAAAGGAATAAAGTCAATTACAAATAATTCAGATGATTTATGGAAATGGAGTAAGTTGTCGAAATATTTTATTGAAACACCCCGTGGAGTAAAATGCACTCTTTGTCCGAACGAATGCAATATTAAGGAAGGCGATTCTGGCGATTGCAGAAGCAGAGTAAATCATAATGGTAAAATTTATTCTATTGGTTATGGAAATCCATGTTCCATAAATATTGATCCCATTGAAAAAAAACCATTGTATCATTTTTTGCCCGAAAGCAATTCATATTCACTGGCTGTTGCAGGATGCAATTTTGCATGTTTGAATTGTCAGAACTGGCAAATATCGCAAGTTAGCCCTAAAGATACACGTAATTACGACCTAATGCCTGAAGGGGTCTATAAACAAGCTAAAGAATATAAATGTTTATCTATTTCATATACCTATTCGGAACCTATAGTTTTCTATGAATATGTATTTGATTCAGCTAAAATTGCAAAGCAAAATGGAATTAAAAATGTGTTGGTATCAGCAGGATATATTAATGAAAAGCCATTGCGTGATTTAATCCCCTATATTGATGGAGCAAATATCGATTTAAAAAGTTTTGATGATGATATTTACGTCCGATTAAATGGAGGAAAACTGGAGCCAATTTTAAATACTTTAAAAATCCTAAAACAGGAAGGTGTTTGGTTAGAAATTACAAATCTTGTAGTACCCGAATGGACAGATGATCTTTCAATGATTGAGCGTATGTGTGACTGGCTCTATAAAAATGGCTTTGAAGATACGCCTTTGCATTTTAGTAGGTTTCATCCCATGTATAAATTAACTCATTTGTCGGCTACACCGGCAAATGTTTTAAACAAAGCCAGAGATATTGCTACAAAATCGGGATTAAAGTATGTTTATGTGGGTAATGTTCCTGGTTCCGAAGCTCAAAATACAATTTGTCCGAAATGTAAAACTATAGTTGTTGAACGCAAAGGGTATCAGATTTTACAGAATAATATTGTAAATGGGTACTGTAAAAACTGTAAAACAAAAATTGCCGGGGTGTGGACATAATATAGGTTGCATTTTCTTAAAAAATCCGTTATATATTTTTTGATTTTAAACGTAAACTATTCAAAACAACTGAAACCGAACTAAACGCCATTGTGCCCCCTGCAATCATTGGATTTAATAAGAACCCATTTATTGGGAATAAAATACCGGCAGCAATAGGAATGGTTATAACATTATAAATAAATGCCCAGAATAAATTCTGTTTAATGGTTTTAAGAGTATAATCGGAAAGTTTTATTGCTGAAACAATTTTTTGTAAATCCCCTTTTACAAGTGTAATATCTGCGCTTTCAATTGCAATATCTGTTCCGTTTCCCATAGCCAGGCCAATGTCTGCTTGAGCAAGGGCAGGAGAGTCGTTTATTCCATCGCCAACCATGGCTACTTTAAACCCTTTTTCCTGAAGTTCTTTAATGTAGTTCAGCTTATCTTCAGGTAGCATTTCTGCTCTGTATGAATCAATACCTGCTTCACGTGCAATAGCTTCGGCAGTTGCAATATTATCGCCTGTAAGCATATGTACTTTTAGATTCATTTTTTGCAAATCCTGAATTGCTTTTAGCGAGCTGGGCTTTATTTGGTCTGCAATGGTAATTAATGCAACAAGTTTTTTGTTTCGGGCAATAAAAACATGAGTTTGAGCTGTAATTCCAAATTTGGTAAAGTAGCTTTTTTCATTTTCGGCATCTATTTCCTGATCTTTAATTAATTGGTAATTTCCTATAACATACGAATTTTGATTGTTCAGCTCAGCCACTATTCCTCTTCCGGTTATACTTTTAAAATTTGAAACAACAATATCGATATTCGTTTTATGTTCTAAATACCGTACAATTGATTCTGCCAAAGGATGTTCAGACAATTTCTCTACAGCTAAAATTTCTTGTAAAACTTCATCCTGATTCATCTTGCTTTTTAGCCAAATCAGTTCGTTCACAACTGGTTTTCCCTGTGTAACTGTTCCTGTTTTATCAACAACAATGATATCCAGTTTGCGAGCTTTCTCAAGGCTCTCCGCATTTTTAATTAAAATACCATTTTCTGCTCCTTTACCAATCCCAACCATCAATGCGGTTGGAGTAGCTAAGCCAAGTGCACATGGGCAAGCAATAATAAGTACGGTTATAAGAGTTACAAATGCATAGGTTGATTTTGGTTCCGGTCCTACAAAATACCATATAAAGGCACTTGCAATTGCAATTGAAATAACAACAGGAACAAATACAGATGCAATTTTGTCAGCAAGTTTTTGAACAGGAGCTTTGCTTCCCTGAGCATTTTTAACCATCTCTATAATTCGGGAAAGCATGGTATCTTTACCAATTTTTTCAGCAATCATTTTAAAACTGCCTGTTTTATTTATTGTTGATCCAATTACTTTTTGACCGATTCCTTTTTCTGCAGGTATAGCTTCGCCAGTAATCATGCTTTCATCAATAGTAGATAATCCTTCAATTATTTCACCATCAACAGGGATTTTTTCACCCGGACGAATAATCAAAATATCACCTAGAAGAACATCATCAATAGCTAATTCAATCTCAATTCCATCACGGATTACTTTCGCTGTTTTAACTTTTAATCCCATTAATTTTCTAATAGAATCAGAAGTTTTTGATTTCGCTTTTGTTTCAAGATAACGACCTAAAAGTATTAATGATATAATAACACTCGATGCTTCATAATATACATGGGGATGAATTCCTCTTGAAAGTAAATAATAGGGAAAAAAAGTATTAAAAACGCTGTAAATAAAAGCAGATCCGGTACCTATGGCAACTAAAGTATCCATATTGGCCGACTTATGAAGCGTTTGCTTAAGTGCAATAATAAAAAAATCGCGGCCAAACCATAAAATAACGGGCAAGGTAAAAATCAACATTATCCAGTTTGCATAGGACATGGTGTGATAAAACATGGCAATAAAAAATACAGGCAAAGAGAACAGAATCGAATAAAAAGCTTTATTCCTGGCTTTACGTAATTTCATTTTCTCTGAAAGATCAATCTGTAAAAGATCATCTTCTTTTAGTTCAATTAGTAATGAATATCCAATGCTACTTATTGATTTTTGCATTTGTGAAGAAGAAACTTTCTCAGGATCATATTCAACCCATACACTGCTATTTGCATAATTCACATGAGCTGTTTTTATTCCTTCTAAAGATGAAAGCATTGTTTCAACGCTCATTGCACAAGATGCACAACTCATGCCATCAACTTTATATGTTTCTTTAGTAAAACTCATTTTGCTTTTTTAAGATTGATTCTCAGATTTAAATTTTTTCAACCTTATAGCCTACTAAAGTTATTGCTTGCATTATATTATTACTTAATTCCTGTTCATTAGCTGAATCAGTAACTACTTCTACAATTTTTTCAGGATTATTTAAATCAACATTCCAAGAAATTATTTCATTGATTTTATCCATAGATGGTTTAATAGCATTTACACAACCTGCACATTTTAGGCTGGTTTTAAAATTTAATGTTTTCATGTTTTTAGAGTTTTTAAAAGGCTCCGGAAGCAGTCAAGAAAATGATTATGAGAAAAATTACCTTGTTATTAACCCTTGCTCCCGAAGCCAGTTTTTGAAATGCATTATCAATTTGCATTAGTACAAAAATAGATTAAGATTAAAAGATTCTTTTATGTAATTATAGAAAAGATTTATAAGATTATTTGATTATCTAAATGTTTAGATTTCATTGATATTCTTACGGTTTTGAACTTGCATATTTTTAAACTGGGTAGGAGTTAATCCTGTTTCGTTTTTAAACTGAGTACTTAAATATGCAATACTGCTATAATTTAATTTCATAGCAATTTCACTCAGGTTAAGTTCATCGTAAATAATAAGTTCTTTTACTTTTTCGATTTTTTGTTTAATAATATATTTTTCAATTGTAATATTTTCTACACTTGAAAAGAGTGTACTTAGATAGTTATAATCTTTTCCAATATTCTCAACTAAATAATCAGAAAAATTACTTTTCATTTGGATTTCTGAATTGTAATGAACATAGCCTATAACAAGAGTTTTTATTTTATCAATTAGTTGAGATTTTTTATCTTCTAAAAGTTCAAAACCCAGTTTTTGAAGTTCTTTATTAACCTCTTGGAGATTAATATTATTGCCAGAAATTATTGCTACACCTAATTTTATGTCTGAAATGGAATAGTTTAAGCGAGTAAATAACTCTCTAACAGCCATAATACAACGTGGGCAAACCATGTTTTTAATATGGAGAGTTTGTGAATTCATATTTTTAAAACAAAAAAAACAAATAAATGTTTATGATTTTATAAATCAGTAGATTATATTTTTATTCCCATAATCAAAATATCATCTACCTGCGATTGGTTGCCTTTCCAGTTAATGAAAGTTTCAAAAATGATTTGCTTTTGTTCTTCAATTCTTTTATCGTGAACTTCGAGAAGTAATTCACGTAAATTCCCTATTCTGTACTTTTTCTTATTTGGGCCACCAAATTGATCAGCGAAGCCATCGGTGAACATATAGAAAATATCGTCAATCTGAATTTCTAGTTCGTGATTTGTAAATGGTTCCATAGCTTTAGCAGATATACCAACCGGCATTTTATCCGCTTTAATAACTTCAAGCATATGATCTCGGATAAAATATAAATGATTATAAGCTCCTGCGTATTCAAGCTTCATGTTTTCGCGGTCTATAAGTATTAAAGACATATCTATTCCATCTTTAGCTTCATCAATTTTGTTTGAATTTACAAGAGTTTTAACAACCTTTTTACGAAGATGGTTTAATATTTCATTAGGTTTTGTAATATGTTCATCAAATACAATTTCATTTAAAAAGTTTATTCCGATAATACTCATGAAAGCGCCAGGAACACCATGGCCGGTGCAATCTGCTGCAACAATAATTGATTTATTTTCAATCTGTGCAACCCAATAAAAATCGCCACTAACTATATCTTTTGGTTTAAATAAACAAAATCCTTTGTTTAATACTCGTTGTAAAGTAAACTTATCGGGGAACAAAGCTATTTGTATATTTTTAGCGTATTCAATACTATCTGTAATATCTTTATTCTGCTTTAATATTTGATCATTTTGTTCGTCTGCTATATCTTTTTGTCGTTGAATCTCATCACGTTGAGCTTCAATTTCGTCTCGCTGAGTTTCAATTTCTTCCTTATGTTGATACATCTCAGCATTTTTAAGCTGTAGTAACTGATAATTCTTTCTGCGTCTTCTATTTTCACGAATAAGGAAAAAGGATTGAATAATAAAAATGAAAATTGCAATTATAAAAAAATAATTTAACGCTGAGCGTAATTTTTTTTGTCTGTTTAAGAGTTTAATCTCTTGTTGATTTTTTTCAGAATTGTATTGAAGTTCTAATTCTGCAATTTGAGTATTTACTTCTTCGTTTATACGTTTATTCTTAAGTTTGTATAAGGTTTCGTGATAAAGCAGTGACTTTTTAAAATCACCGATTTCTTTATACGTCTCATATAATACTTCATACGTCATTTCAAGAGTTATACTATACCCATTAGGTTCTGCTATAACAATACTTTTTTCGCAGTAATCAATTGCCTTGTCGTATTTTTTTAATTTTAAATTAATACCTCCAAGATTAAGATATGATGTAGAAATTCCATCTTCATCACTAAGTTCAAGTTCCAGATCAAGCGATTTTTGGTAATAATCACGTGCCTGACTAAATAAATTTAGATGTTCGTGTAAAACACCAAGATTATTGTAAGTACTGCTTAAACCTCTTTTATCGTTTCTAATTTTATTAATTCCCAGCGATTTTTCATAACATTCTATTGATCTGCCATAATTCTCGAGCGATCTGTATACAATTCCTAAATTATTATAAGCTCTGGCAAGACCGTCTTCGCTTTTATTATTTATCTGGGTTTCTAAAAACTTTTCAAAGTATTCAAGTGATTTTTTGTAATTATCCTGAAGATAGAAAGCTTGACCCAGAATCTGGTAACAATATTCAACAACTCCAGTACTATCAAGTTTTTCTGAAAGAATAAGTAGTTTATTAGCAGCTTTTATTGCTTTTTCAGGAGAATTGTCAATGTAATATTCAGTAAGTATTTTATAAATCTGGATTTTTTCAACTTCACTTGATACCTCAAGAACAATTTCTAAGGAATCAGTATTGATTTTTTGTGAATATACATTCTGAATACCAACAAAGAGTATAAATAAAATAAAAAACACATACAATGCCGGTAATTTTTTTCTCATATCAGCAACTAAAAAAACAGAAACTTTCTTAAAGTTTAAGCGTTGATACGAAATAAAAAACAAAAAGATACAGTAAATGCTAAATCTATATCAGATTTTATGCAAACATCTGTAAATCATGCAATTTTTTATATATACCTTTTTGTTCAAGTAATACATCGTGCTTACCACGTTCAACAATTTCACCTTCATGCAACACACAAATTTCATCAGCATCGCGAACAGTTGATAAACGGTGTGCAATAACGATTGACGTACGGTTTTTCATTAGATTAAAAATTGCATCCTGAACCAGTTTCTCCGATTCGGTATCGAGTGCTGATGTTGCTTCATCAAGTATTAAAATTGGAGGATTCTTTAGAACAGCTCTGGCTATGCTTACTCTCTGACGCTGTCCACCTGATAGTTTTGTTCCTCTGTCGCCAATGTTGGTTTGGTAGCCATTCTCGGTTTGTAAAATAAATTCGTGAGCATTTGCAACTTTTGCAGCAGCTATAATTTCTTCTTCGGTTGCTGTTTCCATTCCAAAAGCTATATTATTGTATATAGTGTCGTTAAATAATATAGATTCCTGATTCACATTGCCCATAAGGTTTCTTAAATCTACAAGATTTAAATCTTTAATATTTTCGCCATCAATAAATATTTCGCCTTCAAGAATATCGTAGAAACGAGGGAGTAAATCAACAAGGGTAGACTTGCCTGAGCCAGATTGGCCAACCAATGCAATTGTTTTTCCTTTTTCAATTTTCAGGTTTACATTCTTTAATACATAATCCTGAATGTATTTAAAACTTACATTTCTGTATTCAATAACATTTTTAAAATCTTTAACCGGTGTTGCATTTTCTTTAACTAAGATTGTCACCTCGGCATCTAATATCCCATTAATACGATCAAGTGAAGCTAATCCGCGTTGTAAATTATAATATACATTAGAAACTTCTTTGGCAGGAGGAATAATTTGAGAAAAGATTACAAGGTAAGCAATAAATGTTTGAGGACTCATAATAGCACTTTCTGACAGAACTAAGCTACCACCATACCACATTACCAATACAATTACAACTGTTGCCATAAATTCGCTGAATGGGCCTGCTAGTTCTTTTTTTCGCCATATTCTGGTCATTAGTTTTGAATAGGAATTATTTTCTTTCTGAAATCTATCGTCGATTTTTTTCTCTGAATTGAAAGCTTTAATAATACGTAATCCAAATAGTGTTTCTTCAATATATGAAAGAATTAATCCCAGTTTAGCCTGACCTTTTATGGATTTTCTTCGTAATGATTTCCCAATGCGACCAATTATAAAACCACTTACAGGTATCAATACGATCACAATAATTGTAAGCATAGGGCTCATTATAAATAATATAATAAGATATATAATCATAGTTAAAGGCATCTTAATTGCATTATTTAACGAACGCACAATAGATGCTTCAACTTCCTGAACATCGCCAGTCATTCTTGATATCAAATCACCTTTACGTTCTTCTGTAAAATAGGAAAGTTGTAATTCAAGTATTTTTGTGTTTAGTTTATTTCGAATATCACGAATAACAAGTGAACGTAATGGAGCCATTACATAGTTACTCATATATTGAAAAAAGGTCTTTAGCAGTACAAAAAATACAACAAGAAAACTTACTGAAAGCAATGCTTTTTCAGGTCCATATGTATCAATAATCTGACTCAGGTAAAAATTAAAATTATTACCTACAGATTCAGTATTAAAGTGCCATTCTACTAACTCTGTTACTCTTGGTTGTGTATTAAATAAAACTCCTAAAAAAGGAATTACCATTGTAAATGAAAAAATAGAAAATAATGTACCAACTAATGAATAAAAAATGCTGAGAGCACCTTTATCCCAGTATGGGAGCATATATCGTAAAATTTTATTAACACCTTTCATAAGGATGAATTATTAAATCGATTAACTAATACAACAAAAGTAGAAAAAAACTTAAACTAAACAGATGAAATAGGGACATGTTTGTTAATGAAAAAATTAAAAGGCTATCCAAAAAAGGTTGTGGATAGCCTTAATTATATATTGATTTATATTTATTAATTTCTGCTGGTAATTTTTGAAAGCAATCGTAACATTTCTATATATAACCAAATAAGAGTTACAATTAGTCCAAATGCAGCATACCATTCCATGTGTTTTGGTAATCCTGCTTTTGAGCCTTCGTAAATAAAATCGAAGTCTAAAACTAGATTTAGAGCTGCAATAATAACAATTACAACACTTATTCCAATACCCAGAATACCATTGCTATTTATAATTAAATTGCTAACACCAAAAAGTGAAAAAACAAATGAAATTAAATAAACCAACGCAACAGCACCTGTTGCTGCAATAATACCGGATCGTAATTTATCTGTAACTTTAATAATGCCTGTTCTATAACCAGCCAGTAAAATAAACATAGTGCCAAAAGTCAATGCAATTGCTTGCATAACTAAACCAGGATAACTTGCTTCGAAGAATGCAGATATAGCCCCTAAGAAAAGTCCCTCAAGAACAGCATAAATTGGAGCAGTAAAATACGCCCATGTTTTCTTAAACATAGTAATTAAAGCGAAAATTAATCCCCCAATACCACCTATAGCAATCCATTTCATAACCAATGATGCTCCAGCTTCAAGTGATGATGCTCCTACTTCGGCAGAATATGCACTGAAAAAGATTTTCCATGTGTAAGTAGCACCAACTAAAACTAATAAAAGCATAATTAATGATTTATTAATTGTGCCGTTAACAGTCATTACTTCTGTATAATCAGCAGCATACGATTGTGCATTGAATGCATTTTTTGATAAAACCGGATTTGATGATCTTCCAAAATTCATAATACTTTATTTTTAAATTTTTAATTGTTAGTGTTAATCAAATTTTATACCTGACTTTCTTTTTCTGTCAGATTGTTTTATTTAGACAATAAAGTGACAAAAGGTCACAATTAAATTACAATTATTCTTCTGTCAAGCAATATAAATACAATTGCCAGAACAGAACTGTAAAATGCATACCATTTTACCGGAATGTACTCTTCAGGGTCAATACCCAGTTTATAGTAATTGTACGCAATCATAATAATTTTTGAAAGTAAGTATGCTAGAACTGTAGCAAGAGCAACGCCAACTATCCCATAAATTTTAACAAACCAAATACTAAAGAAGATATTCATTAACACTTCAATAAATGAAATTATCATTAAAGTTTTAACTTTTTTAAATCCGATTAACAGAGTATGTGGAAATAGCAATCTACTTACAATAGCAAGAAGGTAAACAACAAAAACGTCGGAACTACGTGTAAATTCAGGGCTAAAAACTACTTTAAATATTGGTTTAGCAAATAAAAGCATTACAATTGTAAATGGAAACATCGAATGCATTATCCGAAGAGATTTCTTCCGAATATTTGCAAGTGTTTCTTTAATCTGTTTTTTAGTATTAAATTCGGTTAACATTGCAGAACTAAGCCCGGCAGCCAGCATGGCTACAAATGGTAATTCCTTGGCACCATATCTGAAAATAGCAAACCCATCGGCTTTATAATGGGTTGAAATTACTA
>Ga0154355_1139_pt7 | contig 12229 bp, 10 predicted proteins | sample RifGroA2_FD_115883 | JGI IMG/M metagenome (GOLD analysis project Ga0154355, IMG submission 115883) | Bacteroidetes bacterium GWA2_31_9b
GACGAGGTGATTCATATTGATACAGAGAAAAACGATATCCCTGTTGAAATAGCACTTAGTTATAATACCTCATTTACTGAAAATGTACATACCTATGTAAATAATATTAATACAATAGAAGGTGGTACACATTTAGCTGGTTTTCGTAGAGGTTTAACACGTACATTAAAAACCTATGCTGAGAAATCAGGACTGTTATCAAAATTGAAATTTGATATCAATGGCGATGATTTTCGTGAAGGTTTAACTGCAGTTATCTCAGTAAAAGTTCAGGAACCACAATTCGAAGGTCAAACAAAAACAAAACTGGGTAACTCCGATGTAATGGGTGCTGTTGATCAGGCTGTAAGTGAGCAGCTTGCTAATTACCTTGAAGAAAATCCAAAAGATGCTCGAACCATTGTTCAGAAAGTAATATTGGCTGCAACAGCACGACATGCTGCACGAAAAGCTCGTGAATTGGTTCAGCGTAAAAACGTTTTATCTGGTTCAGGATTACCAGGTAAGTTATCAGATTGTTCTGAAAAAGATCCTGCACAGTGCGAATTATATTTAGTTGAGGGTGATTCTGCCGGTGGTACTGCTCAACAAGGACGTGACCGCCGTTTTCAAGCTATTATGCCTCTTCGTGGTAAAATTCTTAATGTTGAAAAGGCAATGCAACATAAAATTTACGAAAACGAAGAGATAAAAAATATGTTTACTGCTCTCGGAGTTTCGATTGGTACTGTTGAAGATTCTAAGGAACTTAATATTGAGAAAATTAGATATCACAAAGTAGTTATTATGTGCGATGCTGACGTAGATGGTAGCCATATTGAAACTTTATTAATGACTTTCTTTTTCAGATATATGACAGAATTGATTAATCGTGGATATATTTATATTGCTACTCCACCTTTATATTTGGTTAAAAAGGGTAAAGTTCAACGTTACTGCTGGTCTGATGAAGAACGAAATGCGGCTATTGAAGAATTAGGTAAAGGTAAAGATGGTTCGGTAGGAGTTCAACGATATAAAGGTCTTGGTGAAATGAACGCTGAACAACTATGGGATACAACAATGGATCCTGCACATAGAATTCTTCGTCAAGTTACTATTGACAATGCTGCTGAAGCTGACCATATTTTCTCAATGCTTATGGGCGATGAAGTACCACCACGACGAGAATTTATTGAGAAACATGCAAAATATGCACGTATCGATGTTTAAAAATTAATTAGTAATCTCTCAAAATAAAAAAGGAAGTTCATTTTGTGATCTTCCTTTTTCATTATACGGAATTTTATTAGCAAGCAATATATCTTGTAATGATTTTTTAATCAGGCACTTAATTGAATCGATAAGATGCTTTCTCTAAATCGTTCACAGTTTTAATTTTCTTAGGTGGATCAAGATATTGATCCAAAAATTTATAAATCTTTACACGAATTTCTTTTGCTTCTTTGGTATCCATCCTGTCAAACGAATGACCACCGGGAACAGCCTGGAATATTTCATATTCAAATTTCTTGCCGTCGGCTTTTAACGATTTAATAAGACTTTCAACTTCAAGTACATTTACATCATCGTCGGTTGTATTTGTATGAATCAATAATGGTGTATTTTTAAATTTTTGGGTATTCCATACAGGCGATCTTCTTCTATATTCGTTTACATCCTCATTTGCTGTTTTACCTATATGATAATCGGCAGAATATAAATCCCTATATTCATCATCGTAATAACCCATTCGTGCAATTAAATCGCTTACAGGAACTCCTGCAAATGCAACCTTATAATTTTCAGGATAATTGAAAATATTAAACAATGTAATTAAACCACCATGACTCCATCCAATGATTCCTACTTTGTTTTTATCTACAATATCGTAATTATCGATCATGTGTTGGCGACTGGCATTCACATCTTCTACTTCCAAGCCTCCGTAATCAATTCTTTCATATTGTGATTTTCCATATCCTGTACTGCCTCTGTATTCAGGAGCAACAACAATATATTGCTGTGCAATAAGTTCCCGAATAATATGAGCGTAATAAGTTGTAAAATCGGCATGTACACCTCCATGTGGTAAAACGATTAAAGGATATTTTTTTGATGGGTCGATATCTTTAGGAATAAAAATATATGTCCAGAATTTTACAGGATTACCTGCACCCATGGCTGTTGGGTTTTCTTCTTTTGCTAATGGAGGACCATAAATATAACATTTGTCAATAAAAGCTACATCACCAACTTTGTTGAACCACAGAACATCGTCGATGTTTTTTTCAATAACATCAAGTCTGTGTTGTAAATATTCAAGTTGTTTGTTTTGATTTTTTATAATCTCATCTTTATCAGATGAATTTTGAGCATAAGTAGGAGCGAAGAGAAACAACATTGAAATTGCAAAAGCATAAATTTTAAAGTTCTTCATCTTTTTATTTTTTGTTTGATTTAAAAAATTACTCATTGTTTAAATATCAATTTCTCCCTTGAAAACAAATTCTGCAGGACCTGTAAGCCAGATATCGGTAAAATGGTTATTAGAAACCTTTTTAAATCGAACATTTAATTTCCCCCCGAGTGTTTTTATATTCCATGAATTTTTGTCAGTTCCTGTTTTTAACGATGTACTTATGGCAGATGCTGTAACACCGGTTCCACACGATAATGTTTCATTTTCTACTCCACGCTCATAAGTTCTTACAAAAAGCTCATCATTTAATAGTTCTACAAAATTAATATTTGAACCATCAGGACTGAAGATACTTTTATTTCTTATTTCACGACCTTTATTGAAAACATCAAAATCAGCAATATTTTTTTCAAATACAACATAATGAGGAACGCCAGTATTTAAAAGAAAATTGTTTTCAATTATCTGAATATCTTTTACATCAACCATCTTTAATGAAATGGTATTATCATTATTAAGTGTTGCATAATGCAAACCATCAATAGCATGGAATTGAGTTTTTTCAGAAATAAGATCTAATGATTTTGCAAAAGAAACGAGGCATCGTCCACCGTTTCCGCACATAGTCGTTTCAATTCCATCAGAATTGAAATAACGCATTCCAAAATCATATTCAGAATGTTTTTCAAAATACATTAAACCATCGGCTCCAATTCCAAAATGTCGGTCGCATAAATGTTCTATTGTGCTTTTATTCAAATCAATATCACCTAAACGATTATCAAAAATGATAAAATCATTTCCTGTTCCATGATATTTATAAAAAACCTTTTTCATGTGTTTTTTTTGTAAACTTAAAAATATTTATTTTCATTTTGAATGATTAGTTAAATATTGTTAAGAATTTAGCATTTGAAAAACACAGGTATTAATTTTGACGTTAGCATATTGTTAAAATAATACGTTGAATTTTAAAATGATTTACATATGAAAACGAAAACTTTTTTCTGGAATGTTTTAATTTCAATTGGTACAGCAATAATTACTATTTTAGTTTATTCATCAATAAAAGAGAATAAAAATGAATCGGTAAATGCTCAAAGAACGAATTATAGTATAAAAGATTCAAATTCAGATACCAATTCTTATCATCAGGTAAATTTTTCTGCTTTAAACAATAACACATATACCGATTTTACTATTGCTGCCGAAAATAGTGTGAATGCTGTAGTGCATGTAACATCAAAATATAATATCGAAAGTAATTATTACAACAACCCAATTCTGGATCTTATTTTTGGTGATGGATATAGCAATCAGCCGGTTATGTCGTTTGGCTCTGGTGTAATAATTTCTGAAGACGGTTATATAGTTACAAATTATCATGTAGTTGAAAAATCGAGTGAAATTGAAGTTATATTAAACGATAAACGTTCATTTACTGCTGAAGTCATAGGTACAGATTCAAATACCGATTTAGCATTATTAAAAGTGAAAGAAACTGGATTACCATTTATTCAGTTTGGAAATTCTGATGAAGCAAAAGTAGGTGAGTGGGTTCTGGCTGTAGGAAATCCATTTAATTTAACGTCAACAGTAACTGCAGGAATTGTTAGTGCAAAAGCACGCAATATTAATATATTGAGTGGCAAACAAAATCCACTTGAATCATATATTCAAACAGATGCAGCTGTAAATAGAGGAAATAGCGGAGGAGCATTAGTAAATCTTGAAGGTAAATTAATAGGTATAAATTCAGCAATTTTATCACCATCGGGTTCTTATTCCGGATATTCTTTTGCGATTCCAGTAAATATTGTTAAAAAAGTAATTGCTGATCTTATTAAGTATGGCGAAGTACAACGAGCAGTATTGGGTGTAAGTATTGCTGATATTGACAATGAATTAGCGAATAAGCAAAATCTCGATAAAATTGAAGGAGTTTATGTAAAAGAAATTACAGAAGCTGGTGCAGCAGAAAAATCAGGTATGAAAAAAGATGATATTATTCTTAGTATTAATGAAATACCAGTTAATTCTGTGGCAGAACTAACCGAACAAATGGGAAAGTATCGCCCGGGTGAAACTGTAAGCATTATTATTAAACGAGAAAATAAAAAGAAACTTATTGATGTTGAATTACGTAATATGTATGGAAATACAAAGATTGTAACAGTTGAAGAATCTTTATCTACCCTTGGAGCTACATTACAGAAGATTGACGACAAAGACAAAAAACGTTTTGGAATTGAAAATGGGATTAAAATCGCAGAATTAAAAGAGGGGGTTTTTAAAAAATCAGGAATAAAAGAAAATTTTATTATTACTCAGGTACAAGGGCAAAAAATATATTCAATTGATGATTTTAAAAATGCTCTTAAAAACCAAAATAGTAATAATGAAGTTGAAATTGAAGGTACATATCCCGGTTCGAGATATTATTATGTTTTTCGGGTAAAGATAAATTAGTTAATTGCTATTCAATATCAGCGATTAATCTATTAAAAAATTAAAGGTTTGATATTGGTCAATATTTATCATACATTCGCAAAAAACTTACTTTTAGCCAATGAGACAATTAAAGATAACAAAGTCGATTACAAATAGGGAAAGCGCTTCTTTAGACAAATATTTACAAGAAATTGGCAAAGAAAGTTTAATTACAGTTGAAGAAGAAGTAGAATTAGCACAGAGAATTAGAAAAGGCGACAGGCAAGCACTTGAACGTTTAACAAAAGCAAATTTGCGATTTGTTGTATCTGTTGCAAAACAATATCAAAATCAGGGTTTAACTTTGCCCGATTTAATTAATGAAGGAAATTTAGGATTAATAAAAGCTGCTGAGAAATTTGACGAGACCCGTGGATTCAAATTTATTTCATATGCTGTTTGGTGGATTCGTCAATCTATACTTCAGGCATTAGCTGAGCAATCAAGAATTGTTCGTTTGCCACTTAACCAAGTTGGATCGTTAAACAGAATTAATAAAGCATTTTCGAAATTTGAACAGGAAAACGAAAGAACACCTTCACCTGACGAATTAGCCGAAAAGCTTGAATTAACAAGAGAAAAAGTAACTGATTCGTTACGTGTTTCTGGTAGGCATGTTTCTGTTGATGCTCCTTTTCAGGACGGCGAAGACAACAGCCTTATTGATGTTTTAGCAAATCATGATACTCCTGATTCAGATAATGTTTTAATAAACGAATCACTTATTAAAGAAATTGACAGGGCTCTAGCAACATTAACCGAACGTGAAAGAGATATACTCAAGTCTTTCTTTGGAATTGGTGTTCAGGAAATGACTCTGGAAGAAATTGGAGATCAATTTGACCTGACACGTGAGCGTGTTCGTCAGATAAAAGAAAAAGCTATTCGCAGACTTCGCCATACATCACGAAGCAGATTATTAAAACCTTTCTTAGGATAATCTTTAGATAAAATATTAAAAAAAATAAGCTGTTCATAAAACGAACAGCTTATTTTTTTTCTTTTAAAAGATCTTGTAAAGCAAACATCTCATCACGCAATCTTGCAGCTTCAATAAAGTTTAGCTCTTTTGCTGCTTTTTCCATCTTCATTTTAGTATTTTCAATTGCTTTATTGAGTGCTGATACATTCATGTATCTGATAACCGGATCTGCTGCGATATCAATTTTTTCAGGATCGGAATATGATCTTCCTTCTCCAACTCTTCCTAATTTTGCATTGTAATTACCCATTATTGAGCGTGAAGATTTCATAATTTGAGTAGGTGTGATACCATTTTTCATATTGTAATCCAATTGTTTTTCTCTTCGTCGAAGAGTCTCATCAATAGTCTGTTTCATTGAACGGGTAACTTTATCGGCATACATAATAACTTTGCCGTCAATGTTTCTTGCCGCACGACCCGATGTTTGGGTTAAGGAGCGCGAAGAACGTAAAAATCCTTCTTTGTCGGCATCGAGAATTGCTACCAATGCAACTTCCGGAAGATCGAGCCCCTCACGTAACAAGTTAATACCGATTAATACATCGAATACTCCATTTCTAAGCTGATCCATAATTTCAACACGTTCCAGAGTTTCAACATCAGAGTGAATGTATCTGCATTTTATTTCAAACCGGGTTAAATATTTTGTTAGCTCTTCAGCCATTCGTTTTGTAAGTGTTGTAACTAATACCCGTTGATTTTTTTCAGTTCGCAGCTGAATCTCTTCCATTAAATCATCAATCTGATTTAACGATGGTCGAACTTCTATTTCAGGATCGATTAAACCTGTTGGTCTTATAATTTGCTCAACAACAATTCCTTCGCATTTTTCAAGTTCGTAATCAGCTGGTGTAGCACTTACAAATAAAATCTGATTTACCAGATTTTCAAATTCATCAAATTTTAATGGACGGTTATCTATTGCTGCAGGAAGTCGGAAGCCATATTCAACAAGGTTTTTCTTCCGTGAGAAATCTCCACCGTACATAGCTTTTACCTGCGGCAAGGTAACGTGACTTTCATCAATTACAGTTAAGAAATCAGATGGAAAGTAATCGAGCAAGCAGAATGGTCGTGTTCCGGGTTTTCTGCCATCGAAATAACGTGAATAGTTTTCAACTCCGGGACAATAGCCCAGTTCTTTAATCATCTCCAAATCATATTCAACACGTTCTTTTATACGTTTTGCTTCATAATTTTTACCAATTGATTTGAAATACTCTATTTGTATAAAAAGATCGTCTTGTATTTCACGAATGGCTTTGTGCATTCGTTCTTTTGTAGTAACAAATATATTTGCAGGGTAAATTGTTCCTTTTGTAAGAGATTCAACTACCTTATTTGTAATAGGATTAAACGATTCAATTTCTTCAATATCATCACCAAAAAATATCACTCTATAAACCAAATCGCTGTATGCAAGATAAATATCAACAGTATCGCCATTTACCCGAAAAGTTCCAGGTTTGAAATCAATTTCGCTTCTTGAATACATGCTTTCCACAAGAGTTCTTAAAAACTTATTTCGGCTAATGGTTTGACCTTGCTCAACAACAATGGTGTTGCTATGAAAATCTTCAGGATTTCCAATTCCATAAATACATGATACTGACGAAACAACAATAACATCTTTTCTTCCTGATAGTAAGGAAGATGTAGCACTTAATCGAAGTTTTTCTATTTCCTGGTTTATCGATAAATCTTTTTCAATGTAGGTATCAGTAATTGGTAAATATGCTTCAGGTTGGTAATAATCGTAATACGAAACAAAATACTCTACGGCATTGTTTGGAAAGAACTGTTTAAACTCACCATATAATTGGGCTGCAAGTGTTTTGTTATGACTTAAAACAAGAGTAGGTTTCTGCGTTTTTTCAATCAGATTAGCTACAGTAAAAGTTTTTCCGGATCCGGTAACGCCCAAGAGTGTTTGGAACTTATCGCCACGAGCAACCCCTTCGGCCAGTTGCTTTATAGCTTCCGGCTGATCGCCCGTTGGTACATATTCCGAAACAATCTTAAAATCCATTTTTAGGGATATATTTTTTTGGTTCTTTAAACATTAAAATTAGAGAAAAAGTATCAAATAAAATATATTTGGAAAACTGGAAAATTGGAAATAGGATAATTGTGTTTTATCAATTTTCCAACAATCCATTTTCCCTTTCTTTAAAATATCAAAATCTATTTAATCTATTCTTCTATTAATTAATAAGAACTCCTATTTCTTTGTAAAAGTCACAAACACTGGATAATGATCGCTATATCCTCCGAAGTATTTTTTCCCTCCATATGTTCTGTTGGGTGATTTCTCTCCTTTATCATTCACGAATGTAATAAATTCAGGATTGAATACATTTCCCTGTTTACTTTCCGCAATAAATCCCTTGTTACTATTAATAAAAGATTGAGAAACAATAATATTATCGAGCATATTCCATTTGCCACGGAAAGCGAGAGTTCCATTTCCTGCATCGGCCAATGGAAGCATTAAATTGAAAAGGTTATTTGATTGAGAAAGATCGTTGTTTGCTTTTAAATATTCAAAAATACTTATGTTACGAGGCTCATCATTTAAATCGCCCATAATCAGAATTTTTGCTTCTTTATTTTGAGTAAGAATTTCGTCAACCTTAGTTCTGAGAATTTGTGACTGAATTACTCTGTATTTCTCGGTTTCCTTTTCGCCACCACTTCTCGATTTCCAATGATTTATAAATACATGAACAGTATCTTTTTTATTAAGTATTCCTTTAACATATAAAATATCACGTAACTTAAAGTCTGGTTTTTCAGCATATATAAATGGAATAAGTAGATGTGAAACATATTTGAACTCATCAGGTCGATAAATAAATGCTACATCAATTCCTCTTCCATCAGGACTATTTTGGTGAACGATTTGGTAATTGCCTTGTTTTAATGATGTTGTTGACACTAAATCTTCTAAAACTTTTCGGTTTTCTATCTCAGCAAAACCAACAATTTCGGGAAGTTCGTTCGTATTTATAGAGCTAATTACTTTACTTAAACTTTCAAGTTTCTTATTGTATCGTTCTGTATTCCAATTTTTCTCACTTTGAGGAAGGAATTCTTCATCGTCAATTGCCGGATCATTAATTGTATCGTATAGATTTTCCACATTATAAAATGCAGCGGTTACTGTTTTTTTATCAATTTTTTGTGAAAAAAGGCTAAATGAAATTAGAACGAAAAGTATAATGAATACTGATTTTTTCATAATAAAATTTAATTAAGTGAAAGTTTACAAATTTACTATTTATCTTATATGAAACAGGAAATATTTAAATATGTTTTACTCACATAAGGGCAAAAAACAATTTTAATAAAGGAAGCTTTATTAATTGATTAGCTTATTCAATTCCATACCAAAATCATGCTGTAAATCTTCGTGTAAGGCTGGCAATGTTTTTTTTATCAACTCAATTTGCCCATTATAAAGATTTATTAATCGAGGACTATTTTTAAAGGATGGCTTTAAATCTTTCAGTTTTGTACAAAAATAGATGAGAAGTTCAACTTCGGTTTGTTTATTCTGTGAATAGCGGATGTACTTTTTTACATGAAGTAAAATTTTACGCACGCTTTTCTTCATTAAATAATAGGTTTTCTTATTTATCTGATCGAATTGTTCATCAATTTCACTTTTTACACTTTCGACATACGAAAGTTCGTTTGATGCTTCAAATAAAAGGTAAGTTAACAATTCTTTGTTTTCCTTTTTAAATACTGCCAAACGAAGACAAAGCTCCAAAAGTTCTTTTGGTGTATGATGCTTTAATTCTTCTTTGAGTTCTTTTACCGAAACAGCTTTCATAGAAATCACAAATAAATATAATGTCAGAACTTATTTTTTTGTTCTTGAATAAACAAAGGTATCTTATTTATGAATGAGTGTTAATGATTTTTTATAAAAAAAGATTTGTTAAAAGATTGTTCACTTTAAATATTTATAAAAATCAAAAAATGAAAGTAGTATTTTAAAATCAAGCTTTAATAATTGCTATTTTGAATTAATTATCCAATGATGCAGAGCTTTCCAAGCTTCTAATTATTTGTTATTTACATTTTTGTTTATTGTTAAATAAAGTATATATTTCTTGGATTAAAATTATGGAATGAAATCTTTGTTAACTATTGGATTTTTTGGATTATTTAATAGTAATTTACTTTGGCTAAGTTCTGGTTTATTCTACTTATTTGGATTAATAATCATATTATCTTCCTTTTTACTTATACTGAGAATTTATTATCGAAGAATATTGAAGGGAAAGTATAATCTTGAAAATATTATTCAACAAAGAACTACTGAAATCTTAGATCAAAAAGCAAAACTTGAATCGCAAGCGAAACTGCTTGATTTTAAAAATAAGAAATTACTTCAACTTTCAATCGTTGCCCGTAAAACTGATAATCCGGTAATTATAGTTAATACAAAAGGTGAAGTTGACTGGGTAAACGAGTGCTTTTATAAATACTTTGATTTTAAAGATAAAAGGTTTTTCAAAAAAAAAATAAGTGATTTGTTTGTTAATTCTGAAATTGATAAAGAAATTACGAACTGCTTAATAAATAAAAAACCAATTTCTTATTCCGAAAAGTTTGATACAAAAAACAATGGAGAAGTATGGTTTCAAATTACAATTTCACCTGTTCTTGATAAAGAAAATAGTGTAATAAGTATTATAATTATTTGCTCAGACATAACAAATATATTAGAATTAAATAAAGTTCGTGATTTGATTACATCGGTAATAACACACGATTTAAAATCGCCACTCCTGGGATTTTCTATGTTTTCAAAAACATTAGCTCAAAATTTTGATCTATATAAGAAACATCAAATTCAAGAGGGATTATATACAATGCACAATCATGCTTCTTCAATTTACAACTTACTTGAAAACTTGACTGATTGGTTCAAGTCGCAAAGAGGAACTACTTCCTTTTTACCAATAAATATGGATCTATCTGTAACCATAAGTGAAGTGTTCTCTTTATTTGAACATCAGGCAATTTCTAAAGAAATTAGTTTGGTGAATAATATTCCTCCAGTTACAATTGTTTATGCTGATGAAAATATGGTGCGAACGATACTTCGAAATCTTATTTCAAATGCAATTAAATTCTCTGACAAAGGAAGCATAATTGTTTCTACAAAAAAAAATGGTTTTGAACATGAAATTTCTGTTTCTGATGATGGAAATGATATTAATAGTAATACTAAATCAAAATTATTTAATTTAAAAGATAACGAAGGATTTGGGTTATTAATCTGCAATGAATTTGTTAGTAAAAATGGAGGTAAAATCTGGATAGATGAAAGTGAAAAAAGAACTACAATTAAATTTACATTACCCTATAACTAAAAAAAATGACTAAAAAAAGAATTTGTATTACCGATGACTCTGAAATGTTTTCTCATGGAGTAAAAAGCATACTCGAGGTTACAAATAAATATGAGATATTTACTACATCATCAAGTCATGAACTTTTTAATTTTTTAAACAATTGTAGTAATCTTCCACATGTTTTACTACTTGACATAAAATTAAAAAAATCAAATTCCTTGAATGGTATTGAGATTGCATGTGAAATAAAACAAAAATTTCCATCAATAAAAATTATAATATTAACTTCATATGATGAGAAAGAAATTCTTAAAAATTCTTTAGATTCGGGTGTAGATGGTTTTCTTCCAAAAGAAGCAGTAGCAGAAGAATTGATAGAAGCTATTGAAACAGTATTATTAAACCAAAACTATTTAGGAAAAACTATTCCATTTCAGGCAATAAGTTATGCTTTCAATAAGCAATCAAAAAAAATAGGAATACTAACTAAAACCGAAGAAAAGGTTTTTTTAATGATTTGCAAAGGATACTTAAATCAACAAATTTCTGAAAGCTTAAATATTTGCATTCATACTGTTGAAACTCATCGAAGTAATATTAAAAATAAATTAGCTATTAAAAATGATGTAGATTATTTGAAAATCGCAATTGAAGAAAATATTGAAGAGGTTATGAAGTTTTATAAGATTCAGAAGCAATAGTTTTAATTATTTAATATTTATAATTTTTCTTGATATTATTCCTGCTCCATCAGAACCTAAAAAAGGTATTAGACCTATATTAATTTCATCAGCAAGTTTTTTTAAATCATTTTCGGAAAGTGATTCTTCGTTTTTACCTAGCTTGTATGATTGAAACTTTAAAACACTTCTTGCCATGCTATCCCCAAATAAAGGAACAAGTAATAAGAAAATCTGTTGAGCATATTTATTTGAATAGTTTATCATGACTCTTCCAATTCTTTTAAATAATCAAGCATTT
>Ga0154355_1137_pt2 | contig 12004 bp, 14 predicted proteins | sample RifGroA2_FD_115883 | JGI IMG/M metagenome (GOLD analysis project Ga0154355, IMG submission 115883) | Bacteroidetes bacterium GWA2_31_9b
ATTCGAAGCTCAGGCAATTGCTATTCAGTTGGAAGGTTTAAAACCCCCACGTCCATTAACACATGACTTATTTTTAAATTTTGCAATGTCGTTTGGAATAGCTTTAATTGAAGTTAATATATATAGGTTGGAAGAGGGGGTGTTTTATTCACAACTTATTTGCAATAATGGAGGTAAAGATATTTCAATAGATGCCCGTACTTCAGATGCAATTGCTTTAGCCTTACGATTTAAATGTCCAATATATACAACTGAAGAAATTCTTTCAAAATCGGGAATTGTTATTGATATTGTTTCCGATGATAAAGAATATTTTAAAAATAAGGATAAAATAAAAACCGAAAAAAAGAAACCAACTCAAATTAGCGATGAATTTAAAGATACTGAATCAGATTTACTCGAACATCTTCTCGACGAAGCAATAAAAAACGAAGAATATGAAAGAGCATCTCGAATTCGTGATGAAATAAACAAAAGAAAAAAAAGTTAATAATACTTTAGGCTACTAATTTAATTTAACATCATATTTATATGAAAAAAATTGCAGTTTTAGGAGCAGGACTTGTTGGTAAAGCTATTGCCATAGACCTTGCAAAATCATTCGACGTTACTTCAATAGATATTAACCCTTCAAACCTCGAAAAATTACAAAAATATTCAAATATAAAAACAATAATTGCTGATCTTTCCGATAAAGAAGAATTTCAGGAAGTCGTAAAAAACTTTGATTTATTAATTGGTTCTCTTCCTGGTTATATGGGGTATGAATGTGTAAAACAAGCAGTTTTAGCCGGTAAAGATATTGTTGACATTTCATTTTTCAGACAAGATCCTTTTGAACTCGATGAGTTGGCAAAAAAACAAAATGTTACTGCAATAATTGATGCCGGGGTTTCTCCAGGTATGGGAAACATTATTTTGGGTTACCATAACGCAAACATGAAAGTGAATAGCTATAAATGTTATGGTGGTGGATTGCCTTTTAAACGGGAGTGGCCATACGAATATAAAGCTGTTTTTTCTCCAATAGATGTTTTAGAAGAATATATTGGTTCTGCACGTTATATTTTACATGGTGATTTAGTTGAGCGTGAAGCGCTTTCTGAAGCTGAGCTGAAACATTTTGAGCCTATTGGTTCGCTTGAAGCATGGAACTCTGATGGTTTAAGAACGATGCTTAAAACTATTAAAATTCCTAATATGATTGAAAAAACACTTCGTTACCCGGGAACTATCGAATATATTAAGGTGTTACGCGAAACAGGTTTTTTCTCAGGTAAAGAAATTTTAGTTGACGGTTATCTTATCCGTCCCATAGATGTAACTGCAAAATTGCTTTTTCCAGTTTGGGAATTAAAAAAAGATGAAGAAGATTTTACCATGATGCGTGTAATTATTAAAGGCAATAAAGATAAAAGAGAAGTGAAATATACATACAACTTGTTTGATCGCTACGATAAAGAAACTGATACTACTTCAATGGCTCGTACAACTGGTTATACTTGTACTGCAATTGCTAATTTATTTGCAAAAGGAAAGATAAAACTTAAAGGTATTTGTCCTCCAGAATATATTGGTGTTGATGAGAAAAACTTCAGATTTATTATTGATTATCTTAGAGAAAGGGGAGTTGAATATAAACTTACTGTAGAATAAATAAAGGGCAGCAGTTAGCTGCCCTTTTTAATGTTTGCCAATGTGATCCCCAATTTTTTCTCCGGCAAGTATTTTTACTTTTAATAAATTTTCTTTAGGAGGAAGAGGGCAGGTTGCAAATTCGGTAAACGCACAAGGCGGATTTGTTGCCTTATTAAAATCGATATAGGTTTTTCCATCTTTATCAGGTTTATCAACCGATAAAAATCTACCGGCACCGTAAGTTTCTTCTGCACTGGTTTCGTCAGCAAAAATCACAAAAAAATCTTCGATAATTCCATCTCCTGTTGGCATTAAAGTATATTCAATATTATCAATAGTGAATTTTAAAACACCATAACATTCTTCAAAATTAGTATCGCCTAAAACATTAGGTATAGCAATGTTTTGGGGTTTGTCGAATCGTTCGAATGTAGCTTCTAACCGCCAATTCAGGTCTGCAGGAAATGATGGGATTTCTGTAATCTGGTCAATCAATGGGCTTTCTGAATCACGCAAACGAATACCAAATCTTTCGCCACGTTTAATGATAATCCATTTTAATGTGCCCATTCTAAACTGAGTTGGATTGTTATCGTAATCAGTTAAAATATCATGTTCCATTACTAATGAATCATTAATAAAAACATCAACATCGTTGTTTATTGTAACACTAAGGTTTCCTTTATACAAAATAATTGTTCCGATAAATGCAGGTGCTTTTTCAGGAAAAATAATATTATTTGCTTCGTTGCTTCCGAATGGATTCTGACCGTCTTTTAACCAATAAAGTCCCACTAGATTTAACCAACCGTTTTCTGATTTCAGATTAGCTAATCGTTTTTGTTGCCATTCCTGAATCGATTTTTTATATTCTTCGGGATTTAATTTGTTGTTATTTGATTTGCAGCTAAAAAGGCTTATGAATATTAATAAAACAAGTGTTCTTGTAATAATTTTGAGCATAAGAAACGATATTTAATTTGTCGAAAGATAGTAGTTTGTTCGTTCTTCTCAAAATCAAAAATTGAGAAGTTTAATAACCAAAAGTTTTGAATTAGTATTTGAATTTTTTTAAGTTTTTAATTTGGTTTTAAGAGAAGATGAATAAGTTTATTTTTTTTCAGTATTAAGAATATAACCTTCCAAATTAAATGGAACTTGTGGAAAGTTAATTAGATTTTAAATTTTAAATTTTCAGTTAATTCGGTTTATTGATTTTTACTGATCTAAAACGATATCTCAATTTATCAAAAAAATATAAAATAGTATCTTTAGGATGTTCGTAAATCATTTTCGGTCCTGCAAATCGCATAACCTGCTTAATTTTATTTCTGTAACTTTTACTATAGCAATAAATTGTACATTGTGAACAAACAGGTTTGTTTTCTTCAAAAGGGCATTCAAGTAAATGTTTAACTGAATAATTTAATAAATCGTCACATTCGGAACATAAAATATCAGAGTTATGAAAATTAACACAATATTTTTGGATCATTAATTTAACGATCCGCTCATCACGTTCAATTCTTTTTTCCATATATACAATATTTTAAATTGTTAAACGGAATTAAATTATTTATGTTTCTCTTAGTATTTTTGAAATTTTAGTTACATTTCCACTTATTATGCTATTACTCTTATTATACCAGCAGTGTGGAATTTTCGCAGGACTTTCAATTAATGTGTCTTTTGCTACTTCTAGCTGTTCATCACCAATTTCTACAACTCTAATACCTTCAAGAACGTAGAAAATAGCATCAACTGGTGTTATAGACGTTTTAATTGCTCCCCGGGATTTAATAATATATGTGTCATAATTGCATGTTCACTATCATATAAGTTTCGTGTATCAACTCCATGTGGATTTGGACGCGCTTCAGCATCGGAATATTTTATTGTTTTCATATTGTATAGTTCATAAATAATTAACCTAAAAAGGAATAGATCCCTGGAGAATCCTTTGTGGCAGTCTTTGAGACCTTCGTGGTAAATCAAATAAACCACAAAGTTGCACGAAGTACTTCACAAAGGCTCGCCAAGTATTTATTGTTTAATATTAATTCATAAATAGTTTTATATCATCATCAACAGTTCCTATACCTGCAATACCAAATGTTTCAACTAAAACTTTAGCAACATTAGGTGATAAGAAGCCAGGTAATGTTGGGCCTAAATGGATATTTTTTACTCCAAGAAACAATAATGCCAATAATACAATTACAGCTTTTTGTTCGTACCATGCAATATTATAAGCGATTGGTAATTCATTAATATCATTTTTCTGGAATATTTCTTTTAGTTTAAGTGCAATAACAGCCAACGAATAGCTGTCGTTGCATTGTCCAGCATCTAAAACTCTTGGAATGCCACCAATATCGCCTAATTTTAATTTGTTGTATCTGTATTTGGCACAACCAGCAGTAAGAATAACTGTATCTTTAGGTAATTTATCTGCAAATTCAGTATAGTAATCTCTGTCTTTCATTCGACCATCGCAACCGGCCATTACAAAGAATTTCTTAATTGCACCAGATTTTACAGCATCAACAATTTTGTCAGCTAATTGAATTACCTGGTTATGAGCAAACCCACCAATGATTTCTCCTTTTTCGATTTCGATAGGAGCAGAGCATTTTTTAGCATGTTCAACAATTTTTGAAAAATCTTTTGAGTTTCCATTTACTCGATCAGCAATATGTGGAAAACCATCGAATCCTGCAGCACCTGTTGTATATACCTTGTTATAATATCCTGCATCTTTCTTTGGTGGAACCAAACAGTTGGTTGTAAAAAGAATAGGTCCGTTAAATGTTTCGAATTCTTCTTTTTGTTTCCACCACGAATTACCATAGTTGCCAACAAAATGCTTGTATTTTTTGAAAGCAGGGTAATAATTTGCTGGTAACATTTCGCTATGTGTATAAACATCAACTCCTGTTCCATCGGTTTGTTTTAACAGCTCTTCCATATCTTTCAAATCGTGACCACTGATAAGAATTCCTGGATTGTTTCTAACTCCAATATTTACTTTTGTGATTTCAGGATTTCCATATGAGGATGTGTTGGCTTTATCAAGTAATGCCATTGCTTCAACGCCATATTTTCCTGTTTGTAATGTTAATGCTACTAATTGATCTGCTGTTAAAGAATTATCGGTTGTAGCAACCAATGCATCCTGCATAAATTTGTACAACTCTTTATTTTCATATCCTAAGTTAAAAGCATGCTCAGTATAAGCAGCTAAACCTTTTAATCCATAAGTAATAAGTTCACGTAACGAACGCACATCTTCATTCTCGGTTGCTAAAACTCCTACTAACTTGGCTTTTTCTTCATAAGTATCTGGTGTACCATTCCATGTTGCAGAAGAATGAGGTTTTAACGCTTCAATATTTACTCCAGCTTCTTCTAGTTTTTTACGTAAACTATTTCTGATTTCTAAACCATTAGTTACTCTATCAATAAATATTTGTTTACTGAAATTTGCATTGGTTATGGTTGCAAACAAACCATCGAAAACAAATTTGTTGATTTTTTTATCATACTCAATTCCTTTATCTCTTGCTGTTTTTGTATAAAAAGATATCCCTTTTAGTACAAACATTAAGAGATCCTGTAAATTGGCAACATCATCTTTTTTACCGCAAACACCCTGAATGGTGCAGCCTGTTCCTTTTGCAGTTTCCTGACACTGATAACAAAACATACTCATTGTATTTAAATTTTTAAGTTGTTAATAAATAAAATTTGAATTAATAATTTATTTTAAAAACCGCTATATCTATGAATAATAGCAATTTACAATTTTATTAGTTTTAAATCCAGTCCTCTGAGATAATTTCTCCGGTTATACTTACTGTTATTGATTTTACAGGTACTTTTCGCGATGCTTGTTGTAATGCAATTTGTACCATTTGAAGAATACCTCCACAGCAAGGCACTTCCATTTTCATAACTGTAATTATATTTACTCTAGTACTGTCGATTAAAGCTATAAGTTTTTCAATATAAACTTCTTTGTTTGAGTCTAATTTTGGACATGCAATTGCAAGTGTTTTACCTTTTAAAAAGCTGGAATGAAAATTTCCTAATGAAAATGCAACACAATCGGCAGCTAACAAAAGGTCTGAGCCTTGAAAATGTGAAGCAGACGGATTAATTAAATGCATCTGTACAGGCCAATGTGTAAGTTGTGAAGGAGTATTACTCATTGAATTTATTGTTTGTGGCTGACTAAATGATTTTGATGCTGACCCGGGACATCCTCCACCCTGATGTTGATGCTCGTGAGCATGTTGATGACTTAGTTTAGGTTGTTCCTCGTGTCCTCCGCAACCACATGAACTTGAGGCGGGTTCTTCTTGAGCCGTGATACCATTATGAACTTTTGAAATCACTTCGTCAATGTCGAAGGTAATTCCTGATTTATTTTCTTGCATCCATTTTATTCCTTGTTTTAAATAACCAAATTCCTGATGGTCTTTTAAATGAGCAAGGTGAGCAATTACCACATTTTTACCTTTTAACACCATATCTTTAATCACAGCTATTTCATCGTAAGACTGAGCTTCACGTTCAATAATTTCAATTGCTCCTTCGGGGCAATGACCAATACATGCTCCTAAACCATCGCACATTAAATCGCTTATAAGTCGGGCTTTACCATCGATCATTTGTAAAGCACCTTCATGGCAATTTGGAATACATTCACCACAACCGGTACATTTCTCTTCGTCAATTTGAATAATCTGTCGTTTCATATTTTGTTGATTTTTACTAATTTGTTCTTAATAAGGAATTAAAGTAATCAAATACCAAAATAACAAATAGTTTTATTCTTAACCTAATATTTTTTTATGATTTATATCATAATCAAGCTTATGTAATTGATAATCTGTAAAAAAGTTTGAAATAAATAAAAAATCCCAATACGAATATTGGGATATATAATTTAGATAGGTGGTTTATTATAAATATTGTTCAATAGTTTGTTCTTTCAGATAATTTCTAAACTCATTAGTCATTTTGTTAGTTACATTATTCATAATGCATTTGTCAAATGGGCAAATAGGTTTATCCATAGGACAGGTTCCTATTTCAATATTGCCCTCAATAGTTTCATATATATCTAAAAAATTAATTTCTTCAGGTTTTTTCTTTAGTGAGAAACCTCCATTAGGACCACGTTGCGAATACAAATAACCTGCTTTTACTAATCTCTGCATTACTTTTGCAACATGATGTTTTGATGTATTTGTGCGATCAGCAATATGAATAACATTTAATCCTTCTTTTTCTCTTGCAATAAGGATTAATCCATGTAATGCAATCGAAGCTGCTTCTGATAATGATACAATTTTAGACATAATCAATTTAAGTAATTATCGTATTTAAATGCGTAAATGTACTATTTGTTTTTTATTAACAAACAAATTGTTGAAAAATAAATTCTGTCAGGAATATATGTTTTATAAGGCTTTTATTAAAATTGCTGACAAAATAAGATTCGAAGCTATATCTTATTAAAGTTACACCTAAGATTTTCTTAATTTTACATCAATCAATTTATAAGACTAAAAACAAACAACTATAATGAAGCAATATTTAGAATTATTGGATCATGTAATAAAAAATGGAACTAAAAAAGAAGATCGTACTGGTACAGGAACAATAAGTACATTTGGATATCAGATGCGGTTTAATTTGCAAAATGGATTTCCGTTGCTAACAACAAAAAAGCTTCATTTAAAATCAATTATTTATGAGTTACTCTGGTTTTTAAATGGAGATACAAATATTAAATATTTGAATGATCATGGTGTGAAAATTTGGGATGAATGGGCTAGCGAGAGTGGAAGTCTGGGGAATATTTATGGATATCAGTGGCGTTCGTGGCCTTCACCTGATGGTAAATCAATTGATCAAATTTCTCAAATTATTAATTCGATAAAAAATAACCCTGATTCACGCAGGCATTTAGTTAGTGCCTGGAATGTAGCCGATTTAAAAAATATGGCACTTCCGCCATGTCATATTTTATTCCAGTTTTATGTTGCTGAAGGGAAACTCTCTTGTCAACTATACCAAAGAAGTGCTGATATATTTCTTGGTGTTCCATTTAACATTGCTTCGTATGCAATTCTTTTAAAATTGGTTGCTCAGGCTACAGGATTGGAAGCGTACGAATTTATTCATACTTTAGGCGATGCTCATATCTATTTAAATCATATTGAGCAAGTAAAAATGCAATTGTCTCGCGAACCTAAACAATTGCCAAATCTTAAAATAAATCCCGATAAAAAAGATATTTTTTCTTTTGCATTTGAAGATTTTTCATTAGAAAACTACGATCCACACCCCCATATTAAAGGGACAATATCAATATAATTACGAATTATGAATTATGAATTATGAATTACGAATTATGAATATAAAGATTTAGAAAATGATATCAATAATAGTTGCAGTTGCCGAGAATAATGTAATTGGAAAAGATAATAATCTGATCTGGCATTTACCTAAGGATTTAAAGTTCTTTAAAGAAACTACAACAGGTCATTATGTAATTCAAGGTCGAAAAACATTTGAATCGTGCGGAAAACCTTTGCCAAACAGAACCAATGTTATAATTACACGTGATAAGAATTTTAAAGTTGATGGTTGTATTGTAATTCATTCGTTACAAGAAGCTTTAGATTTAGTAAAAAACGAATCGGAAGCCTTTATTATTGGTGGTGGCAATATATATGAACAAGCAATGCCATTTGCCGATAGAATTTACTTAACAAAAATTCATCATACCTTTAATGGTGATACTTTCTTTCCTGAAATTAATATAAAACAATGGGTTGAAGTTAGTCGTCAGGATTTTGAACCCGATGAAAAAAACAAATATCCATTCTCCATATTAATTTTTAACAGGAAGTAATTGAATTCATAAAATCTAGTGATTAATTTTATGAATAAAATCCGATGATATTACATTCATTTTTTTATGAATGAAAGTAATAAAGGCTTTTACAAACTTATTATTTATACATTCACCAAATAATTAAAAAAACGATGAAAGTAATAAACCAATTGGCGTTGACTAATAAATTGCTAATAATATTAGTGGTTCCTGTGGTTTTTTATATCTTAAAATTGCTTTCGTTTATATTTATTCCTTTGGTTTCAGCATTTATTATAGCCTTATTGTTTATGCCAATAATCCGATGGTCATATAAAAAAAATATTCCCAAATGGATAACAATGACCATGATTGTATTCATCCTATTTTTATTAATAACAGGTTGTATTGTATTAATCAGGTTAAGTAGCCAGGAAATACTAAGTATCGATGCGAGTTATTGGCAGGAAGTAATTGCAAAAATGAATAATTTAATAATGCCAATAGTACAAATGTTTGGTATCGATTATCTTTCTGGACAAGACTCTTTGAGTTTGTTTTTAAATAGTGATGAACTTGCAAAAACCTTGTATGAGAATTTGGGGAAAATGTTGGGTATTGTCCAAAGTTCAATAGCAATGTTTCTTATGGCACTTTTTTTTATTGTTTTACTATTGGCTGGGTCAATAAATGTTCAAAAACTAATGGAAAATACGCTATTTAAGAAAAGATTAACTTCTATCAGAACATTTATGTTGATTGAAAAAAGTATTGTAAAGTTCTTGATGGTTAAGTTCTTGATTAGCATCGCAACTGGATTGTCGTTTGGTGTTGTGTGTTATTTTTTTGATATCAAATTTCCTGTATTTTGGGGACTTCTAGCTTTTGGATTACATTTTATTCAACTGGTTGGTTCTATTATTTCATCAGCATTGTTATTAATTTTTTCTTTTGCACAAATTGATCATACAGGAACATTGGTAGCATTTATTTTAATTATTATTGGTATCCAAATATTGTTTGGAAGTGTTTTGGAACCAATTTTTATGGGTCAAACATTTTCAATTAACACAATAACTATATTAATCATGCTTATGTTTTGGGGATATTTATGGGGTATTCCCGGATTAATCCTGTCTGTTCCAATTACTGTAGCACTTAAAACTATTCTGGATCAATTCCCTCGCACACAAATTATTTCAAAAATAATGTCGTAATGATTTTATTTTGGCAGATGATTTTTATTAAGCTGCTTTTAATCGTTGAACATTCACTTTTGCTAATTTTTCTTTAGCATATTCCAATGTTATCTTAACGTTTTTTTCATCAGATGAAGGAATATCAAACATTACATCAATCATTATTGCTTCGCAAATAGAACGTAATCCACGAGCACCTAATTTAAATTCAATGGCTTTATCTACAATGTATTCTAAAACTTCTTTTTCGAAGCTTAATTTAACACCATCCATTTTAAACAACTTTTCGTATTGTTTAATAATTGCATTTTTAGGATCAGTAAGAATACGACGTAATGCTTCTCTGTCTAATGGATTTAGATATGTTAAAACAGGTAAACGTCCAATAATTTCAGGTATTAATCCAAAAGATTTTAAATCCTGAGGAGCAATATATTGTAATAAATTTTGACGATCAATTTTATCTTTATCGCGACTAGCAGAATATCCAACAACCTGAGTATTTAAACGTTGACCAATTTTACGTTCTATACCATCAAAAGCACCTCCACAAATAAAAAGAATGTTTTTTGTATTTACTGCAATCATTTTTTGGTCCGGATGTTTACGCCCTCCTTGTGGTGGAACATTCACAACAGAACCTTCGAGTAATTTTAATAATCCCTGCTGAACACCTTCACCTGAAACATCACGAGTGATTGATGGATTATCACCTTTACGGGCAATTTTATCAATTTCGTCTATAAATACAATACCTTTTTCGGCTGCTTCAACATTATAATCAGCAACTTGGAGCAAACGAGTTAATATACTTTCAATATCTTCACCAACATAACCGGCTTCAGTTAAAACAGTAGCATCAACAATGGTGAAAGGAACATGCAACATTTTTGCAATTGTTCGTGCTAATAATGTTTTTCCTGTTCCGGTTTCGCCAACAAGAATAATATTTGATTTTTCGATTTCTACTTCTTCTTCGTCTTTATGGTTGGTTTGCATTAATCGTTTGTAGTGATTATAAACCGCAACAGAGAGATATCTTTTAGCTTCTTCCTGACCAATTACATACAGATCCAAAAAGTTTTTTATTTCAATAGGTTTTAAAAGTTGAAGTTGAGTAACATCAAAATCACCTTTTTTACGAAGTTCTTCCAGAATAATTTCGTGTGCCTGCTCAATGCAACGATCGCAAATATGACCTGACAATCCTGCAATTAAAAGGTTTGTTTCCTTTTTCTCTCTTCCACAAAACGAACATTTATCCATTAAAGTAATTTTTTTTAAATAATCTGATTAAAAATCATTTTGCAAATTTACTGTATAAATCAATAAAAAAAAACTGCATTTAACCAAATGCAGTTAAATCTTTAAATAGATAAAATATTTATTGTTTCTTTTTGGTCCCGTTTCTAACTAATACTTCGTCAATCATTCCATAAGCTTTAGCTTCTTCGGCAGTCATCCAAAAATCACGATCAGAGTCTTTTTCAATTTTTTTGTAAGAATTTCCTGAATGATTTGCTATGATTTCGTAAAGTTCTTTTTTCAGTTTTACAATCTCTCGTGTTGTAATCTCAATATCAATAGCCTGACCTTGAGCACCACCCATTGGTTGGTGAATCATAACTCGTGAGTGTGTTAATGCAGAACGTTTTCCTTTTGTGCCGGCAGTTAAAAGTACCGCTCCCATAGAAGCAGCCATGCCTGTACAAATAGTTGCTATATCAGGACTAATGTATTGCATGGTATCATAAATACCTAGACCTGCATTTACACCTCCACCTGGAGTATTCATATAAATCTGAATATCCTTTGCTGGATCTACAGATTCTAAAAACAATAGTTGTGCCTGAATAATATTGGCAACATCGTCGTCAATTGGAACACCCATAAAAATGATTCTATCCATCATTAATCGGGAAAACACATCCATTTGGGCAATGTTTAACTGACGCTCCTCTATAATTGTTGGGGAAATATAATTATTATAAACAGATGTATATCTATCTAATGATAAACTATTTAGCCCAATATGCTTAGTCGCGTATTTTTTAAATTCATCTTTTGGATACATATTTTTACTACTTTAAGTTTGTTGTTGATAAAGTTAGTTAAATTTGATTAAAGACGAAATTATTTACTCTTTTGTTCAGTCCAAAGTTTCTGAAAATCTTCAGTTGAAACTTCTTTTACATCAAGCTTTACTGAATCTTTAATATAAGCAACAACTTTATCTTCTAATTTCTTTTCGAATAATTTTTTACGTTCGCTATCTTTT
>Ga0154355_1171_pt2 | contig 11464 bp, 10 predicted proteins | sample RifGroA2_FD_115883 | JGI IMG/M metagenome (GOLD analysis project Ga0154355, IMG submission 115883) | Bacteroidetes bacterium GWA2_31_9b
CGTATCGATTTGTGATTGAATATAGTGCTTAGCATAACGATTCGGTTTTAAAATTCTTAAGAAATTAATTGTTGCAAACTTACAAAAAAAAGAATCATCACGTTGTGATAGAAATCAGGTTTCAAGATTAAGATTCAGATTCAGGATGCAGGATACAGAAGTCAGGAAAAAAAACCACGATCCACAGCCCACAATTAACAATGATCAATAAACAATTACCAATTCAAGAACTTAACTATAAATATATTCATGAGATTTAGCTAGTAGCTAGCAGCTCACAGCTTTTTAAAAAAAATCAGGATATCCAATTTTATTGTTAAATACATTAGCATATTAGCACATTAACAAATTGGCACATTAACAAATTGGCACATTAACAATTTCCACCTTGTTTACATATTGAATAGCTATTTAACAAAAAAATTAAACAATTCGTGAACCAATTGAATAAAATCTTGTTTTAGATTAAGATAACAAACTTAAAACCCTAAGATTATGGCAGATTTATCAACAACCTACATGGGATTAAAATTAAAAAATCCATTAATATCAGGAGCTTCAAATCTTGCATTAGATTTAAAAAAAATTAAAGCAATGGAAGAAGCGGGTATAGGCGCTATTGTATACAAATCGTTATTTGAAGAACAGATTAACCTTGAATCTGCTCAAATGGATGATGATTTACATTTATATGATGATCGACATGCTGAAATGATTCGAATTCATCCAAATATAAAACATGCGGGTCCTAAAGAATTTCTAATTCAATTAAAAAAGATTAAACAAAGTACATCTATACCAATAATAGCAAGCTTAAATGCAATTTATATTGAAACATGGGTAGAATATGCTAAATTAATTGAAGAAACTGGTGTTGATGCATTAGAGATTAATCTTTACACTATTCCTAAAAACTTTGACCAAAAAGGTAATGATTACGAAAACATGCAGCTTGAAATAGTAAAAACAATAAAAAAATCAATAAAAATACCTTTAACTGTTAAATTAAGCTCAACTTATAGCAATCCATTAAATTTTATTTTTGAAATTGATAAATTAAAAGTTGATGGGGTTGTTTTATTTAATCGTTTTTTCGAACCCGATATCGATATTATCTCAGAAAAACATTTATCTCCATTTAATTTAAGTAAAAAAGGTGATTTTGGAAATTCTTTGAGATATACTGGATTATTATATGGGAATATTAGATCAGATATATCTAGTTCTTCAGGAATTTTCGATGGTGATGATGTTATAAAAATGATTCTTGCAGGTGCTACGACTGTTCAGGTAGTTAGTACACTTTATAAAAATAAAATTAGTCATATTACAACTATATTAAACGATATAAATTTGTGGATGGACAAAAAAGGGTATACTTCAATAGATGATTTCAGGGGGAAATTATCGAGAAAAAATACGAACGATCCATATGTTTACAAACGAGCTCAATATGTTGATATTCTTCTAAATAGCTCCGAAAAGCTTTTAAAGAATTATCAGTTATAGCTAACAATTTTTATAAAAAAAGAAAGCTGTTACATCATTTGATGTGACAGCTTTCTTTTTTAAATTAAACCTGAATTATTTCAATTTAACAATAATATCTCCCTTTGAAACATTATCGCCATGATTGAAGTAAATTTCATCAACTTCACCATCAAATTCGGAGATAATTTCATCGTAGGTATAATTACTTTCAATGTAGCAAATACGTTGACCCTTTTTAACCATATTGCCTAGTTCAATAGCTTTTTCTTCAATAAAATAATTCAAATTGTAGAAAATTTTGCCCATATATGGAGCAATAATATCTTTTTTACCTGCTTCAACTTTTTTAGATTGTTTTCCAGGTTTTGCTGTTGATTCACCTTTAACTTTTTGCAACTCTTCCTGAAAACGTTTTTTTGCAAGTCCCGATTTGTAATCACGATATTGTCTGTCGTGCATTGCAAACTCGAACAACTCTTCATCGTCAGATCCTAGCTCCCACCCATTTTCGATCATTTCTTTTCTAAACTTGTCCAACTCATCGGGATAAGCATCCTGGGGAATACCTGTGTAAAATTCTTTGCCCAACTTTTCGGCAAGTTTAACAATTTCAGGGTCTAAAGTTCCGGGTAATTTACCTGCTTTACCAAGAATCATATCCCATGAATTGTTGTCAATCATTTCAAATTTACCTTTTCCTTGTATCTCCTGCATTACATTGATTAAAGCAATATTTTTAACATACTGACTAAAAGGAGTTACAAGTGGTGGGTTTCCTAGTTTGGGCCATATATCAATTACTTCATCAAATAGCTTAACCAATAGATCATCTTCGGTCAACGCCTTTTTACCTTGTGATTCAATCATTTGGTTTATTCCTCTGTGAACACCTTTTAGGTCGGCCATTAAACTGCCCATCATTCCACCTGGCAATCCAGACTGAACCAACAATGAAGATGTAAATCGATTTTTTGGATCAATAAAATATCCAAGAAAATCATCCATAAAATCTTGAGTAAGTGCGCGGGCTTTCATGTATGCTTTCATATTTATTTCAGGAACTTTAAATCCATCATCTTTAAGCATAGCCTGAATAGTAATAACATCGGGATGAACCATTCCCCATGATAATGGTTCCATAGCAACATCAATATAATCTGCTCCGGCTCGTGCACACTCTAATGTAGATGCAACAGAAAATCCAGGGCCTGAGTGTCCGTGATACTGAACTATAATATGTGGATATTTCTTTTTGATCTGAGTAACCAGTTTTCCTAGTGTTGCAGGACGACCAACACCTGCCATATCTTTCAAGCATATCTCATCTGTTCCATATTCAACAGCCTTATCAACTACTCCCATATAATATTCAACTGTATGAATATCTGAATGTGTTATACTTAAAGTAGCTTGAGAAATCATGCCAGCTTCTTTGGCATATTTTATTGATAATTCAAGATTACGATGATCGTTTAACCCACAGAATGATCTAGCAATATCAACTCCCTGAGCTTTTTTAACTTTGTACATTAATCTACGAACATCGGCAGGTACAGGATACATTCGTATTCCATTTAATGCTCTTTCAAGCATATGGGTTTGAATACCTGCTTCATTAAATGGTTTTGTCCACTCGCGAACTGCTGTATTTGGATTTTCGCCATATAAAAGATTTACTTGTTCAAAAGCACCTCCATTGGTTTCTACTCTTGCGAAACATCCCATATCAATAATAACCGGTGCAATTTCTTTTAGCTGGTCAACTCTGGGTACATATTTACCCGATGATTGCCACATATCGCGATATACTAAACTAAATTTTATTTCTTTTGCCATAATATGTAATTTTCAATTTTTAATATAAAAATGAAAGCTCAAAATTAATTAAAAAATATTGATAGAATTATGTTATACAGCCTATTGCTGATTTATAATATTATAAAATGATATGAAAGATTGTACCTTAATTAATTGATTAAAAAAGAATTTTTATTTTTTTCAATTTTCAAATTGAGATAATTATGCAAGTTATTAAAATTGAATCAAATAATAAATAGCTATTATCACTAATTGATAGATAATGTTTTAATTAAAAATATTTACATTTGCCACATTATTAAAAAAAACGATTTTGGGTAGAGTATTAGCAATAGATTTTGGACAAAAAAGAGTTGGATTAGCAGTTACTGATCCATTACAAATTATTGCAAGTGCATTAGATACAGTTCATGTCAAAGACATCTGGGATTATTTATCAACTTATTTAATTAAGGAGAAAGTTGAAAAAATTTTAGTTGGTTACCCAATGCAAATGAACAATCAGCCGCCTCAGGCTGTTAGATTTATAAACCCGTTTGTTAAGAAACTGGTTAAAACATATCCTGATATAATAGTAGAGTTGGTTGATGAACGATTTACTTCAAAAATGGCTCATCAAACAGTTATTGATGCAGGATTAAAAAAGAAAGACAGACAGAATAAAGAACTGATTGACAGAATTAGTGCAACAATAATTTTGCAATCCTATTTAGAACGAAGAACAAAATAAAAATCATGATTTATCCTATTGTAATTTACGGATCTCCAGTACTACGAAAAGTGGCTCAAGAAATTGATAAAGACTATCCTGAATTAAATAAATTTATAACAGATATGTGGGAAACCATGTACGAATCTGATGGATTAGGACTTGCAGCTCCTCAGGTTGGAAAATCTATTCGTCTTTTTGTAATTGATGGAGAACCCCTTGAAGAAGATGAGCCAGCATTAAAAAATTTTAAAAAAGTTTTTATTAATGCCAAAATAATTGAAAGTTCAGCTGAAACTATTTCTCTTAATGAAGGATGTTTAAGTATTCCAAATTTAAGAGAAGAAGTAAGCAGACCAATAAAAATTAGAATTGATTATTTCGACGAACATTTTAATCATTTCGATGAATGGTACGAGGGAATGGCTGCAAGAGTTATTCAACATGAATATGATCATATCGAAGGCATTTTATTTACTGATAAAGTGAGTCCGTTAACAAAAAGACTAATAAAAGGTAAGTTAGCATCTATTTCTAAAGGTAAATTCTCCGTTGATTATAAATTTAGATTACCAAAATAATATATAAAAAAATTTTACCATTAATCCTTTAGTTTTGTAATTAAAGGATTTTTTTATATCCGATTTAAACTAACCTCAAGCTTTTTAGTCAAATATTCTGTTTTACACTTTTTAAATTGAAGTTTAAATATCAATGCATTAAATTTGTTTTTCTACACCTAAAATTTTAACTAAAAATAAATAATATGAAAAGAAATAATCAACAAAAATGGAGCCTTAGTTCAAAATTTTCAATTTTTTTATTGATGGTTTTATTTTTTGCAAACTTTACTCTATTTGCAAAAAAAGAAGATCCAAAAAAAGAAGAACCTACAATTAAATCAGAGCTATTAAGTGGTCTTAAGTTTCGAAACATTGGCCCTGCTTTTACATCAGGAAGAATTGCTGATTTTGCAGTAAATCCTGAAAATCCTTTTGAGTTTTATGTTGCTGTAGCTTCTGGTCATATATGGAAAACAACAAACAACGGAATTACATTTGAACCCATTTTTGATGATAATGGAACTTATTCTATTGGTTGTATAACAATGGATCCAAATAATTCAAATGTAGTTTGGACAGGAACAGGTGAAAATAATCACCAAAGAGCTCTGGGATATGGAAATGGAGTTTATAAAACTGTTGATGGAGGCAAATCATGGAAAAACATGGGTTTAAAAGAATCACGTCAAATTGGTATGATTGTTATTGATCCTCGCAATTCCGATGTGGTTTATGTTGCAGCTGAAGGTTCAGTTTGGGGTCCCGGAGGCGAAAGAGGATTGTATAAAACCACTGATGGTGGAAATACATGGTTAAAAGTACTTTCAATAAGTGAAAATACAGGTATAAATAATGTAGTTTTTGATTCAAGAAATCCTGATATAATCTATGCTACATCTGAACAACGACGAAGACATGTTCATACCAAAATTGGCGGAGGTCCTGAGTCAGGAATTCATAAATCGACTGATGCAGGAAAAACATGGAAAAAACTTGAATCCGGTTTACCTAAAGAAGATATGGGAGGTATTGGTATAGCAATTTCACCTGTTAATCCCGATGTAATTTATGCAATTATTGAAGCCGCTAACGAAACTGGAGGATTCTTCCGTTCAACCGACCGTGGTGAATCTTGGAAAAAAATGGGTGATTACACTTCACAAGGACAATACTATAATGAAATATACTGCGATCCGATAAATGTTGATAAAGTATTTTCTGTTGAAACAGTATCGCAGGTTACATATGATGCCGGAAAAACCTGGCAAAGTCTTGGTTTAGATAAAAGACATGTTGATGACCATGCATTATGGATAAATCCCAAAAATACCAATAATTTCATGATTGGTGGTGATGGAGGTGTTTATATAACGTATGATAATGGTAGTAATTACATGCATGTTCAGAATTTACCTGTTACACAGTTTTACAGAGTTGCAGTAGATAATGAGAAACCTTTCTACAATGTTTATGGAGGAACTCAAGATAATAACAGCTTTGGAGGACCTTCAAGAAATTTTAGTTCCGATGGCGTTACAAAAGGTGAATGGATTGTTACAATTGGTGGAGATGGATTCTGGACTCGCATCGACCCTCTTGACCCCAATATCGTTTATTCCGAATATCAATATGGTAATGTTTATCGTTTCGATAAAAAAAGTCATGAAACAGTTTACATTAAACCAATTCCTGCAAAAGGAGAATTGACATATAAATGGAATTGGAATACTCCTTTTATTATAAGTCCTCACAAAAATACAAGGCTATATATGGCAGCCAACGTTGTTTTTAAAAGCGATGACAGAGGCAATACATGGCAAAAAATTAGTGACGATTTAACAGCAAATATCGACAGAAATACATGGCCGGTTATGGATAAATACTGGAGCACCGATGCAGTTGCAAAAGATGTTTCAACATCACTTTATGGTATTATTATTTCTCTTGATGAGTCGCCTGTAAAAGAAGGACTTATTTATACAGGAACTGACGATGGTGTTATTTCTGTTACAGAAGATGGTGGGAAAAATTGGAGAAAAATTAGTTCTTTCCCAGGCATCCCTGCAAACACATACGTTAGCGATATTTATGCATCCCGTTTCGATGAAAATATTGTTTATGCTTCGTTCGATAACATTTTACGCGATGATTTCAAACCATATATTTTAAAAAGCACTGATAAAGGCAAAACATGGGTTTCAATAACAAAAGGATTACCTGAAAACGGAACTGTTCACACCTTAGAACAAGATTTTATTGATAAAGATTTACTTTTTGCAGGAACTGAATTTGGTGCTTACTTCTCGTATAATGGAGGAAATGAATGGATTCAGCTTAAAAATGGATTGCCTGCTAATGCTGTTAAAGATATTGCTATTCAACAACACGAGAATGATTTAGTACTGGCAACTTTCGGTCGTGGGTTTTATATACTCGACGATTATTCTCCACTACGTGAAATTAAACCTTCTTTAACTGAAAAAAATGCATATATCTTTCCAATAAAAAATGCTTTAAACTATATTCAAAGAAGTAATAAATATGGACAAGGGGCAAATGAATACTTAGGAGAAAACCCACCTTATGGAGCAACATTTACTTATTATTTGAAAGATGTTCCAAAAACCCAGAAAGAAATTCGACAGGAAAAAGATAAAGAATTATTTAAAGAAGGTAAACCAATACCTCAACCATCCTGGAAGGAATTAGAAAATGAAACAAAAGAAATTGCACCTTATTTGATTTTTACTATTGCAGATGAACAAGGAAATGTGATAAGGAAAATAACAAAATCACCATCGAAAGGAGTAAATAGAATAACATGGGATTTACAATATTCAAATACATTTACTTTACGATTGAAAGATAAAAAATTTGATCCATTAAAAGAAGATAAAGGAAAATGGATGGTTATGCCTGGGAAATACAATGTTTCAATGAATATGTATACCAACGGAGAGTTTTTAGAATTAGCTCCAGCAAAAGAGTTTGAAGTACTTTCGCTAAATAATACAACATTACCTGCAGCTGACAGAAAAGAAATGGTTGAGTTCCAAAGAAAAGTTGCTGAAACAACACGAATTATGGCTGGAACAATTGATTTTAATAAAGAACTAATAGAAAAAATGGCTTATCTGAAACAGGCAATTGTAAATACTCCTGAAGCTGGTTCAGATTTAATGAAAGAAGCAATAAAAATTGAAACAGAACTGAATAATATCTTGTTTATTTTTGAGGGATTAACTGCAAAAGCTAGCGATGAAGAAATTCCACCACAGCAAGTACCTTTAAGTCAACGATTGTATTATATTATTGAAGCTCAAATAAATTCAACATCAGCAATAACTAATACAAGTAGAAAAGCATTTGAAATTATAGCTGAAGAATTTCCTCCAATAGTAAAACAACTCGAACGAATTGCATTTACTGATATTAAAAATTTAGAAGCAAAACTGGAACAAGTTAAAGCACCTTACACACCAGGCAGATTACCAGTTTTAAACTAATTGTTTGGAAATTTAAAAGAACACCTTCTGAAAAAATCAATTCAAATTTGTTCTTTTAATATTCTTCATAAAAATTATTTAAGGTTGTTTTTGAGTTTCATAATTTATTTTTTGAAAACCTTTATTGAACTAAAACATATATAAAAACGTTATTCATGTAAGTTTAATTATAGTTCGTCAAATTTTGGTAACAAACATTTTTAATAAAAGTATAGAGAGTTATTAAGTAACTTTATTATTGAAAAAACTATTCAAGATTTAAAAGAAATAAATATTAATATTGTTTTTCGATAATAGTTTTTTTAGTAGCTTTGAGAATGTATCAAGAATGAAAATGAGAACATATAATCATCTTAATTAATTAAATATGAAAAGAATAGCTATTGCAATGTTGTTTGTGTTATTAGTAATAACAGTTATGAGTTCTTGTAAAAGTAAAGATTGCCCTGCATATAGTCAGGCTCAAACTGAACAAACTAATAATGTTTAGTAAATACTACAAAATCTAATTTATTATATTCTGGGTACTTACTTTAATCTGTCTCAAATGTTTTAACTTTACATTTGAGACGGATTTTATTTTATGCAAAAAATTAAACTATATCTTTTACTGCTTTTTACTTTTCAATCATTAAACTTATTATCTCAGGTTTTACCTGAAGATATGCCAAAGATTTTTTATAGAAACGAGAAAACAATTGCAATAAACCTAAATTCGAACGGATGGGGTTTAGGTTATAGATACGGAAACAGAATAAATGTTTTTGAAAAAAGAATCTATGAATTTGATTTCTCCGTAATTAAACACTCCAAAGAAATAAACTCATCAAACTCGTCCATATTCTCTTCAGAATCCTTTGTTTTTGGAAAACAGAATAGCATCTTCGACTTACGCTTTGGCTATGGGAAGCAAAATGAATTGTATAGAAAACCTGATGCAGGTTCTGTTGCAATTCGATATTTTTATTCCTTGGGCCCATCAATAGTTTTACAAAAACCTATTTATTACGATATTCTTATACGGGAAAATGATAGTACGTACACTATTCATGAAGATAAATTTAATCCTACGATTCATACCGCTGATGAAATTAATGGAAAATCATCCTTTTTTAAAGGTATTGATGAAATAAAAATTATTCCGGGATTATTTTTTAAAACAGGATTTAATTTTGAGTTTAGCCAAAAGGAAACAACAGTGCATGCATTAGAAGCTGGGATTTTACTTCAGGCGTATATAAATGATCTTGAGATAATGGCTATTAACGAAAATCAGCAATTTTTCTTTAGCTTATTTATTAGCTACAGAATTGGAAAGATAGTAAATGCACAAAAAATTTCTCCCGATTATCTTAAACGAAGAAAGAAAAAACTTAGAATTTTCAATCGGGAATTGAATAAATAACAAGCTTTTTCAGATATGTTAAATAACAAATCGTTTAATTGAGTAATTCACAATAATTACTTGAAGATTTTATGATTTATACCTAATTTTGTTTCAATTAAATTTTCTAACACATTAAATATATAATTATGTCAAAAATAAAAATCGCAATTAACGGATTTGGTCGAATTGGTCGGAATGTATTTAAAATTGCGTTAGATCGCAAAAACATTGAAATCGTTGGTATAAATGATTTAACCGATACCAAAACTCTTGCACATTTACTTAAATACGATTCTACTCAAGGATTATTTAATGGAACAGTTACTTTCGACAATGAAAGTATAATTGTTAACGGAATTAAAATACCTGTAAGTGCAGAACGTAGCCCTTCAAAAATTCCATGGAAAACTACTCCCGACATAGTTGTAGAATCTACAGGCATATACACAAAACGTGAAAGCGAAAAAGGTGGGTATGGAGATCATCTAAAGAATGGTGCTAAAAAGGTTATTCTTACAGTACCTTCAAAAGATGAAATAGATAGAATGATTGTTCTTGGCGTTAACGATAGTGATCTAAAACCTGAGGATAAATGTATTTCCAATGCAAGTTGTACTACCAATTGTTTAGCACCAATTGTTAAAGTATTAAATGATAGTTTTGGGGTTGAACTTGGTTTTATGAATACTATCCACTCCTACACAAACGATCAGCGTATTCTTGATGCTCCTCATAGCGATTTACGTCGTGCCCGCTCATGCTCTGTTTCACAGATACCAACAACAACAGGAGCTGCAAAAGCAGTTGGCAAGATTATTCCTGAACTTAAAGGTAAAATCGACGGTATTTCAGTTCGCGTACCAACCCCAACAGGTTCATTGGTTGACTTTACAGCTGTGCTAAAGAGGGAAGTTACAAAGGAAGAGATCAATGCTGCTATGAAGAAAGCTGCAGAAGGTCCAATGAAAGGAATTCTTGAATATACCGAGGATCCTATTGTTTCTGTTGATATTATTCATAATACACACTCATCCATTTTTGATGCTTTGAGTACTATGGTAGTTGGCGGAACTATGATTAAAGTTCTATCGTGGTACGATAACGAATGGGGTTACTCATGCAGAGTTGTTGATTTAGCTGAAAAATTATTCTAGAAAAAGTATATAATAAACAAGAAACCCTAAAATCAAAAGTTTTAGGGTTTTTTTATATTATTAATAATTAATACGTTTCAATGAGCTTGAATGGAATATTTATCATGGATTGATAATGCTTACCTAACTCAAGAACTGCTTCATCATCTTCTTCGAAATACCAATTTACTTTTGATAAAAAGCCTTTATTATGAAAATCTTGAATTCTTTGAAACAATTCCATAATAAATTTTGATGACCCACTATTTATATATTCGAGTTGAACATTTATAGTAGTTTCTTTTTGTGGACTTTCAAAATATTTATCAATCCAATTAAAAATTGAAACATAAAACTCTTCAGGATTTTCAGGAATTGACCGGCCAATAATTTTTATAACGCCAGACTTACTGTCGCAATTAACGTAAGGAGTTTTAACAGTTTTTTCTAAAATAAAGTCTTTTATCATATGGCGAATATATAAAAAAACTGAAACAAATTATTCATATCTGAGTGAAATTATGGGGTCGAGTTTTGAAGCTTTTATTGCTGGAATTAAACCCGATAATAAACCAACAAGAAAACATAATATAACACCCCCAATAATCCACAACCATGGTATAATAAAAATTCCACCAGTTAATAAAGATACAACATTTCCAATTAAAATTCCTAAAATAATTCCAAAAAAACCACCAAGCTGACCAATCAATATGGATTCGTAAAGAAACTGTCTTCTTATAATTGTTGATTTTGCCCCAATTGCTTTTCGGATACCAATTTCTCTTGTTCGTTCAGTAACGGATACCAGCATAATATTCATAAGGCCAATTGCTGCACCAAATAAAGTAATAATA
>Ga0154355_1145_pt2 | contig 11345 bp, 11 predicted proteins | sample RifGroA2_FD_115883 | JGI IMG/M metagenome (GOLD analysis project Ga0154355, IMG submission 115883) | Bacteroidetes bacterium GWA2_31_9b
TTTTGTTATGCAGGTTGTTTAATCTTTTCGAAATACATTGCAAACGATCTGTAAAGAAAGTGTGTCCATTTACCAAAAGGAACAATAAGTACAGCCCATTGCACTAATACTGTCAGGTGAAAAAGATACAACCATAAATTAGTTTCAATAAAATCCAGATCGATAAATATTCGTACTAAAAATGCAGAAAATGCCATTAGAAATAACCAGATTACAAACAGCCAGTCTGATGGCTGAGAGAATTTATTTAATTCTTTATTCTTTTTAATTCTACCTCTTACAAAAATAAAAGTCAGAGTAAACAATACAATACTTTCAGCATAACCGAGTAAGATTATAAATAGACTGTTTGTTCCAAACCAATCGAGAACAACTGTTGTAAATAGCAACGATAAATATCCCAAAACTATAATTAAATGGATTAACCAACGTGATTGACTATCGTCGCATCCGAGAGTTCTTTTTTGAGTGAACATGTGCGTAAATAGTTCTTGCATTCCCTTAACATAAGTTAAGAATTTTACTTTTATCTTGGGTTTTAAAATTACAAACCACCACATACGGGCTAGATTTGGAATAAGAATAGCAGTAAAAACAATAATTATAGCCCACATTTCGAACTGATGACCAAAGTGCATAATGGTATCTACTTCAAAGCTCTTTGAAAAAGCAAATAAAATTACTGCTAATGCCGTGGCTAGGAATGCAAAAATGGTAAATGGAAGATATTTATACATTAATCCAGAAAGTCCAGTCCAATCGTATTTAGCAGTTAACCATCTACGTAACGACATCATCAATTCACCGGGGCTTGCTTCTCGAGGACAAGTTGTTGAGCATTCGCCACAATAATAGCATAACCAGGGATCAATTGATGCTTCAATTTCACTTTCTAAACCAAGAACTGAATATCTTACCAGTTTTCTTGGAAATGAACTGTTATTATCAGAAAGCGAGCATGTTGCTGTGCAATTTCCACAATTAAAACAAGCATTAAAGTCGTGAGCTCCGTATTTTTTAATTTCAGTAGCAAATTCAGGATTTACTTTTGCCATTATAGTTAGTTTTTCAATTTATAATAATAATACAACTCTTTTTTATCCATACCTTCAGTTACAACAACATTGTATTTATGCATTGTCATAACATGGTATGTAATAATGTCTTTATCAACCTCCAGTTTTTCAGAAATTTCAGGGATTGTCAATTTATTACCATTCATGGTTTCTAAAATATTTTTCCATAGTTGAGGATATTCTTTCATCTTAACTCCGGAAACTTCTTCTGTTGATTCACTTTCTTTTTCTCTTACTTTCAAATCGATTTTTTCCATAAAACCATCAATCATCGATTCAATTTCATTATCAGTAAATTGAGCAATTTCAATTGCATTTGTAGGGCAAACTGGTGCGCATATTCCACATCCTGTACAAATTGCTTTATTCACTGCTGCAATGTGCTTATCGCCCGATTCGATTTCTTTTATTGCAGTATATTCGCACACTTCAGCACATTTACCACACCACACACATGCATCGTTATTTACACGTGCAATTACAGGATCGAGAGAAACTGTTCCACCTTTTAATAATGCATTTATTTTTGATGCAGCAGAAAGTGATGATTGTACCGATTCACTTATATTCTTTGGACCCTGACATGAACCTCCGATATAAACTCCTTTGATTACAGTTTCAACAGGTTTGAGTTTTGGATGAATCTCATTGAAAAATTTATCGGTACCAATTGGAATTTTAAACTTCTCCGATATTTGCTTACTGTCCTCACGGGCAACCATTCCAGTTACTAAAACAACCAAATCGGCTTCGATTTCTAATTCTTTTTTTGATGTCAGATAATCTTTAACCTTAATATTTAAAGTTTTTTCATTCTGCTCAACAACAGGAGGTTCTTTTTCATCGAAACGAATATAAATATCACCTTGTTTTGACGATTTTTCGTACATCAATTCCTGTTTCCCATAAGTTCTTATATCTCTGAAAAGGTGATAAGCATTTATTCCTTTGTATTTATCAGCAAGTTGTAACGAAGAATTTATTGCCGAAGAGCAACATTGACGCGAACAATACTTGTTTTCTCCTTTTGTTTGCCTGTTACCAACGCAATAAATAAATGCTATTTTTTTAACTGGTTTATTATTAAAGATTAATTTATCAGGATTCAACTCAATTAACCTATTTAGCTCGGGTAATGTTACCACATTCGAAAAGGTTTTGTAACCATATTCGCCTTCTTTAGGTTGATAAGAATCGAATCCTGTTGTTACTAAAACAGAACCGGCAGTAAGTGATAAAATCTCATCTTGCTGAGTTAAATCAAGACAGGAAGCATGTTTCGCTAAAAATTCTTTTTCATTTTTCAGGGCTTCAGCATTTACAACAGTCACATCGGGTAATGCTTCTGGGTAATTTTTATAGATTGCTTTACGCTTTGTAAAACCAAAATTAAAATCATCATTAACAAGAACAGTACAATCATTCATTGCATTTTGTACTGCTTGCAAATCAGCTTTTCCATTTATATATCGGGGTTTAATCCGAATATCAATTGCAAAATTTCCAAGGCTACCCGAAACTTTCTCAACCGAAGTGCCTGTAAAAAGGGTAATATTATTATAACTTTTAATTTCTGCATATAATCTCGAAACTATTTCTTTTCCGTTCTGTCCGGTAGTAAAGAGATTTTCTGTTTGAGTGATATGTCCACCAACAAAATAATCTGTTTCAATTAAATAAACTTCGTTTCCTAAACGGGCAAGGTCAATTGCTGCTTTCATTCCTGAAACACCTGCACCAACAACTAAAACAGCTTTTTTGACATTTATTTCGATATTATCCAGCGATTCAGAATATGCTACTCTTTTAATACCCGCTCTGATTAAACCTGCAGCTTTTACCGAAGCTTCTCTTGGTTTGTCGGAATGTGGCCAAGAACATTGTTCGCGAATATTTACCTGAACATAATTTGTTGGATTCAGACCGGCACGCTCGGCAACATTTTTAAATGTATGCAAATGCAGTTTGGGAGAACATGATGCAACAACAATAGCATCAAGTTTATATTCTTTAATATCACTAATCATGTCTTTCTGGTTGGAATCGGCACAGGCAAACATGACGTCTTTCGATATTACAACGCCATCATCGGTTTTAAGCATTTTTCCAATTTCTTCAACATCAACATAATCGGAAATATTTCCACCACAATGACAAATATATACGCCTATTCTTTCTTTCATTTTTGTTCTATTTTGATATAATCTCAATTAATGACTTAAACTTTATTTAGCCTGACGTATTCATAAATATTATATTTTTTCAATATTTATGAATAGTACAGGATAACCCTGACTGAGAAAATTATATTGTTTCCCATCTCGAAATTATATAATTTTCAAACGTCAGAAGAAAAATTCATTCAGGTTATGAATTTTTCAGGTTAGATAAACAGCAACTTCAGATGCTGCACATCCGGCAGATAAAATGGAATCGGGAATATCTTTTGGTCCCGAAGCGGCTCCAGCTACAAAAACTCCTTTGATGCTTGTTAAGGATGGGCTTACCAGTTCATCTAGTTGCTTTACAAAATTAAACTCATCGAGTTCGAGCTTTTCATTTTTAAACATCTGTGGAATTTCTTTATTTGGAAGTACACCAACCGACAATACAACTAAATCGTGTTTCGATTCTTTTATTGTTCCACTGGTAACATCTTCGTAACGTAAAATAAGATCCCCGCTGTTATCATCTTTTTCTCTGATTTTAGCAACTTTACCTTTCACAAAATTCACACCCATAGATTTGGATTGCTGGAAGAATTCCTCGTATCCTTTACCAAATGCTCTGATATCCATATAATAAATTGTAATATCGGCCATTGGTAAAGCACCCATAAGAAGCTGAGCTTGTTTTATTGAGTACATGCAACAGATTTGTGAGCAAATTGGATTGTTTGAACATTCGCCACTGCAACTGCTGTTTTCAATTGCAGAATCGCGAGATCCGGTACACAAAACATAAGCAATATTGTCGGGTGATTTTCCATCACCGGGGCGCAACACATTGTTAAATGGCCGTGTAGGAGCAATTAACCTGTCCATTTGCATGGAATCAATTACGTTTGGATATTTTGTATATCCGTATTCAGGTTTTCCAGATGGCGGAAATAATTTAAATCCTGTAGTTACAATTACTGATTTTACATTGGTTTCAACAAGTACTTTCTTTTGCGAAAAGTCGATTGCATTTGCAGGACAAGCCGAAATACACTGATGGCATTCGCGGCAGTTGCTGCAATCCAAACATCTGTTTGTACTTAAAAGAACTTCTTCTTCGCTTAGTGTTAATTCAACATCTTTAAAATCCTGAATCCGTTCATTTATGTTTCTAAATTTGGGATCAACCTGTGGAACAAGTTTAAAAGTTCCTCTTTCCAACACTTTGTTTTTATCAATGGCAGGAAGTTTATCGCCAAACACATAATTATTTAAAGGTAAATTCTGAAGATATTTATCAATGTAAAATGCAGCTTTCTTGCCTTGACCGGCAGCTTCAATAATAGTTGAAGCACCAGTAACAGAATCGCCACCAGCAAAAATAGATTCAACCGATGTTTGTAAAGTAGTTTCGTTTACTTTTATAGTACCACCTTTTTTAATTTCAATTGTGTTGCCAAACATTGATGTTGATGGTTGTAAACCAATTGCTTCAACTACAAAGTCAACATCTTCTATATATTCAGAACCTGGTATGGGCTCGGGTCTTCTTCTTCCGCTCTGGTCGGGTTCGCCAAGTTTCATTTTAATTAACTGAACCTTTTTAAGAATACCATTTTCGCCAAAAAACTGAATCGGATTGCGAAGGACCATTATTTCAACACCTTCTTCTTCTGCTTCGTCAATCTCGGGCTTAAAGCAAGGCATTTTGCTTCTGCTTCTTCTGTAAATTACAGTTACTTTTTCAGCACCCAATCGTAAAGCTGTTCGTGATGCATCCATAGCAGTATTTCCACCGCCAATAACCATTACCTTTTTACCTTTTAGATGTTCTTTTTGGCCAATGTTCGCTTCTCTTAAAAAATCAAGGCAAGAAATAATTCCTTTTAAATTGGAACCTTCAACATCTAATTTGCTTGTATCGTGTGTTCCTACGGAAATAAAAATGCTATCAAAACCTTCTTCTTTAAGTTTAGTTAGATTTTCAATTTTATTATTTACTTCAAACTCAACGCCAAGTGCAGTAATATTTTTTATATCGCGGTCGACAACTGCTTTTGGAAGTCGGTATTCGGGCAAAGTAAGTATTAACATACCACCTAAAACAGGAGCAGCCTCAAATATTTTAACATAGTGTCCTTTTAAAGCAAGATGATAAGCAGCTGTAAGTCCAGCGGGTCCAGAACCAATTACTGCTACTTTTTTCCCTGATTTAATAGTGATTTCCGTTTTTTCAGGTTCAGGAAATTTATCGTAGTAGTTTTCTGCAAAAAATCGTTTAATCCTTCTGATATCAACAGATGAATCTAATGTAGCACGTGTACACTCATTCTGACAAGGAGCATAACATGCTCTGCCCAAACTTCCCGGTAAAGGAATATCTTCGAGATGCAATCTCATAGCATCATCATATTGTCCGTTTCGAACAAGTGAGATATAACCATAAGGTTTAACACCACCGGGGCATTCATTTATACACGGAGCAGAAATATCTTGCCTGTCGATTGTTGCAATTCGTGGATTTGCTAAACTAAATGGAATATAAACCACTTTTCGTCCTGCCAGATTTGCATTGTACTCATCCATTCTTACTTCTGGACATGCTACTTCGCACTGTTGACAACCAGTACATGCTTCAGGAATAATATATCGCGGGTTATTTGTAATGTTTACCTGAAAATCGGTATCCGTTTTATTTATTCCATCAATTTCACTGTTTAACATTAATGTAATATTCGGATGACGGGCTGTCTCAGACATTTTGGGAGTAGTAATACAGGCAGCACAATCTAATGTAGGAAATACTTTGCTTAACTGAATCATCTTACCACCGATTGAAAGGCCTTTTTCAACAAGAAGTACTTGATGATTCATATCAGCCAAGCTTAAAGCTGCTTCCTGTCCGGCAATTCCTCCTCCAATTACTAATGAGTCAAATATTTTATCGTTTTGTGACATAATAATTACTAAATGTTTATGAATTTATTCGGCTATCTGCTTATCCTCATCAATTTTGCCTAATTCGGAGAGTATTTTCCCAAAATTATCCATGTGGTTAGAAAATGGTTCGGCACAAACAGAGCAAATGGCAGCCATACGAATACGCTTAGGACTGATGTTTTTTTCTTTCATCAATAGTTGAGCATCAAGTATAATATTATTGGTATACTCAGCACATTTTGGACTATATGAACATTCGTGCCCATCGGCGGCAATAAAAACGCCATCGAATCCCTTTTCGAAAGCATGCATAATCCATTTTGGTTTAATACTTGAAGAACAAGGTAGGCTAATAGTATAAACCGAAGGAGAGTAATGAATTTTTCTTAATCCAGCCTGGTCAATTCCCGGATCGGATATTTTATCTGTTGAAAATACGAGTATTTTGGGACTAAAAACTTCTTTTTCCATGTTTAATATCTAATTATTATAGTATCTATATAATTAATAGGTAAAGGGACAAAAAAACGGATAAATCAATAATTGACTTATCCGTTAATGTATTAAGCTTTTTTTAGAAATAATCTTGAATAGCTATCTTCTTCTAGTATTCCTAGAAAATCATGTTCCATTTTTTCGCACCATCTTGGAATATCATGCTTAGTACCTTCATCTGAAGATAAAATTTCTAGAATTTCGCCTGATTCAATATCGCCAATAGCTTTTTTAGCAGCTAATAATGGACCTGGGCAAGCGGTTCCTCTTGCATCAACAATATGATTAGCTGTAACTTTTTTTAATTCTTCTGTTGTCATTTTTTTACTGTATTAATTATATAAATAATTGAACTTTACTTTCGGAAGCATCGGCAAGAAAAGTTGCAACACCACAAATATTCATATGTGGATAATCAATCATTTCTTCTGCTTTAAATCCCATAAGATTCATCGACATTTCGCAGATATTGATTTCAACACCGAGTTCGCCGGCTATTTTAAACATATCATCAAGCGAAGCCACATTGTGTTTTTTCATTAACCCTTTAATCATAGCTGTTCCCATGCCACCCATGTTCATTTTAGAAAGTTTGATTTTGTTTCTTCCTTTAGGTAGCATAACACCAAACATTTTAGATATAAAATTTTTTCCTGAAACATTCTTTTTTGGATCACGAAGTGATGAAATAGCCCAGAAAGTAAAAAAGAGCTTCACTTTCATATCGTAAGCTACTGCTCCGGTAGCAATAATCATTGCTGCCAAGATTTTATCAAGATCGCCCGAAAAAACAACCATCGATAGCTGATCTTTGGTGCCTTTCTCAAGTTTTCCTACTTTTTTCTGTAATTCTAGTATTTGATTTTCAATTTCTGTGCTCATAACTTTACATTTAAATTTTGAACAAAAGTAGGTTGTTTATAGTTTGTAAATTGAATATCCTATGTGCGCTAATACATCAACTCATGTGATTAATATCACATAATTAGTTTTATTTGTATATTTACTCGTTTGTATATATACACAAATCAATATTTTCATTCATCATTAAACGTATTTCATGTTACAACATCATTGTAAAGATTGTCAGATTAAATCTGCTGCAGCAAGTAACCTTAATAAAGAGGAATTTGAGATTCTTGAAACAAATAGCGCTCAGGTAGCTTTTAAAAAAGGAGAGACAATATTTAAAGAAGGAGCATTATCGTTAAATGTTGCATATCTTAGATCTGGTATTGTAAAAGTTCATATGCATGGACCAACACGCGAGAAAATTCTTCGAATTGTTAAAGCACCTTCATATCTTGGAATTCCGATTACTTTTGGAGATAAAATAAATCAGTACTCGGCTACAGCTATTGAAGATACCAGTGTTTGTTTTATTGATAGTAATTATTTCAGAAATTTTATATACAGTAATGGCAAATTTGCTTATGAAATTATAGTTGAGCTTTGTAAAAACGAACTTAAGGATTATCAAAAATATACAAGTCAATCGCAGAAGCAGATACCAGGTTTAGTGGCAGAAACATTGCTTTGTATTTCAGAAACAATTTATAACAACCCCCGATTTAATTTCCCTTTAACCAGAAACGAATTTGGGGATATGGTTGGAACATCAAGAGAAAGTGTTTCCAGAGCTCTTTCAGAATTTAGCAGTGAAAAAATCATAGAAATTAATGGCAAAGAAATAACAATATTAAAAAAGGATATTCTGGAAAAAATTAGTAAAAATGGGTAATATTAAATAATGAAATTCAATATTTTTTAAAATGATATTAATTAATCTTCCCAGCAGTGTTCACAAGCATGGCCTGTTGATCTACATGATTCTAATGTACCCCAGCAACTACCATGCCCATCGTTATATGGCATATCACTAGGACAACAAGTTTCTGCAGATGAACACCACATTGGATAATCCTTATCTGTGCAATGCTCAGTGTCGCAACTTCCCAAAGTAACAGATACTAATCCAATAAGAGTAATAATTGATAGCGATAAACCCATTACAACTGGTAGAAAATAAGAAATAATTTTTGCTTTCATAATTCATAGAATTTAGATGGTTATTGAGATTTTGATCGCAAATAATGGTTTTTAAAAACTACATGTGATGGTAATACTGATGGAATTACTGCTTTAATTGTGTCATTCTTAATGTAATATGCTGTAGGGACTACATCAGCAATTTCAATAAACGATTCTTTTGTAAGAGATGTAATATGAAAATTGGTTTTGAAATTTTGCTCAAAATATTGTCTTTCGATTTCTGAGCCTGCAGTAAATGCAATAATTGAATCTACTGTATTATAATGTTTGTATTGATTTAAATTTTCAATTGAATTTAAACAATGAGGACATGTATATGTAAAACAAAAAACTAAATAAGTACTATCAGGAGATGTTTTTACGTATTTTGAAAGAATAGTATTATCAATATGTTGATTAAGATAAGGTTGGGTTTTAAAATTCATTTTAAATTTAATTGGCCCCCTGAATGAGTATCCTGCTACAAATAACGAGAAACACATTACATATAAAACAAAATCCTTTTTCCATGTATCAGGTTCATTTTTTTCTTTTGGATATTTAATCCAAACAATTAACGACATTGCTATTAAAATAAAATTCCTTAAAAAAGATATGACAGGTGATGTACTAGCATATTTTAAAGTTCCAAAACAGCCGCAATTACTAATACCATGTTTGAAATATGCATAAGCAAAAGCAATTGTAAATACAATTAACAAACAGAATGATATAAAAGAATAGCGTTTAGGATTGATTAAAAAAACAAGGAATAAACCAATCAATATCTCAAATAGAACAATTACAGGTGATAAATATTTGAAAAACCCTAAACCGTAATTTGAAATGAGCTCACTAAATCCGGCTGTATTGGCAATTTTACCTAATCCTGAAACAACAAATAAAACTCCTATTATAATTGAGTAAATATTTAAAATCTTTTTGTCGAACATATTCATTAATTATTAAAAATTCATAGTAAAAGCAATTCCATTTTGATTTAGACCAATACCAATTTTGTACGTTTGTTGATTCTGTAAACTAGAATTATAAAGAGCTACAGATTTTTTTATTTTACTTCTCCCAGTAAAAGTAACTGTCATACTTGTTGCCAAACAAGCAACTCCACCAATAACTCCAACTATTGCAGCACTATTATCTGTATAAATTTCTTTGCTTTCAACTACAGCAGCAATAAGTATTATCCCTAGACCTGCATAACTAAATATCTCGCCAGTAAAGCATAAATTTTTTCCTGAATTATACAATTCAAGTGCATCGTTATTGTTTACCATTATTGATCGAACTTCATTTTTGGAAAGAGTAGTTCCGTTTTGTTTTACAATTCCATGTTTAGCAATTAAAACATCATAATTTTGTTTCGGCTCCTGAATTATTTCTTTTAATGGTTCAGAAAATACATCTTTTGTCCCATTTTCATAGGTTACTGAAATAACATCCGTCTTTTTTAAATTGTAAATAGGGCCATTTGGATTTTCAAACTTTTTATATTTAATAATATTTATATCAATTTCATTAACAAATGCTTTAATTTCTTCTCCATTTTTTAAAAGTATTACATCCTGAGAAAACGCATTGTTAAAAATCCCCAAAAATAAAATTAGAAAAAACAATACTGAATATTTCATATGCGTCAGATATTAAAATAGTTAATAATTGAAAAATTTATTGTAAATAAAAAAGTTCATGATAATAGTATTTACAACTATTTAACATATAAATGTATTAAGAAACTAAGCGATTTCAAATAATTCAATAGCCAAATTTATGAATACACTAGTATTAAGTTATGAATGATGAAAATTAATTGATAATCATGCATATTTCATATAATAAGATATTGAATAAGCACAACTAAAATTGTTTCCAGTAACTATTTCCATTGTTTTGTAATACAGTAAATGATTCTGTACGAGTAGGAATATCCAAAAAAGGATAAACTACTTTGGTTAGGTAGAGTCCTTGAGGATATGCCGGTTTTACGGTTAGTGGAGCAATTTTGTTTTTTAAATTATGTTCAAATTCTTCAACAGTTAATTCTCCGGTTCCAATTTCAATAAGCTTTCCAGCAATAATACGAACCATAGCTTTTATAAATTTATTTGCAGTAATCTGAAAACGTATTTTATCGCCAGTAGCATTAATAAATAATTTCGCAGAAGTAACATTACTAATGGTATTGTTGTGTTTATCAGGAGATTTGCACAAAGCTCTGTAATCATCGTATTTAGGAAGTAAAGCGACTGCTTGTTTCATTTTATCTAAATCCAAATCTTTAATTAAATATAATGCACTGGCATTGCTTAACAAAGGATCTTTGTAAGTATGAATAAAGTAATCGTAGGTTCTTTCTATAGCGTCGAACTGAGCATGTTGTTCACCATCCATTTTAATTATATCGAAAACAGCAATATCATCAGGTAACATTTTATTCAAAAAAAATAAAACATCTTTTGTAAACTCTTTTTCTAAATCGATATGAAAAAAATACTGCATTGCGTGTACTTTAGCATCTGTTCTTCCACATCCCAAAGTTGTAATATGTTTTCTGAACAAAATACGAAGCTTTTCTTCCATTACAGCTTGAATCGTAACAACATCTTTTCTCTGTCGTTGCCATCCT
>Ga0154355_1190_pt3 | contig 11337 bp, 11 predicted proteins | sample RifGroA2_FD_115883 | JGI IMG/M metagenome (GOLD analysis project Ga0154355, IMG submission 115883) | Bacteroidetes bacterium GWA2_31_9b
ATGAATTTAATTTCATTTTATCATTAATATCCCATAAATGGTTTAGGATAAAATAGGGTTTCATTGTTTCAGCAATTCTTGAGTTTCTAATTTCACCTTCCTGATAACCCCAATTGGCATTATAAAAATTTGATCCTGCCAAATCATAAACTTCCTGTGTTGCCCCAATTTGTTTACCTCTTTTACTAGGTGCAGCAAAAGTTGTAAATGAAATAGATTGTTTTTCATTAATCACTTTTTCAACTGCTAAAAAATATGACCAGGCATCATAGGATGTACCTTCTATATAACCTTCTTCAGCCCATCGGCGTGAACCAGATAATGTTACAGCCCAATTATTTTTCATTAAACCGGTAGATCCTGTAGCCATAATTCTATTCTTGTAGTTTGCTACACGATACATGTATGATGTTTTTATTCCGGGTCTGTATTCTGAAGCTCTGGTTATATAGTTTACGCCTCCACCAAGATATGAAAATGAAAGATCATTATTCTCTTGTCCAAAATAGATTTCTTTATTTCGCTCAACATCGTTTAGGCCTCCCCAGTCGGAGAAGTTAGCTCTGCCGGTTTCAACATCATTCATGTCAATTCCGTTGAAAAATACTGCTGAGTTTTCAGATTCGTATCCTCTAACTCTAAAACGTGCAGCACCAAAATTATAAGCTGCTTCCTGTGAGAAAACATCATCAGATGATTGCAAAACCCCACTGGCATTTTGTGTACCTTCGTCCTGCAAATCTGATTCTTCAAGTACAACAACAGGTAGTTCATCAGAATTGGCTCTAAGTCCTGGAATATAGGACATTGTAAGAGAGCCTAAATCAATTGTTTGCCCGGAGCTTAACTGATATTGTATTTCTTTGGTTTCGTAACTCTCCCCAGTAAAAATTAATGTTCCAGCTCCTTCAGGAACATCATTCAATAAAAATTCTCCACTTTGGTTCGTATATGCTTCAATTGCAGTACCACTCACCTTTATTAAAATTTTTTCTAAAGGATTTGTACTTTTACTGTCAATCAACAATCCTTTCAAAGATCCTGTCTGAGCAAAGATTGAAAAAGCTATAAACAAAGAGAGAAAAATAGATAGTGTAAGACGTCTCATATGTTTAGATTAGTTTTAATTAAAAAATGTTAAATTTTCTTGTAAAACCATTAAAAATCTAGATATTACAAGAAATAATTTTAAAGAAATGGTGGTAAAAATACATACAATGTTTTTGATTTCCGATAAATTTTTGTACAATTGCACATATTTTTTACTAAACGACTATGAAAAAGAAAATTATTTTGCAAATAAGTGTATGCCTAGTGTTTTTTTCTATATTTTCGACATTTACTGTAAAATCTCAACAAAAACAATTTAAGGTTGTTACTGTTGCATTTTATAATTTAGAAAACCTATTTGACACTCTCGATACTCCCGATAAGGATGATTTTGAATATACTCCTGAAGGACCTAATAAATGGGATTCAAAGAAATATAATACAAAACTTGAACGCATGTCGGAAGTAATAGCTCAAATAGGAGCCGATATTACTAAAACCGCTCCTGCAGTTATAGGTGTTTCTGAAATTGAAAATCGCAAAGTTTTAGAAGATTTAATAAATATGCCTTTACTAAAACCCTATAATTTTGATATAGTTCATTATGAATCTCCCGATAAACGTGGTGTTGATGTAGCACTACTATACCAGAAGTCAATATTAAAAGTAGAAAATACACGTTCAGCTACTTTAAAAATGAAAGATTTGGACGATTTTTTTACACGTGATCAACTTGTTGTTTCAGGAACAATTGATAATGAAAAATTTCATTTCATTGTAAACCACTGGCCATCAAGATCAGGAGGTGAAAAAGTGAGTATTCCAAAAAGAAATGCAGCTGCAGATTTAACACGATCTTTAGCAGATTCAATTATGTTAACTGACCCCAATGCAAAAATCATTATTATGGGTGATTTAAACGACGACCCAAGCAACGAAAGTTTATTAAAACATTTAAAAGCTAAAAAAACAGTGGGTGATACAAAACCTGGTGATTTATATAATGCCATGTACGATTTATATTTAAATGGTATAGGAACTCTTGCTTATCGCGATGCATGGAATATTTTCGATCAGCTTATTCTTTCGTATCCATTAATTAATAAAGATGAAACAGGGTTTAAGTTATATAAAACAAAGGTTTTTGACAAAGAATTCCTGAAAAATGAAAGTGGTATGTATAAAGGATATCCAAAGCGAACTCATGCCGGTGGAGTATATCAGGCGGGGTACAGCGATCACTTCCCGGTATATATAATTCTAACAAAAGAACTAAAATAATATATTACTAACCGGAGAAAACAAACTCCGGTTTTTTTATCAATAAAAAAACTTTTAATTAAAAAATCGACTATTTATAAAATCATTTTGATAAATAGCAAAAGATATTGTATTTTCATGTTCAAAATAATTCGAACATATAAATTTATAATTATGGAAGTAAAAGGCTCAGCAGTAAAATCGATAAAGGAATTTGTAGAAACCCGATTTAAAGATGATTATCAGAAATGGTTGAAATCGATGCCACAAGCCTCTCAGGAAATAATGAAGGGAAGTATTTTTGCTAACAACTGGTATTCAATGAAAGACGCTGCTGTTGAACCAACAAAAGCGTTAGGCAAAATGTTTTACAATAACGATATTAAACAGGCTGCATTGGAGTCGGGCAGGTACAGCGCAGAGTTGGGATTAAAAGGTGTTTATAAAATATTTGTGATGATTGCAAAGCCTCAATACATTATGCAACGTGCAGGCCGTGTTTTTACTTCGTATTATAGCCCCTCGGATATTTCTGTTGTTAATGATCACGAAAAAGGACTTACCTTACATATTACCAAATTTCCCGAACCCGAAACAGTTATTGAACACAGAATTGCAGGTTGGTGTGAAAGAGCGCTTGAATTTACTAATTGTAAAAATGTTCGTGCACGTATTACAAAATCGCTTGCAAATGGCGATAATCTGACGGAAATTGTTATTACCTGGAATTAATTTTACTTTTTAAAGTGAATATGTAGAAATAAGATCAGAAAAACCTGATCTTATTTTTGTTTATTAAAATGGTTTAACTCATCAGCAAAATCAATAAATGGATATTTTAATTCAATTTCTTGAATTGATTTAATCTGATTTTCAATGAATTTTTTATGATTTAACGTATTTGGATTCAAAGGCCTGTGGTTTTTTGCGAGAATTATTTTCTCAACCTCTTTGCAAATATTAAGGGTTTTATTATCGAAATAAGTTTGTTCAAATTGTTCCCAAATGTAATCAATAGCCATATTCGAAGGGTGGAGCATGTCGTCGGCATAATATCGATAATCGCGGAGGTCGTCCATCATAATTTCATAAGCAGGAAAATAATCTACATTTTTAAATTTTTCTTTAAGTTGATGTATTGCTAAAATCAAAGTAGATTTACTCAATTGGTTTTCAACTGCACCATCTTTCCAATGTCTCACCGGACTGACAGTAAAAATTATTTTCAGTTTTTTATTCAATTCATTTAAACGGTTAATAAGATTTGCCCATTCTACAAAAATATTTTCAACACCCAAACTTAATCTCTCAAATTCTTTTGCAGGAATTTTATGACAATTCGAAACAACTTTACCTGATTCAATATATTTGTAAATCCACGAAGTGCCAAAAGTTATTACTAAATATTCAGCCTCAATTAATTGCTTTGTTGCCTTTACAATTGAACCATTAATCTTTGCTATGCATGCATTTTTATCAATATCTGAAAATTCAGTATCGTGATAAAAACTAAACCATTGTTCGTTAAAAAAAGCTACATCGGAATCGGTAAATGTTTTCTGCTCCAGAAGTATTTCCAATCCTCTTTGAACAGATACAGGGTTATACATAACACCAAATGGATTAACCAATGCAGGAAATTTTAAATCCAGCATTTTGTTCCCGATATTTTCGGTAAAGCACGATCCCATAAACAAAACAGGAGTTTGGTAACTTATTTTGTTTTTCGATTGCTGCGGTTGTATTATTGTTCTGAATGGTTTCATAGTAAGGAAGCTTTTAGCTGTTAGCCTTTAGCTTCCAGCTTATTCATTAGACCATAAATCATCATTTGTTCCTCATCTAGTAAATTATATAAAACGGATAATTCATCTTTATTTACATAATTAAGTGTTTCAATAATTACTGTTTGAGTTTCTACTTCAAAAGCAGATCCAAGTGCAATTTCAAGAAATCTGTAATAATCTTTTTCGCTTTTTCTAGAGCTCCCTTCAGCAATATTTGAAGGTATTGAAACTGCAGCCCTTGTTATTTGAGAATAAAGACCATATTTTTCCTTTTCAGGTAATTTTTGAGCTATTTTATATACTTCATTAACTATCTGGATTCCCTTTTCCCAGATTTTTAATTTTTTAAAATTCTTCATATTTTTTAATTTATTTAAACTAATAGCTAGTAGCTAACAGCTAACAGCTTTTTATCAATCCATTTAATTACAAAATCAAACACAGCATCTTTTTCAAGTTCGTTATGCAGTTCGTGATAAAGTCCTGGCCATTCTTTATAAACCACATCTTTACCATCAATTTTTGCTTTATCAGCAAATTCTTTACTGGCTTTGTATGAAGTAATATTGTCATCGTTTCCATGCTGTATGAGTGCAGGAATGTTGAGTTTAGCTGTATTTCTCAAAACCTCTCGCCCTGCGTTAAAAATCTCAAAAAACATTCTAGCCGATATTTTTTCATGTACTAAAGGATCGGTAATATAATCATCTATAACTTTTTTATCGTGCGATAATGACTTAACATCTAAATTTGAATTTTGTGTAAATTTTGGATAAATTTTATTCATAACCCGAGCCATTACAAGCATTAAAGCTGATGGATCGAACGATAGACTAAACCAGGGTGATGAAATAATTGCTCCTTTAAAAGAATTTTCCCTTTTTAAAATATAATTGGTAACAATATTCCCACCTAAACTATGTCCATAAATAAAATGAGGTAATAGGGGATAAAGTTTTTTCGATTCATTAATCAGCACATCAATATCTTTAAGAAAGTCTTCGAATTCCTTAATATGTCCCCTACGACCATCTGATTTTCCATGTCCCCGGTAATCTATGGCATGAACTACAAATCCTTTTTCGGCAAAACGCATTGCCCAATAATCATAACGCTCGCTGTATTCACCAAAACCATGTACAAGATTAATTACAGCTTTGGGATTTTCTTTAGGTTCCCAAATATATCCGGAGAGTTTCATTCCATCGAATGATGAATAAATTGCCGATTTGTAGCTCATTACTTTATGATTTTAAGTATTTCAAATCAAAAATAGAGATTAAAATGCAGAATTCATAGAATACAATTTTTCTTGACTATTCGAAAAAAATCAAACTAAGTGCAAATATTGATAATGATGGAAAATTATGTGAAGTAAGTATTCAGTTTGGAGTAGGATTAACGTATAAATTTTAAATCTTTTTTTTAGCTGTAAAGAACTCAAAAGAAAAATCACAAAGAGCACGAAGGAGTTATTCAAATTTTGTGAACTTTGTGATATTCTTTGTGTACTTTGTGGTTAAATTTTTTAAGTATAATCCTTAAAATAATTTATCGAGAACTTCTTTTACCTTTTCCAATTCAGGATTTATATCAAACACATGTGCTGGTTTTAAGAAATACAAGCTGTATTCTTTTTTAAAACGTTCTTCGCCACCACCTGTAATATTAAGCATTACAACTGCATTTTTTTCAATTCTGTTTTCTTTTACTGCATTTATCAAACTCGCTACAGCCACAGCAGCAGCAGGGTGAATATCATTGCCTTCAACCTCTTTAAATATTTTGGCTGCTTCTTTTAATTCGGTATTATTGGCTAGTAAAACATCGCCTCCGGCATCTTTCATGGCATCGTAAAGTCCTCCTGCAATTGGGTATGGAGGTTTACGGTTAGAAAGTACTTTAGCAATAATCTCTTCAACATGTTTTCGCGCTTCAGTGTCATTGTACGGAAGCATTGGTCGCGAGTCAGCTTTCCATGCATTATGTATAGGTATAAAAGGATCGTTTTGTGAAACCATCAGTTTCATTTTATTTTTGCCAAAACGGCCATCTTCAATAAAACGTAAGTTTGCTTCCCATGCTGCAATAGCTCCTGTGCCGCTACCAACTGCCTGAAAATAATAATCCGGAATACGACCAATTTTAGTAACTGCAGAAAGAACGGTTGTTCCCATTCCATCGCGGCGTGCAACATTTTTCGCTCCGCCTTCGGCAATAAATCCTTCAACCTGACAAGCTAAATTTGAAAGATGAATAGCATCGAAATAATCACTTCCTGATTTTGTAACAACTAATCGTACATTGTTTTTTATTGGTTCATCAAACCAAAGTGCATCGAGGTTGTCTTCAGGAACACAAAGTAATAATGGGATATTATTATCGGAACAAACACGAGCAAATGCACGAGCGGTATTTCCGGCAGATGCAACAACAAGAACTTTTTTCATGTCAGAATTCATGCGGGCACAAACCGAATAAGCTTCGGTTTCTTTAAATGAACAGGTGCGAAAATTAGCGCCTTTCTCAGGCCAATATCCGCTGAATGTTATATATAGATTTTCCAATCCAAGGCATTTTGCCAGTCCTTCGCTTTTATATGTAACAGGAGCAGAAGAACCTTTTAAAATCTTTTTAACAGGAAGCCAGTCGGAGAACTTATATATTCCGAATGAATCATCTTTTACTTCTATTTGTGTCTTTTTATAGATTGCGCGAACTAAAGTTGGATCGGTTTCTCCCGGAGCATCCAATGTCCAACCTTTATCTTCAAATTGTTTTCCGGTTTTAATCGATTCCAGAATATATTCGGTAGCTTTTATTTCCTGATTCATCATTTGTAACTTTATAATAATCGGTAAAAATAATAAAATTGAATGAGTAGCATAAAAAAAGACACCCGATTTAATTAAATGGATGTCTTTTCTATTCTATATGTTAAACCTTTTTATTTCACAGGTATGCTATAAACCAGTTTCAAATGCACAAACATGCTTGATCCAAATTCACTATTCTGACGGGTTCTGTCATCACCAATATTTACAAGAGGTAATCCCAAAGTAATTTTATCATCTTCTTCGAATAATCCATAATCTTTTGAAAGAGAATATCCTAAACGACCTTCAAGGTAAAAGTTATCCCATACATGCGTATTTGCAAACCACGAAAGGTCAATACTTCTGCGATCGATATAATAATTTTCAAAGTTAGGTTCATTTACCCTGTAAGTAGTTGTTAGTCCTATAAAATGGAGTCCTGATGAAAAATTCTGAGAAGCCTGATAATATATTTTTCCATAAATTGGAATTAATCCATTGATCTTGAAATTATTACCCAAGTTCCAGTCGAGATAAAAAACAGGTACAATGTATGTTCCAAAAAATTCCTGGTTGTACATAACTCCCAGGCGGTAAGTAAAATTCTCGTTTTTAATTCGTTCGTACATTACCAATCCACCTAACTGAATTGATTTTGAAAAAGATGCATTAAAATCACCCATGTATCTTGGCGAAAACAATATCTGAAGAAATGATTTGGAATTAAAACGATAAATATAACCAGTTTTAAAAATAAATCCGTGCAACCTGAAGCTTTCGAAGTCAGGATAAACAGAAGAATATGTGTTGTTAACTGCAAAATACTGATAATCGAGACTGGTATACCAAATTGAAGAATCTTTAAGTACAATAGGTAAATTCAGGTTCGACATAAAAGCGGTTTCATAATTTTTACTGTGATTACCGTTCTCTGATTCAATAAAATTATAATTTCCTGAAGCTGAAAAAATATCGAACCGTTTTTGAGCAAAAACGGATATTGTAAAGCTGATTACAAGTGTAACAGTCAAGATTTTTTTTAACATAAGATTAAGTTTTAGGTGATAAAAGGTGTCAAGTATTTCACATTTGATCACTAAATTAAACTTTTAAGATTTAAAAGCAAATTTTTAAACTGAATGAAAGTTTAAAGGATGGTAAGATGAGTTAAAATATTTTCGTTTTTTGATAAGTTGATATGCAGGGTTTGTAATCCAACCGATTGTGCAGCTTTTATATTGGTTTCAGAGTCATCAATAAATAAGGTTTCTTCAGGAATCAGGTTGCTATGTTTCATTACGTGCTTGTAAATTTCTAAATCGGGCTTTCTGTGTCCTATTTCGAATGAATAATATGATTTTTCGAACAAACTGTTAAAACTAAAGCCGAAATCAGTAATAAAATCGGAGCTGTACTTATCGAAATGAATTTTGTTGGTGTTACTCAATAAAAATATTCTGTAATTTTGTTTTGCTTTTTGAATCAGCTCAATGCGTTCTTTAGGGAAATCGAGCAACATAGCACTCCAGGCATTGTCGATTTGTTCATCACTAACCTTACTGCTAATGTGTTTACGAATTTCCATACGGAATTGGTCGGGAGTAATTAATCCTTTTTCGAGCAAATCGAATAAATCGGTTTGATTAATTAATGTATAGTTTTTTTCGAAATTCGTAAAGCCAAGTTTTTCCATTTCTGATGCGGTTTTTTGCGTGTTGAGATTAATAATAACTCCACCCAGATCGAAAATGATATTTTTAATTTTATTGGTTTGCATCAATTTTTCCCTATTTTGGAAGCAAAAATAGAAAACATTTACAGAATAGCTTATCTTTTTATAATTTTATAAAAAATCAAAACATGCAAGTAAACGGAAAAGACTATCATACTATCTGGGTAAAAGAAACCGATACTGAAACCATTCAAATTATTGATCAACGATTTTTGCCTTTTGAATTTAAGATTGTTGATTTAAAAACACCCGAAAATATTTACACAGCAATAAAAGAAATGTGGCTTCGTGGTGCTCCTTTAATTGGAGTTGCTGCAGCTTATGGAATGTATTTGGGTTTATTGCAGATTCGATCGGAGAATGAATTTGAGAATAAAATCGAAAACTTAGCTGCATATTTAAAATCATCGCGCCCCACTGCTGTAAATCTTCGGTTTGCTATTGATTTAATTTTGCAGCAGATTAAAAATGAAAGATCAATAGATAAAAAAATAAAAATTGCATTCGATACAGCTAATCAGCTTAAAGAAAAAGAAATTGAAAATTGTCGAAAAATTGGAGAGTTTGGTTTGCCACTAATTGAAGAAATAAGCAAAACAAAAAAAGGCGATGTAGTTAATATATTAACTCATTGCAATGCAGGCTGGCTGGCATGTGTTGATTATGGCACAGCTACTGCCCCAATTTATTTGGCTCATCAAAAAGGAATTAAAATTCATGTTTGGGTTGATGAAACCCGCCCACGTAATCAGGGTGCTCGATTAACAGCTTTTGAACTGGAGCAGGAAGGAATTCTTCACACAGTAATTGCCGACAATACCGGAGGATTACTTATGCAAAAAGGATTGGTTGATATGGTAATTGTTGGTAGTGACAGAACTTCGGCAAATGGCGATGTGGCAAATAAAATTGGAACTTACTTAAAAGCTCTGGCTGCTTATGATAATAAAATTCCGTTTTATGTTGCTCTTCCTCTTTCTACAATTGATTGGGATATTAACGATGGAGTTAAAGAAATTCCAATTGAACAACGCGATGAGGATGAAGTAAAATATGTTGAAGGGTGGGATGGAAGTAAAATTACCAAAGTGAGAATAATGCCCGAAAATAGTCCTGTAGCAAATTATGGATTCGATATTACTCCGGCAAAATATGTTACAGCACTAATTACCGAAAAAGGAATTTGCAGAGCGAACAAAGAAGATTTAGGGAAGTTGAGAAGTATATAATTGTAAATAAAGTTATGGGCTAAAGCCCTTTGTTTTGGGTTTAATAGCCCCGGCCTTAAGGCCGGGGTAATAATAAATAAATTGATAGGACTTTAGTCCATTAACTGAAAAATGATTTTTTTTTATTAAATAATGGATAAAGCAAACGAAGGCTACATAAAATTTAACCTGAATTGGGAAGAAAAACCGTTTGATTTCACTGATAATGATTTTTTATCGCTGAATTCGTGTCGTCAAAAACTTTTTGAGCTGGGATTAATAGGTGCTTACCCCGATGGTATTGGATACGGAAATATAAGCATTCGCTATAAAAAAAATAAATTTATTATCTCCGGTTCTGAAACAGGCAATTTCAAAAATCTTTCGAAAGATCATTATGCTTTAGTCGAAGATTATAATATAAATGATAACAGTGTACATTGTGTGGGATTAACTAAAGCATCTTCAGAGTCGATGAGCCATGCTGCTGTTTATGATAGTAATCCAAATGTTAACGCAGTAATTCATGTGCATCATAAAAAGTTGTGGGATAACTATTTAATTGTTTTTCCAACAACAGATTCTAAAGCTGAATTTGGCACACCCGAAATGGCTTTCGAAATAAGCCGATTAGCAACATCGAATAATGGAATTATAATTATGGGAGGACACAAAGAAGGAATAATTGGTTATGGTGAAAATTTAAACGAAACAACTAATATAATAATAAACTTATATAACACTTTATAGCATGATAAAAGTTGGAATTATTGGAGGATCTGGACTCGAAAATCCTGATATTTTGAAATCCCCGGTAAAGAAAAAAATTGAAACTCCTTATGGCAATCCCAGTTCAGAATTTACAATCGGGAAAATCGGGGGAGTTGAAGTTGTTATTTTATCGCGACATGGAATAAAACACACTATACCTCCAACACAAGTAAATAACAGAGCAAATATATGGGCTTTGAAAGAATTAGGTTGTGAATATATTCTTGCAACTACTGCTTGTGGAAGTCTTCGCGAAGAAATAAACCGAGGCGATTTGGTAATCTTAGATCAGTTTATCGATTTTACCCGACATCGAAAAATAACTTTTTTCGAAGAGTTTGTTTATGGTGATATGAAGCATACCGTAATGGCTGAACCGTTTAATAAAAATCTTAGGAGTTTGTTAATACAATCGGCAAATGAGTTAGGGTTAACGTTCCACAAATCGGGAACAGTTGTTACAATCGAAGGTCCGCGTTTTTCTACACGTGCTGAATCGAATATGTTTCGATTGTGGGATGCCGATGTAATTAACATGTCAACTGCACCTGAGGCTATTCTCGCCAATGAAATAGGTATTCCTTATGCTGCCATTGCCATGAGCACCGATTACGATTGCTGGAAAACAGATGAAGAACCAGTTACCTGGAAAGAAATTATTGGAATATTTAATCAGAATGTACATAATGTAATAGGACTGCTGTTGAAAACTC
>Ga0154355_1061_pt2 | contig 11083 bp, 5 predicted proteins | sample RifGroA2_FD_115883 | JGI IMG/M metagenome (GOLD analysis project Ga0154355, IMG submission 115883) | Bacteroidetes bacterium GWA2_31_9b
CTACAATTTTGTTTGCAATATTTGCACTTTTACCTATTCCTGTTACAATAACTCTACCCTTACTTTTATATATTAGTTTTACAACTTCCTCAAAATCAGAATCTATATAATTGGCTAGATTTTTTATCGATTCTGCTTCTTGTAATATTGTTTCTTTAGCTAACGTTTTAATATCCATGTGGTTTGACTTTTTAATTATCAATTAAATGTAATTTAGACAGATTTTTTAAATCAAGTTTAAAAAAAAGTCGTAAATTTATGTACAAATGTATTTAATTTTGGAATAATGCGAATAGGAAAAAGCAAAACATGTTATAGATTTAATACCTAACAATTTGATTGGTTCTTATAGCGTTAGTTTTGGTCTTGATTTTTAAATTCTTAAATAATTGATTAGATTGATATGAGTGGAGCAGATATTTCTTTAAAAGAATATTTAAAAAAGTATTTTGGATTTGATTCTTTTAAAGGTAATCAAGAAGTAGTGATTCGAAACGTACTTGATGGTTTCGATTCTTTTGTGTTAATGCCTACCGGTGGTGGTAAATCATTGTGTTACCAATTGCCTTCATTAATTATGGAAGGTACAGCAATTGTTATATCCCCTTTAATTGCTTTAATGAAAAATCAGGTTGATGCTATGCGTGGTTTTAGTACAGAGGAAGGCATAGCGCATTTTTTGAACTCTTCGTTAACCAAAACGCAAATGCAAATGGTTAAACAAGATGTGATAAATGGGAAAACAAAATTGTTATATGTAGCACCAGAATCACTTACAAAGGAAGAAAATATTGAATTTTTAAAAAACATAAAAATTTCGTTCTATGCAGTTGACGAGGCACATTGTATTTCGGAATGGGGACATGATTTCAGACCTGAGTATCGCAGAATAAGACCTATTGTTAATAAAATTGGTAAAGCACCAATTCTCGCCCTTACTGCAACTGCAACACCTAAAGTACAGAGCGATATTCAAAAAAATCTCGAGATGTTGGATGCCAATGTTTTTAAATCATCATTTAATCGAGAGAACTTATATTACGAAGTAAGACCAAAGGTTGATGCAACGAAAGAAATTATAAAGTTTATTAAAAACAATTCCGGGAAATCAGGTATTATTTATTGCTTAAGTCGCAAAAAGGTTGAAGAAGTAGCCGAAGCATTGCAGGTAAATGGTATAAAAGCATTGGCTTACCATGCAGGAATGGATGCAGCAACAAGAAGCCTGAACCAGGATAAATTTTTAATGGAAGATGTGGATGTAATTGTTGCTACTATTGCTTTTGGAATGGGAATTGACAAGCCCGATGTACGGTTTGTTATTCACTACGATGTACCAAAAAGCCTTGAAGGGTATTACCAGGAAACAGGACGTGCCGGTCGTGATGGTGGTGAGGGGCAATGCGTATCATTTTACAGTTATAAAGATATTCAGAAGCTCGAAAAATTTATGCAAGGAAAACCTTTAGCTGAGCAAGAGATAGGAAAACAACTTTTGCTGGAAACTGTTGCTTATGCTGAATCTTCCTTATGCCGCCGTAAAATGCTTTTGCACTATTTTGGCGAAGAATATACAGAAGAAAATTGCGAAAATTGTGATAATTGCAATCATCCTAAAGAACAATTCGATGGAATGGAAGATATTGTTCTTGCATTGCAGGCAATAATGGATGTTAAGGATAAATTTAAATCGGAACATGTTGCAAATGTTTTATCGGGAATTAAGAATTCTGCAATAAAATCATATAAACATCATGAATTAGAAATTTTCGGTCATGGCTCTGAACATGATCCTAAATATTGGAATGCAATTATTCGTCAGGCATTGGTTGCAGGATTTGTTGATAAAGACATTGAAAATTATGGTTTACTTAAGGTAAATGATAAAGGAAAAGCCTACATGGATAGCCCTGAGACATTTATGATTAGCAAAGATCATGATTATGAAGCAGCAGATGATGATTTCGAAGGGAAAGGTGGAGCAGGTAAAACAAGTGCCGTTGATTCAGAACTATTTAATATTCTTAAAGATCTTCGTAAAAAAGTTGCAAAAAATCTGAATCTGCCACCATTTGTTATTTTTCAGGATCCATCACTTGAAGATATGGCAATTCAATACCCAATTAATCAGGAAGAAATGACTCGGATTGTTGGTGTTGGTACCGGTAAGGCTCAAAAATATGGTAAGGAATTTATTGAACTGATTAAACTATATGTGGAAGAAAAAGAAATTATCAGGCCTCAGGATATGGTTGTTAAATCGGTAGTTAATAAATCGGGTTTAAAGGTTTATATTATTCAGAGTATTGACAGGCAGATGCCATTAGATGATATTGCTAATGCAAAAGGTATAGATATGACTGAACTTCTCGACGAAATTGAATCCATCGTTCATTCAGGAACCAAATTAAATATCGATTACTATATTGATGATGTTATTGATGAAGATAAACAGGATGATATTTTTGAATATTTCCGCGAAGAAGCAGAAACAGAATCAATAGATGCAGCCTTGGAAGAACTAGGCGAAGATCAATACTCTGAAGAAGAGATCAGGTTAGTACGTATAAAATTCTTCTCGGAACTTGGAAATTAATTCAAAATGATTGATTTAATCTAAAATAGTTATAATTTCGACGGGATGCATTATTGCATCCTGTTTTTTGTATAATTAAACACTAAATAAACGTGGAAAAGATACTGGAAATTAACAATTTAAGTAAGAATTATGGAAAGCTGCAAGCTGTTCGAAATGTATCATTCACAGTAAATAAAGGTGAGGTTTATGGTATCCTTGGTCCGAATGGTAGTGGAAAAACTACAACTCTTGCGGTAGTTTTAGGTGTACTTAATGCAAATGGGGGTGATTTTAAATGGTTCGATAAACCATTGAATAAGGAAACCAGACAAAGAATTGGAGCATTGATTGAAACGCCTAATTTTTATCCATATATGACTTTGTATGAAAATTTACAGGTTGTAGCAAAAATTAAAAATGCTTCAGAAGAAAGCATTAATAATGCACTTGGAATAGCAAATCTACTTAAACGTAAATACACAAATTTTGGAACATTATCTTTAGGTATGAAACAAAGAATGGCAATAGCATCTGTTCTTATTGGTGACCCCGATGTATTGGTATTGGATGAACCAACCAATGGACTTGATCCGGAAGGTTTTGCCGAAGTTCGTAAAATTATTCAATCGCAGGCGAGCAAAGGAAAAACAATTATTATGGCTAGTCATATTTTAGATGAGGTTGAAAAGGTTTGTTCGCATGTTGCAATTTTCAAATCAGGCGAAATAATTGCTAATGGTAAAGTGGGAGAGCTTCTTACTTCGGAAGATATTATTTTTATTCAATCTGAAAATCAGGATGAACTATTTTATGTTCTTCAAGTTGCGGATATGGTATTACGTGTTTCTAAAGTAGAAAATGAACTAACAGTAGTTCTTAAAAAACCTTTCACACCCGTTGATTTAAATAAATTATGCATAGAAAAAGGATTTGCGTTATCTAAGATTATACTCAAAAAACAAAGCCTTGAAGCTCAGTTTCTTGAACTAGTAAAATAATAAACAGATTAAATTTTCGAAAAATGATAAAGAAATTATTTCAGATAGAAAAGATAAAAGCATTGTCGTACCCGGCGTTCAAAACATTAATGATTATCCATTTTTTGTTATTCTTTATAGTAATTTTAGTAGTTTCACAACAAACGATAAGTTTTCCGGGATTTTCAATTTTAAATTTATATCAATTTCCAAATATCTGGGAGTTTATTCCATGGGTAGCAAGCTGGTTCAACCTGTTTTTAGCTATTGTTGTTATACTAATTGTAGGTAACGAATTCTCGTATCGAACATTCAGGCAAAACGTTATCGATGGTTTGAGTCGTAATGATTTAATAAAAGGTAAACTGATTCTGATATTTTCAATTGCCATTTATACTTTTATAATGGTTTTAATTGCTGTATTGATTTTTGGGTTGATAAACAGCGATGATTATTCTTTTAATGCCATATTTGGTAAATCATATCTTCTATTAATATATTTTATTCAAGCAATAGGATATATGAGTTTAGGGTTGCTTATAGCCATAATATTCAGAAATAATGCATTATCAATTATTATGTTTATTCTTTACTTTTTTCCAATTGAACCTATAATCCGATGGATTTTTGACGCACATACTCGCAGGTATTTTCCTGTTAAAATTATTTCAAACCTAACACCAATGCCTGAATTCTTAACCATGACTTCAGAAAAATCTTATTCAACTGCTTCAGGAACAAGCGCATTAGATTTTCAGGAAATAGGCCTTACTACAGAACCTCTTTCTGTTGGTTTAAATGTTGGACTGGCAGTATTTTATATTGTATTATTTATTGCTGGTGCAACATATTTACTGAATAAAAAGAATTTGTAAAAAAGGATTCCTTTTAGTAGAAATTTAACTTAACAAAGCTCTAATTGCTGGCGCTCGTTTCCGAATGAGTGCCAGTTTTATTATTAATTTGTATTATACAGAACTCTTGAAAATAGAATGCAGTAAAGTATATAAAAATAGAACGGCTTAGGCAGAAGCCTAAGCCGAACTTTCCTTTTTTATTTATTTTTTATAGCCTCAGGCGAACCGAGCGAACTGCAAGGGGCAGTTCATTAGCTTGGTTTTTAGTTTTATTCTATAATTAAATTTAATTAAACCTTTTCGTTTCTAAGTTATATGGCTTTAAATCAAAGGTTTTTGTATTATAAAAATAAGCTATTTTATCATTTGGGCTAAAAAAAACTAAATAACTCAAACTAATGTCAATAAAGTCAAATTCATTCTTTTGAAAATCGTATATCGCAGGTTTTAATCCTACATCTTCCTTTTTTGCCATTAAAAATGCATAGTTTCCATTCCTTGACATTATCCATGGATCTCCAGTAACATTTTCTAAAATAGTTTTACTTTCTTCTCCATTCAGAGATATCTGTTTTAGTTCTTTTTTATCTAAATAATAGATTGTATTTTCAACCAAATATGGCATACCACCTTTTAGATCTTTATCTACCAATTTATTATTAATTCTATCCCAGACTTCTATTTGCCAATCTTTATCATTAAAAACAATTTTGTTTAATTCATTATTTGCTGTAACAAAATAAATTTTTGAATTAGAAACAAACAAATCTTTTGTACCGGTAAAAAATTCACTAATCAAAGTATCATTTTTAACATATACTATTCCAGATTCATTTACAAACTTTACGTTTAAATCTTTATCGTATCTCTTAATTACTGAAAAGGATTCTAAATTATCTGTAGCATAGAGTACATTATTTATTACATCATCAAAAACCATTAGATTCTTTTGATAACCTTTAAAATAATATTTACCATCTTTATTTCGCAACTCTTCAATATTTAACAATTTTTCCTTTTCTTGTGCATTACAAGAAAAAAGTATTGTAAAACAAATTAATACATATAAATATTTCATATTACTTTATTTTAGTTTATTGTTTGGTGTTTCCTTAAAGACATGTCTATCTTTGTGGTTTCTAGGCTTATCGTTTTACTTTGAAGTGCTTTTGGGTCACCATATACTGTGACAGGATCAAGTTGCACAGGATTGTTCATATTTACTGGATCATCATTTCCAACATACATAAAGAATGTAATGTCAGTAAACTCATTTTCACTTGGAGACCAGCCATAATTCATTCCAATCTCATTACCGCCATTAGCATCCATAATTATTGGTGTTTTAACTCCCCAAGTTCCTGATTCTGACATTTCACTAACTTCTGCTGCCCTTACAACTGCCACATGTCCATGATCTTTTCCTGTTGTAGAAGCTATAATAAAATTACCATCACCTGCTAACTTTTGTATGTTATTAAGATCTTCTTGATTTTTAACAGTTTTAGTTATCCAATTAGCCTTATCGTTTCGTAGATCTTTGTTCATTTGGTTTGCTGTCTTAAAATTACCTGTGGTAGAATTTCGGAGATTTTTATCACCACCGGTAATCTTTTCATAAGCATATCCTACACCATAATTACAAGCTCCATCATCTGACTGGTATTGTTGAGCTTCAGTAAAACCATGACTTGCTGCTTCGTTTAATTTGTTAGGATCAAATGCTTTCTGCCCGTCAGGATCTATAAATCTAACAGGATTGTTTAAAGCGTAATTATATGGAGTCCAAGAGACATAACTTTCTGCTAATGGATCAATACTATGCCACCTACCGATTGCGGGGTCATAGAACCTGGCCCCGTAATCGTACCAGTTCAAAGAACGTCCTGCAAGTTGGTCGTCTTGCAGCTCTTTGCCATTGTAAAGGTACTTATTTTTTGTATAATCAGCTATTGAGTTTTGGTAATTTGTTTCTTTAAACACCAGTCCAAAAGGATAGTAATGGCTTTGCTGCACCATATCTACTTTACCTGATAATAATGAGCCACCAAATGTTACCCTAGCATTGCCCAAATGGTCTTTTATATAATACTCGTAATGCCAGCGGGTATTATCGCCATCAGCAATTGGAACCATTCGTCCTTCGGATGTCATTATGTAGGCAATTTCGTTGTTCACGTAAATAATGTTTCCTATATAATCGGTTGTATTATCGACCGAGGAGCTGCTGCTTTCGTTTGTTTTTGCCAGCTTATGCCCTGCTGCATCGTAATGGTAAAATATTTTTACCGAATTACTGTTGTCGCTTACACTTTCGGGCAGGTTTAATGGATTATAGGAAACCCTGGCATCTTTTCCGGGGTCAAAGGTCATATTGCCATTTTTATCGTATCCATAATCAGCAGTGCTGCGTACTACATAATCTTCAATACCGGTCATATCTCCTGCCGGGTCGGTTATTTTTTTTAATTTGTTTGTACCTGTTACATAGCTGTATGTAAGCTGGTCTGCGTAGGTTGATGCATTATTAAACCTCCGGTTTAGTTTTATAATATTGCCATTCTTATCGTACTGTGCTATATTTTCCGAAAATAAACCTTTGTTGGCAGCAAGTGTACTGCCTTCGGCATAATTGGCGGAGGTTAGGCGGTTAAGGCCATCGTAGATAAAACCATAACCACGTTCAATATCACCGGCAGTATTCCATCGCATTGCGGCAATGTTGCCATTATACATTTCTTTAGGAGCAGTGCTGTTGTCCAGATTTTCCAGGTTATTGTAATACAGATGCATACCAAACACATCATTTTCAGAAAGCGCAGGGTCGTTTATTTTGGTAAGCCAGCCCCTAATATTGTACGTGTAATCAATTTTTTGCACAAAACTTTGAGCATCTTTCGAATGAAGGTATTTTTGGATAAGCTCACCCAGTTCGTTATAGCGCATACTGGCAATTACTATTTCGTCCTGATCATTAATTTTGTGTGTGGTTTTCAGCATGCGACCTGCATGATCGTAGGTATAATTTTCGTGAATTTTTATAATGGCCACATTGTTTAGAATATGTTGTTGCTGTATTGCTTTTAGCTGGTGTGTTACCGGCTCATAACGTGAACTTAACACATCACGTCCACCCAAATGGTTTTGTGAAATGGTTTGGATCACATTGCCATTATCGTCGTAATAGTTGGCACTGTACAATTCGGATTTAGCCAGGGTGTATCCACTACCCTCAGGCTCATAAGCCTTAACCATGCTGCCAGTAGCTAGACCTTTGGTTTTGGCAGAAATTGCAAAATTAAATCCTGCAGGTAAATTTGATGTATAGTAGTTTAAACCTGATGTTAATCCTAAAAAGCTATAATTGTCATACCAGCTAACTGTTTCAACATTGCCGGCAGTAATTGTAAAACTGGCAGGATAACTTTTATCCACAGAATAACCATACACTCCCGAACCCGTGTATGTTTCGTAAGGAGTGGTGGTGCTATGGTTTTTAAATAGTGTCCGTATATTTTCCAATGTGGAAGCTATTTTTATTGTTCCGGTCATTATGGGCCTGTTGAATTCGTCGTATTTTGTAAATCTGAAACTTTCGTTTGTTGCATCGCCATCGTTACGAAGGTTGCCATCCTGTACTAATACTAATCTATCGCGTTTATCGTACACCATATAAAGAATTTCTGCTCCCGGAAGCTTTTTGCTTATCATTCGGTTACGCCCATCGTAAGTATAAAAATAACAAAGTTCAGTATTTGCCGGACTGGTTGCCAATGGAGGAACTACGGTGCGCAGTAATCCAAAATCGTCGTAAATGTAATAAGTGCGTAAGGTTTCTGTTCCGTTTAGAGATTCTTTAAGAACTACTTGTCCAAGCAAGTTTTTGTACTCTTTTATTACATTACCTTCTTCGTCGGTTGTTTGATTCACATACAAACTATTGGCTGCATAGGGTGTAGAAGTCCCGTTTACGTCCCAGCTATTTACGGCACTGGTATTTGTCAGGTAATTGTATTCAACTGCTTTGCTATTCCACTCCTGGCCCACTCCTGTATTGTTTAATACTCGGTTTAATGGAGATGCTTCGAAATCAATCTCAGAATAAGGTTTGCTATCGGTATTACTTTTTCCAGTTATTGTACTCTGATAATAGGAAATCACATCGTTTTGAGCATTTGTTCTGTATTCTCCGTTACCAGAGGCAGTATATGGAATATATTGGCGACTTTCTCTCCCAAGGTCATCGTAGTAAATATGCTGTATAATATCTTGCCCTGTTGGAGAACCTTTTACATTAATTTTTTGTACAGGTCGTCCCAATCCATCGAAATATACAATTTGCTCGTTCCGGCTTGTTGTTGCAGGAAAACTTTTTGTACGAATGTAATTTGTTCCTGTTGTTGGTGTTCCAGTTACCGTAACGGTTGTTGTTGATGTAATTACAGGGTTAGTAACCGTGCTATTCACATTCGGATCGATATATGCCCTGAAAGTAGAACCAGCTTTGGCTACAAATCCTTTTTTTAGTGTTATACTATGACTTGCGCTTACCTCTGCTTTACCAACAATTATATCATTTAGTACAATATCTTGTTGAGCAAATAAAGCTTTTGCCCCAACTACAAAAACCAGGAGCAGAAATTTTTTAAATATGTTTTTATATATTGTTTTCATTAAAATCCGATTTTTTTAGTTGAACTACCTTTTTACAACCATTTTAGATATTTTCTCTTTTCCATTCCCTACATTGAGGTAATAAATCCCAACTGGCAAATTGCCAGCATAAATAGGAACCTCTTGCTGAGGCTCATAGTTGTATATTTTTTTCATAAATACTTGTTGTCCTTCAATATTGGTAAGATCAACATATAGGCATACTTCTGTATCGTAGTTAAGCGACCAATAAAAAATTTCGTGTACAGGATTAGGATGTATTTTTAATTCCAGTATTTGATCAATGTCAATCATTGGACTTTTAGGTTCAAAACTTACCACCATACTGTCGGTAAACTGGCAGTTAAACTTGTTTGTTACCTGTAACCAAACATCTATTTTGTGGTAAGAATTACCTTGTGCCGATATTTCCTGCATTGGCATTGTATTGTTATTAAACCACAAATAATTTTCAATGCTTTGGGGTCCATTAATGCTAATACTTTGGTCGGTAAATAAAACTGTATCGTTGCCCAAATCGAACACCGGATTTTTAGCTTCCTTTACTTCTATTGTGTCTGTTACCAAACAGGCATAATTATCAGTCATTTGAACAAAGTATTTCCCGGGTGTTGTGATGGTAATTTTCTTATCGGTTGAAAGGCCATTGTTCCAGTTTATATTATCAAAGTCGCCTTTAATTTCCAATTCAGTTTCTCCACTAGAACAGAGGTAGGCATCACCTTGAATAACCTGGGGATAATTGGGGCAATTAAAATATTTTGCTATATAAATATCTTCGTTTCCTTTTGATGATATTTTAAATTTGGGATTATCAACAGTATTAGTGAAACTTCCACTTAAATATATGTTCCCTTGAGCATCAAGTGTACTATGATGGCTTGAAACATTTGATTTTCCTCCTATGCTTTTTGCCCAAAACACAGTTCCACTATTATTTATTTGTGAAACAAATGCTGTGGCATTTCCTTCAATGGTAACAAGTTGTATTGTATCAAGTAAAAGTGTATCGTTAAATGTACCATTAAGCATTATTCCTCCAGCCGGATTTAATACAATATTATTTGCATAATCAGAATAGGGTGTACCAAAACTTTTAATCCAAACGGGTTCTCCACTGGAGTCAAGTTTGGAAACATAAAAGTCGATACCTCCTTTGCTAATAATTTCCCGGTTACCAACTTGGATTTTATGAGTAAAATTACCTGATATAAATACTTCATTGTTTTGAGCCGGTGCTATAGCGCTTATATCAACATAATACTGACTTTTTGGTGACTGAATCCATACTATATTAAGATCTTGATCTAAAGCAGCAATAAAAGCCCCTGTTACGTTTTGCCCCTGATTTTCTAAAATTTTATTATTAAAAACGATATCTCCCTCATAAGTACCTGAAAGATATAATTTACCGTTTTCGCTTCCTGCAAAGGCAGTAATTACATCTTTACCATTACCACCATATGTTTTAATGTTTTTTAGGTTACCATCCAATGTAAATCTTGCAATAAATATATCTTCTTTCCCGGCACTTTCTTCTTTTTGGCCTTCGATTGACAGAGTTTTCTTAAATGTTCCGGCAGCAATAATACCACAGCTATCGCTTTGGTATAGATAAATTATTGAAGCAACACCTTCGATCGGAAAGCTTTTTATCCACACTAATTTGTTTTTATTTGTAAGTTTAGCCAGAATAAGTTTTTTGGTCTCCCCTCCGAACTCATGTTTTTCAATTTTCATTTCTCCCGAAACAATCCCGCTAATAATTAACTCATCGTTATTATTAACATAAAGTGCAGTAAGTTTATCGGATTGTTTGCCTCCTGCATTCCAAACCCACTGTAATTTTCCTTTTGGATTATATTTAGCAACAAATATATCTTGTTTTCCCAGTGATTCAATATCCTTGTTGTTGATTGAAAAATCTGCTGTATAGGCACCCCCAATGTATATATTACCTTCGGAGTCAGATTTAATTCCATTAATATAGTCCCAAC
>Ga0154355_1036_pt1 | contig 10991 bp, 6 predicted proteins | sample RifGroA2_FD_115883 | JGI IMG/M metagenome (GOLD analysis project Ga0154355, IMG submission 115883) | Bacteroidetes bacterium GWA2_31_9b
TACGTGGTTCTATTCCAAACGTTCGATGTTTCTCTACACGCTGAATTAATTTACTTATTGGATTGTAATGAGCCAAAACAGATGATTTTTGTCCTTTAAATATAAAATACTGATGAGCTAAGGGTTTAATTTTAAATTGATCAATAGATATTCCTTCAAATGAATCGTACAATTTCGAGATTAATGCATCATCAACGTTATCAATTGTTTCAATATCTTTATTTAATTGTTCAAGATCGGTTATTTTATCAGACGTATAATCTTGAGCCATAATTCCCAACGATTTTGCTTTCATTCGCAGGTTTATGTCTTTGCTAACAAGAATTACCTCTAGGGGTTTTTTCTTTTCACTTACATATTCTGCAATAGCTAATATTCTATGATCGGGTGTAGATTCAGGAAAAGATGCTCTAAGTTGATCTGAAAAGGGTTTTCCTGTTTCAATAGATAATTTGCCCAGATCTTTACCAAGCGATTTACCACCATTAAATAATGTATCACCTGAAAGTTTATCGAGTTCACGGGTAAATTCACGAGCATGATAATTAATTAATTCATTTCCTTTTTTTAAGTAGTCAAGTTCTTCCAATACTACAATTGGTAATACAATATCGTTTTCCTGAAAGTTATATAAGCAAGTATAATCGTGTAAAATAACATTGGTATCAATTACGAAGACTTTTTTATTTTTTTTCATTTTAGTATATTTTTAGGTATTAATTGTATTAACTAAATTCGTACTAATTTAATTAAATAATTTATCAATTAAGATCAATAAAAAACTATTTTATCATGGAAATTATTGAAGGAATCATAACTCGAAGAAGCATAAGAAAATACACCGATAAAAAAATTAGTGATTATCAAATAAACACGTTATTAAAATCGGGAATGTATGCTCCTTCAGCCAACAACAAACAGCCCTGGCATTTTATTGTTATAAATGATCGCAAAATTTTATCTAAAATTACTGATTTTCACCCTTATGCCAAAATGCTTATCGAAGCTCAGTTGGCAATTCTTGTTTGTGGTGATGAACTACTCGAAAATGGTTCAGGTTATTGGATTGTTGATTGTTCTGCTGCAACTCAGAATATTTTGTTGGCAGCCCACGCATTAGGACTAGGAGCCGTTTGGTTAGGATTGCACCCACGTAAAGATCGTAAACAGGTAATAAGAGAGATATTTAATTTGCCACAAAATATTCTGCCATTATCGTTAATTTCAATAGGCTATCCTAATGAAAGCAAAGAAATACCAGAACGTTTTAAACCCGAAAGAATACATTATAACAAATGGTAATTCGAATCAATTTGTGTTAATTTGTTCAAAATTTCATTCAAGATGAACTATCAAGAAACACTCGATTGGCTTTTTAGTCAGCTCCCCATGTATCAACGAATTGGACAAGCTGCTTATAAAGCAAATTTGGATAATACTCTCGAACTGGATTCCTATTTTAAAAATCCACATACATATTTTAAAACTATACATGTTGCAGGAACAAACGGTAAAGGGTCAGTTTCACATATGTTGGCTTCTGTTTTGCAAGCATCCGGATATAAAGTTGGATTGTACACATCGCCCCATTTGAAAGATTTTCGCGAACGAATAAAAATTAACGGGCAAATGATTCCTGAGATTGATGTGATAGATTTTGTTACTAAACACAAAAAAAAGTTTGAACTGGTACAACCATCTTTTTTTGAAATGACCGTTGCTTTAGCATTTGATTATTTTAGGAAAAACTCAATTGATATTGCTGTAGTTGAAGTAGGAATGGGAGGGAGGCTCGATTCTACAAATATTATCAATCCTGATTTATCTGTTATTACAAATATTGGTTTCGACCATACGGTGTTTTTAGGAGATACTTTATATAAAATTGCCGGAGAAAAAGCTGGAATAATTAAAGCAGGAGTGCCAGTTGTTATTGGTGAAACTCAACCCGAAACCGAACCTGTATTTCGTAAGGTAGCTTCGGAAAAAAAATCAAGAATCGAATTTGCTGATAGTAATTTTGAAGTGGATTATTCTATGCTGACATTCGATAACAAACAACTCTTCAATGTATTTAGAAATAGTTTTTTAACTTATCCGGAATTGACAATTGATTTAATGGGTGCATATCAAAGAAAGAATATTGTTACTGTATTACAATCTATTGAAATTTTAAAAGAGATAGATTATAATCTAAGAACAGAAAATATTTATAATGGACTGGAAAACGTTGTTAAAAATACAGGATTATTGGGTCGATGGCAGATATTGAGCAATCATCCATTAACAATTTGTGATACAGGGCATAATTTTGAAGGCATTTCTTATGTAATAGAACAAATTAGAAATACTCCTCATAAAAATCTACATTTTGTTTTTGGCGTTGTTGAAGATAAAAATATAGATAAGATTTTAGAAATTCTGCCAAAAGATGCAACATATTACTTCACACAGGCATCAATTCCAAGAGCATTGAACCATGAAATTTTAAAACAAAAAGCCCAAAAAGCGAATTTAAATGGTAATTCTTTTCCAACAGTTCAGTTAGCAATAGAAAATGCAAAAAAAAATGCAGAATTTAACGATTTGATTTTCATAGGCGGAAGCACTTTTGTTGTAGCAGATGCACTTTAAATTATTAGGTTATCCTGAAAAATATAAAGTGATCCAAAAAAAGTAGGTAATAAAAAAATTAGGTAATAAAAAAAGCAGCCATTTTATTGACTGCTTTGAGTTGTGGGAGATACTGGGTTCGAACCAGTGACCCCCTGCTTGTAAGGCAGGTGCTCTGAACCAGCTGAGCTAATCTCCCAATATATTTCAGAACTTTTTACTTTAAAAGTGTTGCAAATATAATGCTCTTTTTTGATCTGCAAAAATATTTCACATTTTTTTTATAATGATTTTTGTCCTAAAATCAATATTCCTGTTAACTTGATAATTAGTAAGAAATTAGAAAATGAATTAGTCAATTTTTTATTAGATTTTATTCATTTGATGTTATTAATCCAAAAAAATATTAACTTACAACATATAATAAAAATATGAAACGATATAAAATTCTATATATTGATGATCAGAAAATAAACTTACTTTTATTTACTGAAGTATTTAAAGATGAGTATTTTATTTTTGAAGCTACATCAGGTGCTGAAGGTTTGGAAATTTTAAAATCGGAACATGTTGATTTAATAATTTCTGATCAGGCAATGCCACAAATGACAGGAGTTGAATTCTTTGAAAAAGCATTACTAATTGATCCCGGACCAAATAGAATATTATTAACAGCATTTAAAGATTTAAATGCTTTAGCCGAAGCTATTAACAGGGCCAAAATATTCAGATATGTAAATAAACCTTGGAATAAAGTTGATTTACAAAACATTATGGATTCAGCTATTCAGGAATATCAGCTACGAATTAAAAATGAACAGCTAACCGAACGGTTAAAATTTCATACAACAAAATTAAGAGAATCAGTAAACTTAAAAAATCAATTGCTTGCCGATTTGGAAATATCAAAATCGGAACTTGAAGAAAGTGAAATGAAATTGAGAAGAATTATTGAACTTTCTCCATTACCAATTGCTATATCTGATTTAAACAATGTTAACTTAGTTTTAAACAACCAATTTATAGAAACATTTGGTTATACTTTAGAAGATATTCCTACAATTAACGAATGGTATATTAGAGCATATCCTGATATTGAATATCGCGAAAACCATATAAGTTTATGGAAAAATCAAATGGCATTATTAATAAAAAATAAAAAGGTAATTGAAGCTTTGGAATCAATAGTTGTTTGTAAAAATGGTGATAAAAAAGCGATTCAAATTAAAGCTTCAATAATAGGTGAAAATCAGGTTGCAATTTTTAATGATTTAACAAAAATTCGTCACCTCGAAGAAGATATTTCCTTTCGTATTATTATGGAAGAAGAAATTATGCGAGCAAAGGTTGCAGCAGAATCGGCAAATAAAGCTAAAAGTGAATTTATTGCCAGCATGAGCCATGAAATTCGTACTCCAATGAATGCAATTTTGGGTTATGCCGAAGTATTAAGTAATGAGTTAAAAGAACCAATTCAGATGGATTATGTTAAATCCATTCAATCGAGCGGAAAAACGCTGCTTAGTCTTATAAATGATATTTTAGATTTCTCAAGAATTGAAGCCGGTAAAATAGAATTGCATAAAGATGCAGTAAATATTAGAAACCTGATACAGGATATAGCCGATATTTTTAAATTTAAAATCAAAGAAAAAAAACTGGAATTTATTACCCATGTTTGCATCGACTTACCTAAGTTTTTTATTGTCGATGAGCTTAGAGTAAAGCAAATTCTTATGAATTTAGTAAGTAATTCTCTGAAATTTACTCATCAGGGCTTTATTAAAATTAATGTTGATATAAGTAATAGTAATAATAATTATGTAGATTTAATTATTAGTGTTGAAGATTCTGGAATCGGCATTGCAAAAGACCAACAAGAAAAAGTTTTTCGTGTTTTTGAACAAACCGAAGGTCAAGACAGCAAGAAATATGGAGGTACAGGCTTAGGACTTGCTATTACCAGCAATCTTGCAAAAATTATGAATGGTGATATTTCGCTTACGAGTGAAATAGGTAAAGGGAGTAAGTTTATTGTTAAATTAGAAAATGTTGAAACTACCAACAGTGAAATCCAAGGAAAATCGAATACAGAATTATTAAAAGAAATAACTTTTACAGATAAAGTAAAAATTCTAATTGTTGATGATCTTGAAGAAAACAGGAAAATTATTAGGTTAAATTTGGTTAAATTTAATTTCGAAATTTTTGAGGCGGCTAATGGTTATGAAGCATTAGATATTTTTAAGAAAAATACTCCTGACCTCGTATTTATGGATTTATTAATGCCCGAACTTGATGGTTACGAAACTTTCAAAAAAATACAACAAAATTCTGAATGGGAAAAAATACCGGTAATTGCTATTACTGCTTACACCTTAAATAACGAAAAAGAACAAGTATTAAATATGGGTTTTGCAGGGTATTTAAGCAAACCTATAAATTTCCCGAACTTAAAATCAATGTTAATAAAGTATTTGAGTTATAAAATAAAAGATAAAGCTCCTGAAACAAAAGATTCTAATGAGGAATTATTACAAATAAAACCTGAAAAATTAACAGAAATAATTGCCGATATTGATATAAAAATTATTCCTCTAATTAGTCAGCTTGAAACTATAAGGCCTAAAAGGATTGTGTCAGAATTAGGTCAAGAGCTTAAACAAATTGGCGAAAAATATAATTATACAGTTTTAATTACTTATGGGAATGATATTTTAAATGCTGTAAAATCGTTTAATGTTGAAAAGGAAAAAGATATTATTGAAAAATTTAAAATCCTTTATAAAAATCTTAAAACATAATAATTTAACTTTAAATAAATTAATAGCGTATCATAAACCTTGGAACAAAAGATTTAAGAAATGGAAGATAAAAAATTTAAAATATTAATTGTTGATGATAATCCCCAAAATTTACAGGTATTAGGGAATTTGTTAGAAAAGAATAATTATATAGTAGAATCTGCCCAGAGCGGAAAAGATGCATTGGAATGGGTAAAATCGTATGCATTTGATTTAATACTACTCGATGTTATGATGCCTGAAATGGATGGATTTGAAGTTTGTGAAATAATCAGGAAAAATGTTGATTATAATGATGTTCCAATTATTTTTTTAACTGCTAAAACCGACAAATTAAGTACAGTTAAAGGATTTGAGCTTAATGCACAAGATTATATTAGCAAACCATTCGATTCGGCAGAATTAACATCAAGAATTAGAACTCAACTTGAACTTAAAGATAGTAAAGACAAATTAAAAGATGTAAATAAGTGGCTTGAACAAAAAGTGGATGAAAAAACTCATGAACTCAAAGAATCGAATATCAAGTTAACCGAAACTTTATCGGAACTTCAGAAACTAGATAAAATGAAAACATATTTTTTACATCTTACAAGTAATGAAATAAGAACACCATTAACAGGTATTGTTGGTACATTGCATCTTATAAAAAATCAGGAAGCAGCATCAACATTAAAAGATTTAATTGAATTATTGGAGAAATCTGTTTTGCGCCTCGAAAATTTTGCAAAAAAAGCAATTCTTACTACAGAGCTTAGTTCTAAAAGCTATAATTTGAATATAAAACCAGTAAATATTTCTGAACTAATACAATTTTGTATTTTAGAACAAACCGATACTATTATTAGTAAACAAATACAAATTAATGAAAATTACGAAACTGAAAGTATTGTTAATTGCGACAAGGATTTAGTTTTTAAGATGTTTAGTTATATTATTGATAATGCAATTTCACATACAATTAAAAATAAAATTGATATACGAATTACTAAACAAAATAACAGTATACATTGTAGTTTTACCGATTATGGAATCGGATTTAATGAAGAAACCCTTAATTCGTTATATTCTCCCTATAACATTAATGATAAAGATTTTCAAAAAGTAAGTGAAATGAGCATGTACATTTTAAAACTAATTATGGAAAATCTAAATGGCGACGTTTCGATTTACAATAAAGAAAACGAAGGTGGATGTGTTGAACTAATTTTTAATATTTAAATTATTATGGTTGTTTGCTTATACTCATAATAAAAGTAATTGATTTTCAATTAATTTAATATAATTATGACAGACATAAAAAGGGCATTTCATAAAGTATAAATAAAAAAACAAAAGTGTAATAAAAATTTTCAAATGTTTTGTTAGTTATTTGTTTTTGAAAGTAAATTTAAAACCCGATGAATAAAGTTTTACTCGATTATTTAATGCGTCTTTTTGCAATTCTTTCAACATCTTATCCATCGGTATTTATCGATAATATAAAACAGTTTATTCGATTATTCTTAATTAACGATTTTCCTTCTGATGTTTTAAATAAATATATCCTCATATTCGATGATTATGTTGCGAAGTACAATGAAGAAAGCAAATCAGCAAACAAAATTATTTTTCTTGAAAGTGAAATACGTGAAATTGTAAAACAAATAAACAAAGAAATCCCAAAAAAATTAAGGATACTTATTCTAATTCGTTTAATACTATTCGAAAAGTTTATTACAAAATATACTACAACAAATAAACAACAAGGGGAAATAGCTATTCGAGAAATAGTAAATATGATTTCTGGATTTTTAAAAATTCCTGAAGTTGATTATTTCAATATTAATTCGTTTATATTCGAAAAGCCTTTTGAATTAAGTAATAAACAAGATTTACTAATTGTAGGTGGTAAGAAAATAATATCTACAAATATTCCATTTATAGAACATGAAAATTTACAAGGGCAATTTTATTTTTTACGCATACCAAGTGTTAATATTATTCTTTTTTATTACAAAGGGTCAGCCCATTTCCAATTAAACAATCAGGTAATTTTTAGCGAAAACATTTACCCATTTTTAAACGGTTCGTCAATAAATGGCGATACAATAGAGCCAATATATTACAACAAGGTATTGCATAAGTACCTTTCCGATCAGGTTCAACCATTTCAATTATGTGTCGAAAATCTTCATTTTCAGTTTAAAAATAGTAACAACGGCATTCATGATCTTACATTCGCGCTCAATGCAGGGCAAATGATGGGGATAATTGGTAAAAGTGGTGTAGGAAAATCTACATTATTAAATTTACTAAATGGAACAATTTCTCCACAAAATGGTAGTATTCGGATAAATCAATATCAACTTAAAGAAAACGATTCAAAACTAGAAGGTTTAATAGGATATATACCTCAAGACGACTTACTTGTTGAGGATTTAACAGTATTTGAAAATCTATTTCTTAATTCAAAGTTATGTTTAGGAAATTTAAGTACTTCAGAAATCACAGAAAAGGTTTATAACTTATTAATAGAATTAGATTTATTTGAGATTTGTAACCTGAAAGTAGGTTCACCATTAAATAAATTTATAAGTGGAGGTCAACGTAAGCGTTTAAACATTGCATTAGAGCTTATTCGTGAACCATGGATATTATATGCAGATGAACCAACTTCCGGTTTATCATCAACAGATGCCGATGATATAATGAGGCTTTTTGTTGAGCAAACCATAAAAGGACGAATTGTGGTTATGAATATTCATCAGCCATCTTCTGAGAACTTTAAGCTTTTTGATCAGATTCTTGTTCTCGATTACGAAGGACATCCGGTATATTTTGGTAATCCTGTTAATTCAATAAACTATTTCAATACGAAAACGGGGAGTTTTATTCGCTCATCGGATAGTTGCAATAAATGTGGAAATATAAATCATGAAGCCATTTTTAGGATTTTAGGCGAAAAGAAAATTGATGAATTTGGGAATCGAATTGAAGAACGAAAAATATCGCACAAGCAATGGCATCAGTTTTTTCTAGAAACAGTAAGAAAGAAAGATGTTTCTAATTCCGAAAAACAAACCTTACCCAAGATTCAATTTAGTAAACCGGGGAAATTGAATCAATTTCTAATTTTTAGTAAAAGAAATATACTTAGCAAACTGGCAAATAAGCAATATATTTTATTAGCCATGCTTGTATCGCCAATACTGGCGCTGATGCTTTCTTTGCTTTGTAGATCGGGAACCGATCCAAATTCATTATCGGAAACATATATATTTGCTTTTAACGAAAATATTCCTTCGTATTTATTCATGAGTGTTATTGTTGCACTTTTTGTTGGTCTTATTATTAGTGCCGAAGAAATATACAAAGACCGGAATATTTTAAAACGAGAAACATTCTTAAAACTAAACAGAAATAGCTATCTGTATTCAAAAATCAGTTTTCTGATTTTTTTAAGCCTAATTCAAACTCTATTATATGTTATTATAGGAAACCTTGTGCTCGAAATAAAGGGAATGTTCTTTATTTACTGGTTAATACTATTTTCAACATCGTGTTTTGCAAATGCAATGGGATTATTCATTTCATCAATATTTAATTCAGTTGTTGTAATCTATATTTTAGTTCCAATATTAATAGTACCACAATTATTATTAAGTGGAATAGTAGTACAGTACGATAAATTAAATAAATATGTTGTTTCACAAAATTATGTTCCCCCGGTTGGTGATTTAATGGCATCACGATGGGCTTACGAAGCACTTGTTGTTTCACAATTTAGATTCAATGCATACCAAAAAAACTACTTCGAAATAGAAAAACGTGAAAGCAATGTAAAATTCAATTTAATATTTGTTATTCCTGAACTTAAAACTGCATTAAATAATATTCGTGAATCTGATAATATCAGCAATTTAAATAAAAATAATATTGAACTTCTTAAAAACGAAATTTATAAACTGAATAAAAATATAAATATAAATATCAAAGGTTTAAATAATGATAATTTTGATAAACAGACATGGAATGAAATTAATACATACTTAAATTCATTAAAAAATAAGTATCAAATTGATATAAATAAATGCAGTTTAGAAAAAGATGATATTACACATAAATTGTTAAATAAATATAATAATAATAATCAGGCTTTTACCGATTATAAAAATAAATATCACAATAAGAATATAGCCGATATCGTATTAAATAGAAATAATTTTGAAACATTTACTGTATATAAAAGTAAAATAGTTCGAAAAATTGAACCAATATATCAAATTCCTGATTCAAAAACTGGTAGATCTCAATTTTATGCATCATCAAAAATGATTGGAAATTTGGAAATGAATACTTTGATATTTAATTTTATAATTATATGGTTAATGACTTTGTTTACATTAATAATTTTAATAGTATTGTTTAAACGAAAAATTTTTTAATCCTAAGCACATGAGAACATCTTATTTATTTATTCTATTTTTTGGTTTAATAGTAACTATAAGCCAATGTAAATCAGACAAAACAAATGATAATGCAGTTACTGATACTGAATTTACCGATACTATTCAGCAAATGCAATTCTTACTTCCATCACCCGATGAAATGTTAAGTGAGATTTTTACTGATAAAATCGAATTAAATCCAGTGTATGTTAATCCACTTGAAAATGCTGAAAAATATATTGACACTCGTTATCAGGCATTAAATTTGGGAGTATATATTGCCGACTTTGCTTATATTAGTTTTACTGACAATATGCAAAAAGAAATAGAGTATCTGAATGTAATAAAAACTCTTTCAGAAAAAGTGAATTTGTTTGGTATTATGGATGAAAAATTACTTACCCGTATTCAATCAAATTTAACTTATAGTGACTCTTTGAAGCAAATATCACAGGAAATGTATTATGAACTTTCTGACGTTCTTGAAAATACAAATCGCAACAATATTTTTACATTAATATCTACCGGTACAATAGTTGAATCATTATATCTGGTATCTATGAATGTGAAAGACTACAATGAATTTGAAGATATTATTACTCGCATGTTTGAACAAAAATTTGTTTTCGAAAATTTTTATGATAATGCTATGGTTTTTAGTAATGATACTTATGTTAAAACAATATTGGTTCAACTAGATAGATTAAAACAAAGCTTTGAAGAATTGCAAAAGAGTGAAACTGAAACAAAAGTAACTAAAACTGAAGGTAATGATTTTAAAATTGAGGGTGGTGTTAAATTCATAATAACTGAAAATGCATTTAATAAATTTAAAGAAGATATTACATCTATCAGATCAGAAATAATAAATGCATCTAACAATTAAACCAATCAAATATGAAAACGATAAAATATAAAATACTAATCATTTTAATTGTAATTACCTCCTTTTTTTCTCAACAAGCATTTAGTCAGTTATGTGCAAATTATCATAAGTCAAAAGCGTGTGCACCAAGAGATATAAGAGGGTTTCAACCATACGGACAATCAAAAAGTGGAATGCTTGATATTAACAAGCCATTTGAATATAAAATGGTACTTTATGGTGAACGAGACTACATATTTACAATTTGCACAGAAACAG
>Ga0154355_1165_pt3 | contig 10917 bp, 8 predicted proteins | sample RifGroA2_FD_115883 | JGI IMG/M metagenome (GOLD analysis project Ga0154355, IMG submission 115883) | Bacteroidetes bacterium GWA2_31_9b
AAGTATTATTTTACGAAGAAAAAGATACATTAAATAAGGTTGATGATTATAAGATAATATTTTTACAAAAGATTCCTGAATATAATTATAATCTAATAACACAAATTACTGAAGAAAAGAATCAGATTTCAGTCTATTTGAACGAGGAAGAAGAAAATATTCATGAAATTTTAATGGTTGTAATTTCAGAAAAAGACATATTTTGTGTCAATTGCATTGGCAAATTTACTAAAGAGGATGCTTTAACATTATATAAAACAATTAGTTGGGATAAAGTAAAAAATATGGAAAAATAAATTGAAAATATATTTCATCTATAATAGTTAATAGTGAGGCAATTTTTTACCTCACTTTTTTTTGGCATAATATTTGAAAAATCGAGATTGAATTTAATATTTAATAAATCTGTATTTTATAGTTATTTTTTTATAATTTTATTAAAACATTAAATTAGATGGAACTTTTATATATTTTTTTACATCATATAATATAATCAAGAATTTTTACTAACCAAATCAATAAAAATTATGAAAAACATGAAAAAATTAATTGCAATGATGCTGATGGTTTTATCAGTATTTTTCTTTGCATGTGATGATGATGAAGTTGAACCATTATCACCCGAAAAGGCAAAAACAGAATTAAACAGCATGGATGAAGAAATGGCTGCTGATTTAGAAGCGATGATGAATGCTGAAGGTATGAAAGCAATTCAGGCATTAAATTCTATGGATGATCCATTTGCTACAGCAAAATCAAGTTTAAGAACTTCTGTATTACCAAATATTGAAGAGTATCTTATCCCTTTTATTAAAACCAACAAAGCTAAATCTGCTTTTGAAGCAACAGAATTTGATTTTGATTTACATGTAGGAACTTACACCTATGTTCACACCCCAGAACCACATTGGGTTATAATTACAGGCGGCGATAAAATCATTGTTAATTTTCCTTCTGACTCAACTGATATGGGTAATAATGATGCTACATTAACAATTTATAATTATCAGGAAGATGTGAACTACAATCCAACAATTATTTCTGCTGAATTGGAAGTTGACGATGTTACTATTGTTGAAATTACATTAAATGCATCATGGACATCAGAAAGTGATCCTGAAACTTTAGATATTAGTGTATATCTAAAACCTTTCACTTTTAATGGTGATTTAGCAATTACCACAACATCAGCTGAAGTAAATTTTTCAATTTTATTGAATACAACTAAAATATTTTCTGCTGGTGTTGATGCAACATTTACTGATGCTACTCAAGAAGTTCTTAAAAAAGTTAGTGGTTATGTTCAATACAGAGATGTAAAAGTTTCTGCAAGTGTTAATGTTTCTAATATTATGACCATTCTTGAACAAGTTGAAAATGAAACATCACCTTATACAACTATTGAAGAATTAGTTGATGCAGTAAATGACGAAATTGATGCAAAAGTAACTAAAGATGGAGCATTAATTGCAAAAATTGAGTTAGATTTGGTTTATAATGATGATGTTCCTCCAGTACAAGAACTAACAGTTGTACTTAAATTTTCTGATGGTACAACTGAACCTGCACAACCTTACTTTGAAGGATTTATTAGTAGCATTGACGAATTCTTTACTTATTTAGATGATTATTTTGAAATGAAATAATTGGATTAATATTTAACAAAAAAAGAGCTTTTTAAAAGCTCTTTTTTTGTTAAATATTCGTTGCTGTTATCATAAATTTTATAAAATAACAGAACGAACCCAACAGTAGATATTTTTTTAAGGGTATAGAGTAAAAGGAGTAAGCAATGAATATATCAATACATTTTAAAATCAGGGGAGTTACCCAATAGCTAAAATTAAATACATTTTGTAAATTAGTACTATCAATTATGTGGTTTTATAAATTCTGTGCTTAAAAATTAACTAATGATTTTTATTTGTATTACAAAACACAACATATTTTTTCATAAAAAATGATAGACAAACATTTGATAATAAGTGAACTAATATTTAAAACTTCTAGAAGTAGTGGGAGTGGAGGACAAAATGTTAATAAAGTTGAAACTAAAGTTGAACTCCGTTTTAATGTAAATGAATCAGATTTATTAACTGAAGATGAAAAAGATAGAATAAATATTAAATTGAAAAACAGAATATCAAATGATGGATTTCTTATTCTTTCAAGCGAATCTGAAAGAACTCAGCTTGCAAATAAAAAAAAATCAATAGAATTATTTTTTGAGTTAATAGAAAAAGCTCTTTATATACCTAAAAAAAGAATTAATACAAAGCCTAGCAAATCATCAAAAGAGAAGCGTTTAAAATCGAAAAAAATTAATTCTGAAAAAAAGAAATCAAGAAGAATAGAATAAGTAATTATAAAACTATTTTAAGTAATTCCTTAATCTATAAAAGGGTGCAAGATAAGAAATTAAATGAGCGAGAAACGGGTCTCGAACCCGCGACCTTCAGCTTGGGAAGCTGACGCTCTACCAACTGAGCTATTCTCGCAAAAATTCAAACTTTTACTAAAAATATAAGACTACAAATATAAATTTTACTTTTTATATCTCTTTATTAAAATTCAAGATAATAGATATAAAGGTTATTTTTTAAAATTATTGAAGATTTTAATTATAAAAAAATGTATTTTTGCATATACATATATACATATATAAAATGGAATTCAAAAAACTAGAACTTGAGCCGGAAACCAGTTGGTTCAAAAGAAAAATTTGGTCTCAACATGTTAAGAAAACTACGCTTTATATTATTTTAGGTGCTATTGCAGGTTTTATCTTTTTTTATTTTACTGAAGGAATAAGTATGGATAATATTCAAATCAATGATATACTTCGAAGTACATTTATTGGAGGATTTTTTGGTTTTTTTATTACAAATAGTCCCTGTGCAAATAATAAATGTTAAATAACTCTAGAATTTTAATTGATTAATATGTGGATGACAAGTTAATTTGGCTACAAATATAAAATACACTTCTTATTTCTTTTTCTTACCGTCTCATATTATTAATTATTTTACCTATATTTCAATTAGTTACACCATAAGATAAAATATTTCTTGATTTATTTGTATACATAGTGTATATTTGTGTATGCATAATCAAGTTTCAAATAAGGAATTAGTAGCGATACGAACTATGCGTGACTTTCTGATGAGGTACTCACGAATGCCAAGTATTCGTGAGTTAATGAAGGAAATGGATTATAAATCGCCACGATCTACTGCTGTTATTTTACAGGGGTTAATCGACAAAAATATACTTCATAAAAAACCCGATGGCAGCATTCAATTTATTCAGTACGAAATTTATGACGACGCTACCCGTGAACAAACTGTAAAAATACCTTTATTGGGAACAATTGCTTGTGGTTTACCTATTTTTGCCGAGGAAAACATCGAGGCAATGATTCCGGTTTCAATAAAGCTGGCAAAAGCACCCGATAAATATTTCTTGTTGTGTGCTAGAGGTGATTCAATGAATTTGAAAGGTATTAACGATGGCGATCTGGTTCTGGTAAAACAACAAAATACAGCTAATAGCGGTGATCTTGTTGTTGCTCTGATTGACGATGACGCAACCATTAAGGAACTCCGAATCAATAATGATAATGTTATTTTATTGCCTCGTTCGTCGAATGAATCTCATGTACCAATCATCTTATCCAGAGATTTTATTGTTCAAGGAATTGTAATATCTACTATCCCAAAGATTGTTGATTAGTTAAAATGTATAAATCTATCATTCATATGGATTTAGACACATTCTTCGTGTCGTGTGAACGCTTACTTGATTCCAGGCTGAATAATAAGCCTGTGCTTGTAGGTGGAACTAATGGACGTGGGGTTGTTGCTGCTTGTAGTTACGAAGCCCGAAAGTTTGGCATTCACTCAGCTATGCCTATGAAAGTAGCTCAAATGCTTTGTCCTGAAGCTGTTGTAATTCGTGGCAACAGTGCCATTTATAGCAAATTTTCTGATTTGGTTACCGATATCATTGAAGAATCAGCCCCTATATATGAGAAATCCTCTATTGATGAGTTTTATATGGACGTAACAGGAATGGACAGGTTTTTCGGTACCTATAAATGGGCACAAGAACTGCGAGCTAAAATAATTAAAGAAACCGGATTGCCAATATCTCTGGCTCTTTCTACCAGTAAAACGGTTGCAAAAGTCGGTACTAACGAGGCAAAGCCTAACAATCATATGAACATTCCTTTAGGTACCGAAAAATCATTTCTAGCACCATTAAACGTTAATAAAATACCTATGGTTGGCAATCAAACCTATAAAATGTTACTAAACATGGGCATTAAATATATAAAAACAATTCAGGAAATGCCCATGGAACTCATGGATAGGGTAATGGGAAAAAATGGAGTATTGTTGTGGAAAAAAGCACAGGGAATCGATCATAGCGAAGTAATTCCTTATCATGAACGAAAATCTATATCATCGTCTTTAACCCTCGAAAAAGATACCATCGATGTTCGACAGTTAAAAAATATTCTCATAGCCATGGCCGAGAAGTTGGCCTATTATCTTAGAAATGACAATAAAATAACATCATGCGTTACTGTAACTGTGCGTTATTCCGACTTCGATACCAGAACAAAGCAAAAACAAATACCCTATACATCACTAGATCATACGCTTATAAAAACTGTTTTGGATATTTTTGATCAACTATGCGATAGGAGAGTACTGGTTCGTTTGATTGGTGTTCGATATAGTAATTTGGTTTCGGGAACTTATCAAATGAATCTTTTCGAAGATACTTCGGAAATGATAAAGCTTTACCAGGCAATGGACCGCATACGTAATCGATACGGACAAAATGCCATAAGGCGTGTGGCAACTATGGAAAAACACATAATAGGGCAAATGAGTAACCCTTTTAATGGAAAATCACCTGTAATCCCAACACATCGAAAATTTTAATTATTAATCAATAGTGCATTGTTACTTAATTGTCATACATATTACAGTTATAAATTTGGAACAATTTCCATTGAACAGTTAATTACTGATGCCACAGGAAAAGGATATAATTCTTTAGTACTTACCGATATCAATAATACATCTGCTTGTATTGATTTTGTGAGCCAGTGCAGTAGCAACAAATTAAAACCTATACTTGGAATTGATTTCAGGAATGGTGTAAAACAACGATATATTGGTATTGCAAAAGATAACGAAGGCTTTATGGAGTTAAACTGTCATTTAACGGATTATCTTCATTCAGGGAAGAGCTTCCCTGAAAAGGCACCAGAATTTAAAAAATCCTACATTATTTACCCTTTTGAGCATATTGATTATCAGGCATTAGAAAAAAATGAATTCGTAGGTATAAAACCATCACAACTGGGTCATCTGAAGTTTTCTGAATGGAAAAATCATCAGAACAAGCTAGTCATTTTGCAATCCGTAATTTTTCGTCATAAACAGGATTTTAATATTCATCGTTTATTGAGAGCTATCGGTAAAAATAAGATTCTTAGTCGCTTACCTAAAACAGAAGAAGCTTCTCCAGATGAAATCATGTTTTTACATGGCGATATTTTGGAAAAATTCAGAGAATATCCTCAGATTATCGAAAATACTAATCTAATACTTAATTCCTGCTCCATATCCTTTGAGTTTAAGACACCAAAGAATAAAAAAACATTTACCAGTTCCGAAGATGATGATTTTGAACTTCTAAAAGAGGAAAGCCTTAAAGGTTTAGAATACAGGTATAAAAATCCATCACAGAAAGTTGTTGAACGAATGGAAAAAGAATTGTCTGTAATTAAACAACTCAATTTTTGTTCTTATTTTTTAATAAACTGGGATTTGGTGCGTTATGCGCGTCAGCAATCATGCTATTATGTTGGCCGAGGAAGTGGTGCAAACAGCATGATTGCTTATTTGTTGCGTATTACAGATGTGGATCCCATTGAACTGGATTTGTATTTTGAGCGATTTATTAACCCTTCACGGACAAATCCTCCTGATTTCGATATTGATTTTGCCTCGCGCGACCGAAACAAAATAATCAAATATCTTTTTGATCGTTATGGATGGGAATATACTGCTTTAGTGGGTACTTACATTACGTTCCAGTTTCGATCTATGATTCGTGAAATAGGAAAAGTATTTGGATTACCTTCTGATGAAATTGATAAGCTTCAAAAGGTCAAAAACTTTAATCTATTGGATGAGATAGAACTCCTTGTATTGAAGTACAGCAAGCTTATTCATGGTTTCCCGAGTCATTTAAGTGTTCATTCGAGCGGTATTATTATTTCCGAAGAACCTATAAGTACTTATACGTCAACTATTATACCTCCTAAGGGTTTTCCTACTATACATTTTAGCATGCTCGAAGCTGAAGATCTTGGTTTTGCAAAATTTGATATTCTCGGTCAACGAGGGCTAAGCAAAATCGAAGACACAATTGCTATTGTAAAAAAAAATACTAATTGCAGTATTGATATTCACGACTTAGAGCGCTTTAAAACAGATGAAAAAGTTAAAGAATTGCTCAAACATGGGAAAACCATTGGTTGTTTTTATGTTGAATCACCTGCCATGCGTATGTTGCTTACCAAACTCGAAGCCGATGATTATTTGAGACTTGTGGCAGCCAGTTCCATTATCAGACCGGGGGTTTCTAAAAGTGGCATGATGAACGAATATATCCTCCGATATCGTGATACTCGGAGGAGAAAAGCTGCCGAAAATGAAATGCCCGAGCTGTACCTTATTATGAAAGAGACATATGGTGTAATGGTTTATCAGGAAGATGTTATTAAAGTAGCTCATTATTTTGCAGGCCTAACTCTTACCGAAGCAGATGTTTTACGACGTGGCATGTCGTGGAAATTTAAACAACGTAATGAATTTGGAAAAATAAAGGATAAATTCTTTTTCAATTGCAAAGAAAGGAACTATCCTTTACATATTGTCGAGAGAGTATGGACACAAATAGAGAGTTTTGCGAATTACGCCTTTTCGAAAGGACATTCTGCTTCATATGCCGTGGAAAGCTTTCAAGCTTTGTACCTTAAGGCTTATTATCCGTTAGAATACATGGTAGCAACTTTGAACAACGGAGGAGGTTTTTACAGTAAAGAGGTTTATATTCATGAAGCACGAATGCATGGAGCCCAAATCGAATTACCTTGTGTTAACAAGAGCTTGCAAATAACTACAATTGAAGGAAAAGTTATTTATCTTGGCTTAGATTTAATAGGCCATCTTGAAACAGACACTGCAAGATTAATGTTACAGGAACGTTTAATCAATGGCCCTTTCGATAATCTTCGTGATTTTATGAAACGGGTACCTGTTTCACTTGAGCAGCTTACCCTGCTGATTCGTATGAATTCGTTTCGTTTTACAGGTAAAAACAAAAAAGAACTGATGTGGGATGCTAATTTCATTCTTAAAAAAGATAAAGTAACAAACTCTGCCAAAACCTTATTCAATGAAAACCCCAAGGAGTTTGTGCTTCCGAGTTTATATGCGCATCCGCTTGAACAGGCTTACGATGAGTTTGAATTAATAGGTTTTCCCATAAGTATTTCTCCATTTAAACTTATTAGAAATATGCCAGAAACACGGTTGCTTGCCAAAGATTTAGTTTACATGATTGATAAACACATTGATGTGGTTGGCTACTTGGTTACCATAAAAAAAACACTTACAAGCAGCGGTAAAACAATGAGTTTTGGGGTTTTCATTGATCTGGAAGGCCAATGGATAGATACTGTCCAGTTTCCTTCAGTAGTTATCCGTTACCCGTTTCGTGGCCCTGGTTGTTATTTAATTAAGGGAAAGATTGTTAAGGAGTTTGGATTTGTAAGTATTGAAACATCGGAGTTATATAAATTGGATTATATTAACATGGAAGAGCCATCTACACGATTAAAAAAGCTGGTGTAATAGTGGATGAATTGAAATAAGAAAGAAATACTCAAACAAATCTTATTCAAAAAAAGCTATTAAAAAATAACAATAATGGATCTAGTTGAAATTTAATATTTTTAATATATGTCTTATAATTAATATTATGTTAAATATAAAATGTAAATTTAAAGGGGAAGTTATAAATCCTTCCCCTACATCGAAATATTATTTATTTAATACTTCCATTATTTTATCGTACTTATCAGTTATTTTTAATCTATAATACAAATTTTTCAATGTAGTTGCAATACTCAAATCATCTGGATGTAATTCAAATGATTTTTCTATATATGGTAAAGATTGTTCAAACTTTTTATCAGCTACTAATTTTGCTTCTTCATATTTCTTATTGTCTTTAATTTGATTTGCAATTTCAGTAAGTTCTACTCCTTCGTTAAAATATAAAACTCCTAAGTTGAAATATGCTTCAAACGATTTAGGATCAAGTTCAATAGCTTTAAAGTAGTTTTGAATTGCTTCTTCTTTTTTGCCTAATTTATCATATAAATGAGCTTCTGCAACATAAAACTGAGCATTAGTTGGATCCTTTTGTTTAGCCAATTTTAAATATTCTAAAGCCTCATTGGAATTATCTGTTTCTAATAAATAATAGTTAATAATACTACCTAATAAACCTTGATTTAATGGGTAGTTTTCAAAACCTGTTTTTAATGTTAATATAAAATTTGTAGTATCACCTTTGCTTTTGTAACATTCTGCAACGAAAGCATATGTATCACCAGCTCCATAACCATATTTTAAAGCTTCTGAATAATACTTAATTGCACCATCCCAATTTTCGCTCCTTTGTGCCATTAATCCAGTATTAAAAATTATTGCGGTATCAACTGCTCCTCCAAAAATCGGCATTTGGTTTATTTCAAAAGCTTTTTCGAAATATGAAAATGCTCTGGCAAAATTTTGATCATTATATGCTTCAATACCATTATTTATAATATTATTAGATAATGAAATTAAACTTGCATCTATAGATGTTTTAAAACTTGAACCACCATCCATAAAATACGCTTTTTTATAATTATCAAATGATTTAATAAATGGATCTTCTACAAGATTTTTAAATTGTTCATCTTGAGAGTTTCCAATTGCTTGGTAAAGAATACCATATGAATAGTAAGTCTTTGCCCAATCTTTTGTTGTTACCTCTTCTGATGCAACATTTAATGCCTTTAAAGCTGTATCAAGCTTAATACCTTGCTGAGCCCAAGTAAATGCTTTATTTACGTATTTCTTTTGAGCATTACAACTGCTATTTATTATTACAGTTGATACAATAACGAGTATTGAAATTAAATAATACTTTTTCATTTTTATAACTTTTTTGTTGATTAATTTTTTTCAAAAATAAGATAATATTCATTTTAGTCAAATTTATTGACTTTATTTTATTTATTCTTCAGCACTTTCAATAATTATACTATTATCAACATCCTCAATATTTTCTATATTTCCTTGAATATCAATACTATCGTCAGCTTTTTCAATTTGAGCAACTGCAGCAATTGAATCATTATTTTTTAAATTAATCAATCTAACACCTTGTGTTGCTCTACCGCTTACTCTTAAATTAGATACTCCAATTCTGAGAGTTAATCCTGAACGATTTATTATCATTAAATCAACTGAATCGTCAACTCCTTTAATAGCAATTAACTTGCCAGTTTTTTCGGTGATATTAATTGTTTTAACTCCTTTACCACCTCTATTTGTTATTCTATAATCTTCAATATTAGAACGTTTACCATAGCCATTTTCTGAAACAACAAGTACTTCTTTATCTGCTTCTTCAACCCAAACCATTCCTACAACTTCATCATCACGTTTACTTAGTCTTATTCCTCTAACTCCTGCTCCCGTTCTACCTATAGTTCTTACTTTACTTTCGTTAAATCGAACAGCTTTTCCTTCACGGGTAGCTAAAATAATATCACTTTTACCATCAGTTAATTTTGCTTGTAATAAATGGTCATCTTCTTTAATAGTAATTGCATTTACACCATTTTGTCTAGGTCTGGAATATTCTTTAAGTGATGTTTTTTTAATAATTCCTTTTTTGGTACACATTACTATAAAGTTATTCTCAATATATTCTTTATCTGTAAGATCCTTAACATTTATATAGGCTTTAACTTTATCTTCCAGTTCAATATTAATAACATTTTGAATTGCTCTTCCTTTAGAACTTCTTGTTCCTTCTGGTATCTCGTAAACTTTTAACCAAAAGCATCGTCCTTTTTCTGTAAAAAACAACATGGTATTGTGCATTGATGCAATAAACATATGTTCTAGAAAGTCTTCGTCTCGTGTTGTACTTCCTTTTGCTCCAACGCCTCCTCTATGTTGTGTTCTAAATTCTGTTACAGGAGTTCTTTTAATATATCCTAAGTGAGAAATAGTAACAACCATGTCTTCATCAACATAAAAATCTTCAGGATTAAATTCACCTTCATCAGGAACTATTTCTGTTCTTCGTTCGTCTCCAAATATATCTCTGATCTCAATTAACTCATCTTTAATAATTTTCATTCGAAGAGTCAAATCTTCTAAAACTGTTTTTAAGTATGCAATTAGCTTTTGAAGTTCAGCATATTCTTCTTTGATCTTATCTCTTTCTAATCCTGTAAGTTTTTGAAGACGCATATCAAGAATAGCTTTTGCTTGAAGTTCTGATAGCTCAAATTTAGCCATTAATCCTTCTTTAGCTTCATCCGGAGTTTTTGATGCTCGTATAAGGCTTATTACTTCATCAAGATGATCAAGTGCTATTAGTAAACCCTCTAAAATGTGTGCTTTCTTCTCTGCTTGTTCTAAATCATATCGTGTTCGTCGTATTACAACATCATGTCGGTGACTTACAAAATATTCAATTAATTGTTTTAAATTCAATACTTTAGGTCGACCTTTAACCAAAGCAATATTATTAACATTAAAG
>Ga0154355_1140_pt1 | contig 10842 bp, 9 predicted proteins | sample RifGroA2_FD_115883 | JGI IMG/M metagenome (GOLD analysis project Ga0154355, IMG submission 115883) | Bacteroidetes bacterium GWA2_31_9b
TGTTGTTGCTGAATTCCTTGTAGCAAAAAGCATAACAAATTACTTGGTTGAAATTGGTGGCGAAGTAAGAACAATGGGCTTAAACCCTAAATCTGAAGCTTGGAAAATTGGAATTGATAAACCGATAGATAATAACAATTCACCTGGTGAAAACCTGCAGGCAATTATTCATTTAAATAACAGATCCCTTGCAACATCGGGAAATTACAGAAAATTTTATGAAAAAGATGGTGTTAAATATTCACATACGATAGACCCAAAAACCGGTTACCCTGTAAATCATTCTTTACTCAGTGCCACAGTAATTGCAAATGATTGCATGACCGCCGATGCATTTGCCACTGCATTTATGGTTTTAGGACTTGATAAAAGTATTGAATTAATTGACCAACATCCTGAACTTGAAGCATATTTTATTTATAGTGACAAAGAAGGAGTTTTTAAAGTAAAATCTACTTCTGGCATTGAGGATATTATTGAAGAAGTTGAATAATATTATCATAATTTAAACCTAAAATGATTTCTATTGTCTTAATAAAACAATTTTGTAATTCTGATTTTAGATATATCTTTATCGCGTGATAAAAAATAAAGCAATCATATTGGCTCCTTTACTTTTTGCTTGGACAATCGTCTTTGCCCATAGTATTTTTCCACACAACCATCACAACGAGTCAGCATCTGAGTGTAAACATTCTCATTCATCTGATTCTCACGATCAACATACAGCAGTTTTTTTAGAGCATCATCATTCGTCAGAAACACATGATCATTGCCATTTTAATATAAATACAACACTTGCAAAGCTTGTTGATTCGCCCGATGCATTTTTAAATTTTCACAATTATACAAACTTACCCGTTTTAACTCAGATACAACCATTACACATTAACAATAATGAGTTATTACTAAAACACATTTATTTTGAATCTATAAGTCATCGCGGTCCTCCATCATTTTCATAATCCTCTTTTACTACATTTTAAATCATTTGATACCATTCGGGTATCACAATAATCATTTATTTAATTTTTAATACTAATAATTATGAAAAACATTTTATATACAATCGTTATATCCGTATTTATTTTATTTGCATTTTCATGTGGAAATAAAACAAATCAGCAATCTGAAACTCATGCACATGAAGATGGAACTGTTCACGAAGGTGCTACACATAATGAAACCAACGAATCTAAACCAGAACAGGAAAGTTTCGAAGTAGAATCAGACAGTTTGGAAACTCATTCGCACGATGATCACGGACACAATCATGATCACGATCACGACCATCAACATTAATACCTTAAAATCATTTTAATAACAAGTCGCCAGCTAAATTTATTTTAGTTGGTTGACTTGTTAATACTAATTTTAAATATACCATAATGAAAAAAATTATATGGATAGTTGCTGCTATATGCATTACTTTACTATATGGATGCAGTGGGAATTCCGTAAGCAATGAGAAAGATGAACATGCACACGAAAATGTTGTGCTACAGATTACAGAATATAGTAAAGATTTTGAGCTATATGCAGAAGCTAATCCTTTTGTAGTTGGTCAGGCTTGTAATATTCTTACACATTTTACTTTTTTAAAGAATTTTAAACCGCTTGAAAATGGTAGTATTACAGCAAGTTTAATTGTTGGAACAAAAGGTATTCGCCAAACAATCAAAGAACCTACAAAACAAGGAATTTATAGTTTTGACATAAAACCTGAAATTGCTGGAACAGGTAAAATTATTTTTGATATAAAAAACGAAGAAGGTAATTTTCAGATTATTGTTCCTCAAATTACTGTTTATGCGCAAGAAGAAGAGGCTCATGAAGCAGCTGAAAAATCTGTAATTTCAAAAACGAATACAACTGTATTTACAAAAGAACAATCGTGGAAAATTGATTATACAACAGAACTTCCAATTAATGAGCCATTTGGACAAGTTATTAAAACTACAGCACTTGTTCAATCAGCTCAAGGAGATGAGATTATTGTTTCAGCAAAAACAAATGGAATTGTAGTTCTATCTACTGAAAATATATTAGAAGGAACGAATGTTTCAAGTGGTCAAATTTTATGTGCTATTTCTGGAAACGAATTAGCTAATGATAATTCGTCGGTGCAATTTGCAGAAGCTAAAAACAATTTTGAAAAAGCAAAAGCAGATTATGAAAGACTCCAAGAGCTTGCAAAAGATAAAATTGTTTCTGAAAAAGAGTTGCTCAGTGCAAAAAATCAATACGAAAATGCTAAAGTAAATTTCAACAATCTGAATAAAAATTTCAGTATTTCCGGACAAAAAGTTTCCAGTCCTGCACCTGGTTTTATAAAGCAATTATTTGTTCAAAACGGACAATATGTTGAAGCTGGTAATCCTATTGCTATTATTTCACAAAACAAAACACTTTTATTAATTGCCGAAGTTCAACAGAAATATGCATCCATATTGAGAACTGTTAATTCAGCAAATATTCACACTATAAATAATAATCAAACATACTCATTCGAGCAATTGAATGGTAAGGTCTTATCATACGGAAAAAGTACTAATAACAACAATTACTTAATACCTGTAAATCTTCAGATTGAAAATAAAGGCAGCTTTGTTTCCGGGGAATTTGTAGAAATCTATTTAAAAACTATTGGCAACATACATGCTCTTACTATTCCAAACTCTGCATTATTGGAAGAGCAGGGAAACAAATTTGTTTATGTTCAAGTAACACCAGAACTTTTTGAAAAAAGGGAAGTGAAAACTGGAGGTACAGATGGTATAAAAACAGAAATCCTGAACGGAATATCCACCAATGAACGAATTGTAACCAAAGGTGCTATACTTATAAAACTTGCTCAGTCATCAGGTGCTTTAGATGCTCATTCAGGTCATGTACACTAATAATGTTAATCCATGTTAAATAATATTATAAAATTCTCACTGAACAATAAGTACCTTATATTACTTTGTTCAGTCTTATTAGTGGTTTTCGGAATGAGAACTGCTTCAAATATGGACGTAGATGTATTTCCTGATCTTACAGCGCCAACAGTAGTTGTAATGACTGATGCTCACGGAATGGCTTCGGAAGAAGTTGAGCGATTGGTTACTTTTCCTATTGAAACAGCAGTAAATGGGGCTACTGATGTTCGCAGAGTAAGATCTTCATCGTCTCAGGGCTTTTCATTTGTTTGGGTTGAATTTGATTGGGGAACTGATATTTTTAAAGCCAGACAAATTGTAAGTGAAAAGCTAATTAGTGTTTCTACTCAAATGCCTTTAGGAATCGGACAACCAGTACTAGCTCCTCAATCAAGTGTTATGGGTGAAATATTTTTTATTGGAATGCAGGCCGATAGCACAAGCATGATGGAATTACGAACTATTGCAGAATGGAATGTAAAACCGTTGATTCTTGCTACAGGAGGGGTTTCACAAGTTACTATTATTGGTGGCGATTATAAACAGTATCAGGTTTTGGCAAATCCCCATAAAATGAAATATTATCATGTTTCGATGACTGAATTAGCTGATATCTGCAAAGGAATTAGTCAAAACTCAACAGGTGGCGTTGTTAGAGAATATGGCAACGAATATGTAGTACGAGGTATCGCTAGAACTTCAGATTTAGAAGATATTGGTAATTCGTATATTAAATCGATTAACAATAAACCAGTAAGAATTAATGATGTAGCAGAAGTTGTAATTGGAAGTGCTCCAAAGATGGGTTATGCATCAGAAAATGCAAAACCAGCAATTATTATTTCTATCTCTAAACAACCAAATGCAAATACAATTGATGTTACACAACGCATTGAGGAAAATCTTTCTGTTTTGCATAAAACTTTCCCTCCTGATGTAAAATTAGATACAAAAATTTTCCGTCAGGCTGATTTTATTGAAACATCGGTTAGTAATGTTCAAAATGCATTACTGGAAGGTGGAATTTTTGTAATTATCATCTTATTTGTTTTTCTGGGAAGTTTCCGAACTACAATTATATCACTTATAGCAATTCCATTGTCGTTACTTGGTGCAATTATGGTTATGAAATTGTTGGGAATAACAATTAATACAATGAGTTTGGGAGGTATGGCTATTGCAATTGGTTCATTGGTCGACGATGCCATAATTGATGTTGAAAATGTGTACAAACGGCTTCGGCAGAATAGGCAAAAACCACTAGAACAAAGACAATCGTCTTTTAATGTAATATTTGAAGCATCAAAAGAAATAAGAGCATCAATTCTGAATGCAACATTAATAATTATGGTAGCTTTCTTACCACTTTTTTTCCTTTCAGGGATGGAAGGAAGAATGTTACAACCTCTTGGGATTTCATTTGTAGTTTCATTATTTGTATCGCTCGTTGTTGCAATGACTCTTACTCCATTAATGTGTAAAATGATGCTTACAAATGATAAATATCTTGCCAAAAACGAAAACGAAAAATGGTTGGTACGTAAGCTGTCTTTTTACTATGAAAAATCACTTTCGTGGACATTAAAATACAAAAAAACAGTAATTTTTTCGACACTTGGTTTATTTATAATTTCACTAGTTGCATTTTCAACCTTAGGACGTAGCTTTTTACCAGAATTTAATGAAGGATCGTTAACATTATCGGTTATTACAAAACCAGGTGTATCTCTGGAAGAAAGTAATCGTTTAGGTAATCTTGTAGAAACAGAGATGTTATTAATTCCCGAAATATCAAGTACTGCCAGAAGAACAGGGAGAGGCGAATTAGATGAACACTCGCAAACAACAAATAGTGCTGAAATAGATATTAATTTCATGCTTAAAGAACGTAGTCAACAAGAGTTTTTAGCAGATGTTCGAAAAACATTGTCACGAATCCCGGGTATTGCTTTCACTGTTGGCCAACCCCTAGGGCACAGAATTGACCATATGTTATCAGGTACACGTGCTAATATTGCTATAAAACTATTTGGTAACGACCTGAACAAGATGTTCTCTGTCGGAAATCAAATAAAAAGTTCTATTTTAGATATTGAAGGATTAGTTGATGTGAATGTGGACCAACAAGTTGAAATACCTCAAATTCAGATTCGTGCAAATCGCAATATGATGGCTCAATATGGAATTACCATTGAACAGTTCAACGAGTTCATTGATGTTTCTTTTGGTGGAGAAAAACTTTCTGACATATACGAAGGTCAACGAAGTTTTGATTTAGTGTTGAGATTAAACAAGGATTATACAGAAACAATCGAAGGTATTCGTTCAGCATTAATTGATACATACGATGGTAAAAAAGTTCCATTGGAACAAGTTGCTGAAATTGTTTCTGTTTCCGGTCCAAGTTCAATAAGCAGAGAAAATGTGCAACGAAAAATTGTAATTTCAGCCAATGTTGCAGAACGAGATTTAAGAAGTGTGGTTAAGGATATCCAAAAAAATATTAATGAAAAAATAATCTTGCCCGAAGGTTACCGAGTTGAGTATGGTGGTCAGTTCGAAAGCGAAGCAAAAGCATCACGAACGCTTATGCTTACTTCAATTATTGCAATACTTATTATCTTTCTTTTGTTATTTCAGGAATTTAAAAATTTCAAATTAGCAGGTATCATTTTGTTAAATTTACCACTAGCATTAATTGGTGGCGTATTTTCAATCTGGTTTACTTCAGGTATTTTAAGTATTCCTGCAATTATTGGTTTCATAACACTTTTCGGAATTGCTACTCGTAATGGAATTCTACTTATTTCTAATTATCAGAAATTACAAAAACAGGGTGTTTCGCTCTATGAAACAGTAACAAAAGGTTCATCTGACCGATTAAATGCAATATTGATGACTGCTCTAACAGCAGCTCTTGCATTAATTCCGTTGGCACTTAGAGGCGATTTGTCGGGAAATGAAATTCAAAGTCCGATGGCTAAAGTTATTTTGGGTGGTTTACTAACCTCAACTTTATTAAATATTTACATCGTTCCAATAGTTTATAGTATTTTAAATAATCGAGGAATCATAAAATCTAAAAAAATATGATACGATTTATTATTAAAGTAATTCTCACTTCTGTATTGATAGTAACAATTTCGGAAGTTGGCAAACGCAATTCAATAATGGCTGCTGTTTATGCATCGTTGCCATTAACAACCTTGCTTGCTATAGTGTGGCTATATCTTGATACTAAAGACATACATAAAGTTTCATCACTTTCATGGAACGTTCTTATTGCTGTTGTTCCAAGTTTTGTTTTTCTAATTTCATTGCCATTACTCATTAAGTATGGTTTTAGTTTTTGGATTTCGTTATCGATTTCAATCATACTAACTGTAATTGCATATGTGATATATGTTACGATTCTAAAACATTATGGCATCAACCTATTTTAAAATGTATTAAAAAATGGAAAAATTTAAGATAATACTGATTTTAATTTTCACACTTCTTGTAAGTGAAATTAAATCACAATCCTTCGATGATGTTTTAAAAACCATTGAAGTTAACAATAAGGAAATACAAGCAAACCAAAAACTAATCGAAAGTAAAAGCTATCAATATAAAAACATGGTTTTACCCGATGGACCAGATTTTTCTTACGGGTTTTTCGCTGATAATTCATCAACCCCGGGTTCAAAAGAAACATTTGAAATAAGTCAATCGTTTCAGATGCCTTGCTTTTACAAGAATCAATCTGCTTTATCAAAGTTAATGACTGAGCAGGAAAAATTGAGTTTCCAGCAAATAAGACAATCTGTAATTTCTGAAGCCAAAATGTTGCTTATTGAATCGGTTTACCTAACTAAAATGAGTTTTTTATTACAGGCAAGATTGGTGGATGCTGAAAATCTGATGCAAGCATTTTCAAAAAGACTAGAAACCGGTGATGTAAATATTCTCGAAGTAAATAAATCGAAACTTTATTTGCTCCAAGTTCAAAATCAACTTAAAACAGTTCAAAATGATTTAAGTGCTGTAAGGAAAAGGTTGGTTTATTTTAATGGAGGGCAGGAATTAAATGTAATTATAGCTGATTATCCACAATCAGAACCTTTTTCAGTAGAAACTATTCTTGCAGAAAAACAAAATAACGACCCTGAAATTCTCTATGCTATTAAACAATCAGAAACATCATCCAAAGCAGTTAAAGTAACAAAGAATCTTCAATTACCGAAATTCAGCTTAGGCTATGCAGGAGAAACTGTAGCTGACGAAAAATTCAGAGGTTTTGTAGTAGGTATGTCGGTTCCTCTTTGGTCTAGTAATTCTGCAATTAAAAAAGCGAAGTTTGAGTCTGAGTATACTGGTTTAATAAGCCAATTAACACAATCCAAAGTAGAATCAGAAACAAAATTGCAGGTTGAAAAAACCCAATCTTTAAAAGAAAGCCTTGATAATTATTCAATGGTATTGGAAAATGTAAATAATATCGATTTATTAAAAAAATCATTGGATTTAGGCGAGATCTCTGCTATCGAATACTTTTTGGAGATAAGCTATTTTTATGAAACTTATGATAATTACCTTTTGGTTGAAAAAGAATACCAACAATCAATTGCTGAATTGTTAAGGTATAAACTTTAGCAATGAGAATAAGCATATCTATAAAAGAGTTAAAACAAAAGCTGCTCAATATTGAGCAGCTTTTTCTAAATATATAAGTTGAATTATAGTTTTAATGTTGAAAATTTTCAACCACTTTTGGATCATGTTTATATTTAAATACGATTGCAAAAATTACAGCAACAATAAGTGAATACCCTGCAAATGCCAACCAAATTCCTTTCCAGTCGTATTGAATAGCATCCTGAGCAACATTAGGGTATTTGTAATATTTATCGATAACATATCCACTAACCCTACTACCAAGAAAAGCACCAAATCCGTTTGTCATCATCATAAAAAGACCCTGCGCACTTGCACGAATACCTCTTTCACTTTGCGACTCAACATATAATGAACCGGAGATGTTGAAAAAGTCAAATGCCATACCGTAAATAATACACGACAATATAATCATCCAAAGACCTCCGGCAGGATCACCATAAGCAAAAAGTGCGAATCTCAATACCCATGCAAACATACTCATAAGCATTACTTTCTTTATTCCGAACTTTCGTAAAAAGAATGGTATTGTTAAAATAAATAGTGTCTCGGAAATTTGTGAAATCGACATGATAATTGCTGGAAATTTAACAGCTAATAAATCTTTAAAAATATCAAGTTTTGCAAAATCATGTAAAAAAGTATCACCATATGCGTTTGTTAATTGTAAAGAAGCTCCAAGTAGCATTGCAAAAATAAAGAAAACTGCCATTCGGGCATTTTTAAATAGTTTAAATGCATTTAAACCAAGAGCATTAACAAATGATTTTTTAGTTGTTCCACCAAGAGGTTCGCACTTAGGTAATGTAAAAGCATAAATACCTAAAAATAAAGAAGCAGCCGATGCTACATAAAACTGCATAGCTGATGTTTCGAAATTTGCAAGACTAACAATCCATAAAGCAGCAATAAATCCTATAGTTCCCCAAACTCTTATTGGTGGATATTCTTTTACAATATCAAGATTTGATTTATTTAACGATGAATATGCAACTGTAATAGATAGCGAAATAGTTGGCATATAAAACATCATATTTACAAGCATGATCCAGAACATGGTACTCGGATCATTTACTAATGGAACAAGAAAAAGAATAACCGCAGCTATAATATGAAAAGAGCCATAAAGTTTTTCAGCGTTAATCCATCTGTCGGCAATTATACCGGCTATTGCAGGCATAAATAATGAAGCTATTCCCATAGTTGAAAAAATTGCTCCGAATTCGGTACCCGACCATTGTTTAGTCTGAAACCAATATGCGCCAATCGTTAAAAGCCATGATCCCCAGATAAAAAACTGGAAAAAATTCATTAAAATAAGTCGATTTTTAATATTCATTATATTTTTCATGTTGGTTTATTTTCTTAAAATTTTCAAACGATTGTAAAAATAGTAAGAAAAACATATTCGAAAAGGAAAAAACATAATATTTAACTAATTGGAATATAATTCTAAATTGACAAAAGAAAAACGCTAAAATAATTATATTATTCTAGCGTTAGCTATTACTTTATCACATAAATCTAAAATGTAAATTGTTTATTCAACATCACAACTATTCGCACTTCCACAACCACAACTAAATTCCTTATTTCCTGGTTTATCTAAGCTACAACATGACCCTCCTTTTAATGTATCTTTTTTTCCTAACATTAAAGGGAATGCAAAAGCTAACAATGCAATAAAAACAACAACAATACTTATTATAATTAATTTTAAAACTGCCATGATAATTGTTTTTATATAATACAATTGCTTTATTGTTTAGTTCAAAAAAACCTTAAAAAACAACATCTTATTAAATCACTTGTATTTATTCTTGTTTTATTCATTTTGGTTCCGTGTTGGCTTTGGGCATGAAAAAATTTTTGAAGAAGAAGCAAACGTTGATTACAATCTGAGATTAAAGTATTCAAAATATAAGTTTAACGTTTTGCATATCGATTTAGGTTACAAACTAATTACTAACTGAAGTTTTAATTTTTCTAATGGATGATCGCTAGCAGTTTCAATAATTGCTGAATCGCTTTATTATTACGAATCAAATGTTGATGAAATTTTTATTATGAACCATGAGAAACTCAAGTTTTTCTTCTTTTTCAAATGACATTAGGAAAACATTTAGGTAAATTTAATTATTTGACATTTTTTTAATTCCAGATTATCTTTGATTTTCAATCGAACGAAACCATAATTCAAATATTATGAATTAAAAACCTGATATTTCTCCTTTTTTTTCGAAGAAAAAAGTTCTAATTATGCAGAATCAAATTATAAAGATTGTTTTATAAACCTATAAATAATTAAAAACATGTTTAATAAATTTATTGCATCCATTCTTCCATACTTCCCAAAAAGTTTCGTATGGTTGTTTTCAAAACGATATATTGCCGGTAAAACCGTAGAAGATGCTATTAAAGCTTCAAAAGAGTTAAATAGTCAGGGTATTATGGTAACTATTGACATTTTAGGCGAGTTTATCAAGAATCTTAGCGAAGCTGAAACCAATAAAAAAGAATACATTGAGCTAATCGAACGGGTCGAAAAAGAAAAAATCAATGGAAACTACTCTGTAAAACCAACTATGTTTGGTTTATTATTAGACAAAGAAGTTTGTTACCAGCACATTCGTGAAGTAGTTGCTGTTGCAGCAAAACACAACAACTTTATTCGAATCGATATGGAAGATTCTCCTTGTACCGATATGGAAATTGAGATTTATCGCAGGCTTAAAGCAGAATTTCCAAATCACGTTGGATTAGTTTTTCAGGCTTATATGAAAAGAACACTTGCTGATATACAAAATCTTATGGAAGTTCACACTCCAGAAGTGCCACTAAACTTTAGATTATGTAAAGGTATTTATGTTGAACCTTCAAAAATTGCTTACAAAGCTTACGAAGAAATAAACCAACATTTTATCGAAGATATTGATTTCTGCTTAAAAAATGGTATTTATCCTGGTATTGCAACACATGACAAACCAGTAGTTGAAGGTGCGTTAAAAATTATTGAAAAATACAATGTACCAAAAGAGAAATACGAATTCCAGATGCTTTATGGTGTTACTCCTGAATTACGTAAATCGATTATTGAAAAAGGACACCGCATGAGAGTATATGTTCCATTTGGCGAACAATGGTTCGGATATTCAACACGTCGTTTAAAAGAAAATCCTAAAATGGCTTGGCTTATTATTAAAGCAATTTTTGTAAGAGGATAAAAATCTTTTCAATTAATATAAAAGGCACGATTCGAAAGATA
>Ga0154355_1015_pt2 | contig 10751 bp, 8 predicted proteins | sample RifGroA2_FD_115883 | JGI IMG/M metagenome (GOLD analysis project Ga0154355, IMG submission 115883) | Bacteroidetes bacterium GWA2_31_9b
TTACCATTTTATTAATTAGCATATTAGCAAATTAACTAATTAGCACATTAACTAATTACCCCCGATCCAATCAATTCTTCCCCATTGTACCATGCAGCAAACTGACCGGGAGCTATTCCGCGCTGCGGTTTTTCAAACACAATATATAAACCTTCTGGTTTCTTTACTAATGTTCCTTTTTGTAAAGGTTGACGATAGCGAATTCGAATCAGATATTCTCTGGATTCATCAATTTTCATTTCAATATCGTTACGAATCCAATGAATTTCGTCGTTTGTAATAAACAAACCTTTTCGGTACAACCCGGGATGTTCATCGCCACAACCAACATAAACAACATTTTCAACTACATCAATAGCAATTACATACATTGGTTTTCCTGTGCCACCAATATTTAATCCTTTGCGCTGACCAATGGTGTAAAAATGTGCACCACGATGATCAGCAATAACATTCCCATCGTATCTTGTGTAAGAATAAGCCTTTGAAATCTCGGTCAACTCATCAGAAGCTTTTATATTTTGGTAATAAATCTCAGGAATATCAATAATATCACCTTTTTGAGCTTTAAGTTTTTGCTGTAAAAAAGTGGGTAAATCTACTTTACCTACAAAACATATTCCTTGCGAATCTTTACGTGTTGCAGTAGCTAAACCTTGCTCATCGGCAATTTTACGTACTTCGGGTTTTAGTAATTCACCAATTGGAAACAATGCCCGTGAAAGCTGATGCTGACTTAACTGACACAAAAAATAACTCTGATCTTTGTTTGTATCTTTACCTGCAAACAACCGGTAAACCGGTTGATTATTTATTTCAATTATTTCTTTTCTGCAATAATGTCCGGTTGCAACAAACTCCGCCCCCAGCTTTACGGCTTCATCAATAAAAATATCGAATTTAATTTCGCGATTACATAATACATCGGGGTTTGGTGTGCGACCACGTTCGTACTCAGCAAACATATACTCCACAACCCGTTTACGGTATTGATCGCTTAAATCAACTGTATGTAAAGGAATACCAATTTTTTTGGAAACCATTTCGGCAAAAAGCAGGTCGTCTTCCCAGGTACAATTGCTGGTAAGTGTTACCGACGAATCGTCCCAGTTTTTCATAAATAACCCGATTACTTCATATCCTTGTTGTTTTAAAAGATATGCAGCAACACTAGAATCAACCCCACCCGACATGCCTACTACAACAGTTTTCATCAATAAAATGATTTAAAATCAGTTGACAAAGGTATTTAATTTTTAATTACGAATGGCAAATGAAGAATTATGAATTCAGAAGAAATTGCTGAGTATTTTTAGAACAAATAATAATGTTAAAAGTATTTTCCAGCTTTAGATAAAACACATATCAGCAAGAATTACTATTTAAGGCAGAAAATGAAAAAAATGCAACTAATATTCTAAGAATAAATATAAAATTAATCTTTTCTTGATATTTTAAAAGGTTTAGTAGTTTCTTTTACGACTTTTGCACGTCTTGCATGCCTAACTCTTATTGAACCAATTGTTTTTTGCTCACTATGCAACTCACAATAAAAACCTTCTGTAGCAAAATTTTCACATCGTTTACCATTAATTCTTTTAATACATCTTATTTGTTTATCTCCCATTTCCTTAGTTTTTAATTAAAAACTAGCAAATTATATATATGACTGTAAAATAATAATAGCTATAAACCCAAGTAAAATTAAACCACTACCACACATTATTTGTGATAAAAATACATTTTTGGCTTTTTTATCATTTGCTTCAGAAATACTGATAAAAGTTTCTTTCCACATTTTTATTTTGCTGGAAATAAATAAATAATAGTATTCAACCTTAAATTCATCTTCATTTAAATCGCACAAATCATTAAATTCTCTTTCAATTTCTTCGTAAGTTGGCATACCAATTATTTTAATAATCTTCATAGAATAAATACTTAAACTAATTGCAACTAGCAATAGTGCTATTGAGAGGATACTAAATAATATGCAAAAAAAACTTATTGAGCTTAAAAATTCTAATACTTCCTTTTTACAAAAAGAAATAAGTACACCTAATAAAACGCCTGAAAATCCGGCAACTTGTTGAGCCTTTACATCTAATTGATTAAAAGCTCCAATTTTGTCTTTATATTCATCTTCACATGCCTTCAAGACATTTTCGTATAGCTCTTCTTTTTTACTCATATAATTTCTATTATTAAAAACAACAATAAATAAATGAGATTATAAATCATTTATTTGTTTTTCAATAGTTTTATATCTGTCTTTAACATCCTCTCCCATATAATAATCAAGTAAATCCTTTTTCGTTAGTGTTCCATCCTTTAAGAATTTTTTCATGTATTCCTGATTAAATTCCATTAATAACATTGATTTCTCTAATTGTTTCAAAATTGCTTTGTTGTTATCTATATTGCTCTCAACCAAAGATTTTATAGAAAGGATTTCGTTGATATCTTTAATAATCCGATTTACTATCATTGCCAACATATCTTTATCCAAATCAATCTCTTTGGCATTTAAAGCAATATCTCGTGCCAGCATATAGGCAATAGCAAGATTGGAGTAATCACCTTTTTGTGAATTAATTATTGCTACAAAACCAATGGAAGGAATATAACCAACATTTTCAAAGCTCTTTAAAATCGAGTTTTCTACTAGTGAAATATCGAAAACAATAATACTTACTTTTGAATCCCGGTTAGCTTGGGCTTCTATCAATTGACTCCAAGCAGTATCTGATTTTCTAATAAAAATATCTTTGCTTTCAATATCACCTAATCGTATACTTTTATCAAACTTGCATTCTATTGCAATCTTCAAGTCAGGCGAACCATTAACTTCGCAAACAATATCTCCGGTTTTATTCTTTGAAATATACCCTGCCGTATTTCCTGTTAAAAAAGCCCTATCTTTTAATTTTTTTTCTAAAAAGTATTGATTTAAGAATTCAGCTATGTCGTCTTCTGCAAGAACTCCTTTAATTGTAGACTTATAAAACAGCTCCTTTTTCATTTCAAAAATCATCTTCAAGCTTTCCAATTCCGTACCTAATTCATTACTTGTTTTAGATAAGAAAGAAGAAATACGGTCTTCCATTAGAGCCAGAACTCCTATATATATTGCACGGAGCAATTTATCATCTCTTTCGGAGGCAGGGAGTTTATCGAAATAATTGAAAACTATTTGATTTTCGATTTCAAATTCTTTGATTTCGATTCTCTTATGTTGTTGATTAATTTTTATTGTTGACATATTATTTACATTTACACCCTTTTTGCTTTTTATTCACTGCAGCGTAGTATGTTTTACCAGCATTGACCTCAGGGCAAGTACAATTATACTGAAATTTATTTTTGAAATCTTCTATTTTATTAATTATACCAACAATAAATGTTGGAGTATAACTAGAAGAATCACTGCTTTCAAAATGTTCTAGTTTATTCGAAACATCTTTTTCAACAATTAAGATATCAATAAAGTCATTATCTGTAGGTAATGTTCGCATTAGTTTCATAGAAGGAATTTGCCTGTATAATTTCATCATATTCCTTAGATTTGTAATTAAATCATGTAACATTCTTTTATCACGATTATTAGCTAAATCATATTGCATTGGAATTTGAAGTTGTTTATATATTTCTAGCACTATACTTTCAAAATATTTTCGAACCTCAACACCAACAAGAACTCCATTATTAGCTTTTCTCTTTAACTCTATACCTATTTTAGAAATATCGATTTCTTTTATGTCGACTTTTATATTTGATTCTTTAAATAACTTATAATGGTTCCATTTGACAGAAGATTCTTGTTTTAGGGCTTTTAAGCTTTTTTCTAGTTCCCCATCATGTGTGAACATTATTATTTGCTTACCTTTTTTGTTAGAAATCCTACTTATTTTGTTTTTTATTAATTGTAACAAATATCTCTGATGACCTCCATCAAAACTTGAGGTTATATCGTCAAGTATAATAAATCCACTCGTACTCTTCTTTTTTAAAGCACATGCAAAATATATGGACAAACATAAAGCATTCCTATATGATTCAGATAAAAGTGAAGCAGCTTTTTTTTCACTTATTGAATAAAAATTTTGCAAAAGCATTAATATCTTTTGCCCAGCATCTTTTTTCTCAATACGTGGTATTATCTCAGGAGTCATCATTATTTCTTGAAAAAACTTTTGTGTATCAGAACTAATCTCAGATGCAATTACCTTCATTAATTCATTATTTGAACTAATAAAATTTTCCTTTACTGTTATTATATATTGCGCCCATCTTTCGGAATAATATATGTAGCTTTTAACCGAACTAATTATATTTTCAAATTCCACTATTTCATTAAGATTTGTTTGTATCGTTTTATAATTAGAAAGTTTAGTAACAATTGTTAACAATTCTTCAGGTATCTGCTTTTTTAAAGTTGCAATTTCAGAATCCAAAAGTTCAATTTGACTTTTTAGTAGATTTTGGTAATTATCTAGAAGGTCTGAAAAGTTCATTTTGTTAAAATAATCTCTATTAACTACTTCGCTATTAAAGTAAAATTCATTTATTACTTTTTTTACTATTTTAGATTTTGAAAACAAGTAGTTTTCTGTCGTAATCAAATCACATGTATCAATAAGTACAATAAGAAAATTTTTAAAATCGGAATATTGTTCTTTGAATTTTTTATATTTATTAATTCTAATTTCAATAATTTCAGCAAAGGATTTGTTTTTATTTCCCAGATTAGTTGTATTACAAAGCAAACAAGTATTTTTATCTATCTCTTCAAAACCTTTATATGTATTTATTGCGACATCAAATAATTCTCCTAAATATTTGTCCTTATCATCTGGCAAAACTTTATATGCATTAGTGAATAATTTACTTGCTCTTTTATACTTGGTTTGAGTAAAAAGCATTGTTTTTTTTAATAAGATTAATAATTGCTCATTTTCTTGATTTTTCTTTACTAATTTCTCTTTTATATCATTATACTTAGATTCTTTAGAATTGATACTATCAATTAATTTATCAAAATCAATTTCAATAAAATTTTCGCAAGAAACTTCAGGTATAATCTTATTGATTCCTTTTTCGCATGTTTTAATAATACTTTTAATCTTAAAATTTTTATTAGAATGTCCTATATTTTTCAATCTCTCTAAAATTGTTTCTTTTGAAAGTTTAATTCTATCAAGTGAATCGTTAATTTCAATTTTTTTTGAATTAATATTGAAATCTCTCTCTAGATTTCTGGTAAGTTGACCAAGTTTATCCTGAATTATTGAGAACTTTTCATACCCTATTAATTTAAGAAATGTTTTACCAGCATTTTCGGGTGTATTGTTTATTATTTCAGTGAAACTATTATAATCGAGAAAATTATGTGGATCTTTTAATTGATTGATTAATGATTCAGCAAGTGCTTTATTTGGCGAAACAATTTCCTTAATTCCGTTATCATTTATTTTAAATTCAACAGTTTGAACAACGAATTTATCGTCTTCAAACTGAATGATAATTTTTCCATCTCCTTCGTGAAATAAATTTCTTACTGTTTTAAAATCCTGATTTTCTCTTTCCAATGATTTGAAACATTTTAATTCGTCATTTAGACAATATGACAAAGAATCAAATATTGAACTTTTACCTTCACCGTTGGGGGCAAATATTGAAGTGACACCTTCCGTATTGAATGGTATAACTAAAGGATTTCCCTTATTATTGATTCCTCTAAACCCTTCAATGGATATGGTCTTAATATATTGCCTATTCATTAGACATTTTTTTATTTATAAAATTGTTAATCACGTCTTTAGTAATTTCTCTAATTTCATCAGGAGATTTGTCAATATTTTGGAGTAATATATTTCCAAAATCCTTATCTAATTGTTTAACATATTTCTCAAATTCATTATAATTACTTTCAATTGTTTTGTTTTTGTTAAACAATAATTTAGGTGGGGTTTTTGCCATGTTAATAAATTTAAATATTATGAATAAATTCCCCAGTCTCTTGGAACAACCCATTTAGGAGTCCATGTAATATAATTTCCTGGTTCAAAGTTTTGAGTGGTTAAAGAAATATCAATGACTTGATCGGGTAAAATAGACAGAGTATGCCTACCTTCAGGGCTATTTAAATCATAAAAATGGTATCTATCTAATCCATCTTTGGCTACATTGCCTGGTCCAAAATCAAATGGTATACAAGTTCTTGTAATAGTTCCCTTTGACTTAGAAATAAATGTTAGCTGAATAATCAATCTCTGATTAATTGCTTCAATAAAAGTTTCATACATAATATTTCGTTTTTTAGTTTTAAATAATCAATAAATATCTTATTTATATTTTTGGAAGATTAACTAGTTAAAGGTAAAACAAATAACTAAATAAAGTATTTGTTTTAAAAATGTTTTGTCTTCCCTCCACTTATGTGTGCCTTTTTTTAGTAAAAAGTAACCCAATGTTTCACATGTTTCAAAACATATAATTCTGGAAAGCTTGTGGAATTTAGGTTTTAGATTCTAAATTTTAGACCAAACATTATATCCAGAAAGCTGATAGTTATGAAAAAAATAAAGATTTAATCCATGTAAATCTGTAAAAATCTGCGTTTTCTGTGTTCTAATTTGCATGTTAATAAATTAATTCCTTTCAACCCGGTTTTTTGCTTAATTTTATCAAGATTGATAAATTAGAATTGATAAATGTCGCAACTCACTATATATAAAGCATCGGCAGGATCGGGTAAAACGTACAAACTTACCGAAGAATACTTGTTATTGCTTTTTCAAAATCCTTTAAACTACCGAAGAATTCTTGCTGTTACTTTTACCAACAAGGCTACTGCCGAAATGAAGAGCCGTATTCTGAAAGAACTTTATAATCTTTCAATAGGTGAAAAATCCGGTTATCTTTCATTCCTTAAAAAAACGTTTTCTATTTCTGATAGTGAGGTTCAAACCAAAGCACAACATATTCTTTCGCTTATTTTGCACGATTTTTCGAAGTTTTCGGTTAGCACTATCGATACCTTTTTTCAAAAGATTATTCGCTCTTTTACCCGCGAAGTAGGTATTCAACCCGGATATACCGTTGAGCTGGATCATTCTGAAATTCTGAATAAGGTTGTTGATGAACTATTGCTCGATCTCGATACGAACACCGGGTTGCGTGATTGGCTTGTAAACTTTGCATCAACAAACATTGAAGAAGGCTCGAGATGGGATTTTAAATCGGATATATTAAAGCTTGCTCAGGAGATTTTTAAAGAAGAATACAAGGCTTTTGATCAGGAGCTTATAAGCAAAATGAGCGACAAGGTTTTTCTTACAAATTACCTAAACGAATTGCAGGAAATAAAAGCAAAGTTCGAAAATACATTAGTGAACTTCGGTAAGCAGGGACTACAAATTATTGAAAAAAATGGCCTTACTGTTGAAGATTTTAGTTACGGAAAATCTGGTGTTCCTGGATATTTTATAAAGATTTCGGAGAAAATTGATTTTGAACCTGGTACAAGAACCCTTAGTGGAACAGAAAGTATTGACCCCTGGATTAAAAAAGGTAGTCCTAAAAAGGACATTATAGAAAATGCACTTCATACTGGTTTGTTTGAGCAACTTTTAAATGCTGTCAATTTTTACAACGAGAATTGTATAGATTATTACACTGCAGTAAATATTCTCAGATACATTCATACACTTGGAATTTTAACCGATATAGCAAGCAAGCTCCGCTCCTACTGCGAAGAACAGGGAATATTTCTGATTTCAGATGCTGCCAAGCTGTTACAACGCATTATCGACGACAACGATTCTCCGTTTATCTACGAAAAAACAGGAAGTATCTACAAACATTTTATGATTGATGAATTTCAGGATACATCGCACATTCAGTGGTATAACTTTAAACCATTAATTGGTAATAGCTTATCCGAAGGAAACTCTAACCTGATTGTTGGCGATGTGAAACAATCGATTTACCGTTGGCGAAACGGCGACTGGAAAATACTGGCAGAAGAAGTAAATACCGATTTTAATCAGTTTGCAATGCAATCAAAATCGCTAAAAACCAACTGGCGAAGCAGAAAAAATATTATTTCTTACAACAATTCCTTATTCTGGTACTCGGCACAAATTTTACAGGAAAAATTCAATGTTGCTGCCGGAAATCAGGTTGGTGAATTCGAAAACAAAATCACAAATGCGTATAGCGATATTTCTCAGCTAAACCCTGAGAATACGAACAATGAAGGCGGATTTATACATCATAGCTTTATAAAAAAGGGCGATGACGGTGAAGACTGGAAAGAAGAAGTTAAGTTGCGTATTCCTAAACTGATTGAAAATCTGCAGGACAAAGGATTTCAATTAAACGACATTGCTATTCTTGTGCGTAAAGGCGACGAAGGACAGGAAATAGCCAATACACTTATTCAACATAAACAATCGCTACCCGAAACATCACCTTACCGTTTCGATTTTATTTCGAACGACTCACTATACCTTAAAAATTCGATTGTTGTTCCGTTTATTCTTTCTGTGTTGCATTTCTTGCTCGATAACAGAGATGATATAAACAATGCGTATTTAATATGGGCATATCAAAAAAATGTTTTGCAAAAGAACATAAACGAGCACGAAGCTCATGCTTACCTTAAAAATCATACATCAAACGATAAAGAAACAAGGTTTCAAAAATATTTACCTTCTGAGTTTTTAAACTCTGTTGATACATTAAAACAACTTCCACTGTTTGAGTTAACCGATCGTATTATCAGGCTGTTTAATCTACAGGATTTAAAACAAGATATTCCTTATTTACAAGCTTTTCAGGATGTTGTGCTCACTTTTAGCCGTAACAAATCGGCCGATATGCATTCGTTTATCGAATGGTGGAACGAAAAAGGTGTGAAACAAACCCTTAACATTTCCGAAAATCAGGATGCTATTCGGATTATTACTATTCATAAATCGAAAGGCCTAGAGTTTAAAGTGGTAATTATTCCTTTTTGCAACTGGGAAATTGATCACAAACCATTTCAAACAAATATTTTATGGTGTAAACCAAGTACAGCGCCATTTAATAAACTAGAATTGCTGCCTATAAAATATTCTAAGGAAGTAGAAAAAACAATTTTTAAAAAGGATTATTTTAACGAAAAAGTACATGCTTTTGTCGATAACCTGAATCTGATGTATGTTGCTTTTACTCGTGCTGAACAAGCTCTTTTCTCTTTTTCTCCTGTTAAAGAAAAATTTACAACCTTAACAAGCATTGGGGACCTACTACAATTTGTATATCTGAATTCAGCAAATTACAAAAGTACTGAGAATAAAGAATCTGTTGATTTTATTGATTTTTATGATAAAGAAAATGCAGAGCTAAAGATTGGTAAACTAAACTACTTTAGTGAAAAATCGAAAGAAATGCCCGAAGATATTTTGCTTGAAGAATATCAATCGTTCGATATTATAAATAAACTCCGCATAAAATTACACGACAACTCGTTTTTTACAGGAAAAGAAAGTTCTGCTTTCACACGTGTTAATCACGGAAAAATAATGCACGAAATATTTGAACATATCAGCACAGAGCAAGATATTCCGAAAGCCATTGACAAGTTGATTTTTGAAGGAAAATTATCGCCCAATGAAAAAGAAGAAATATCAGCAAAAATAAATGAATTCTTTAAAAACGAACAGGTTAAAAGCTGGTACAGTAACGAATGGGAAGTAAAAGCTGAAGCAGAAATCATACTAACTGGTGGCAGAATTACCCGTCCTGACAGGGTTTTAATCAGCAACGAAAAAATTGTAGTTATTGATTATAAGTTTGGCGAAAAAGAAGAAGAAAAACATCATAAACAAGTACAATCTTACATGGAAATATTGAAGAAAATGGAAAATAAAACCATAGAAGGATATTTGTGGTATGTTGATTTGGGAATAATAAGAAGCTGTTAGCTTTTAGCTATAAGCTGTTAGCTCAAAATGAATTAATAAAAATAAATATTTATAATTCTTTTGACAGGAAATTAAACATAGATTTTTATGTAAAAAAAATAGCTGGTAGCTAAAAGCCAGTAGCTGATAGCTTGTAACAAAAGAAGTGAAAATTTAATTAACAGAAAAAACATATAGAAAGTAATACTATCAAATGACGAACTACCTCTGGGGCCATAACAGACGATTTAACTCGTACAGCGAATATTTCAGGCAGAACTTTGGTGAAAGGGTTCAGAAAGTTACTATTGATGCCGGATTTACTTGCCCAAACCGCGATGGTTCAAAAGGCACAGGTGGTTGCACATATTGCAATAACGATGCGTTTAATCCTTCGTATTGCAAACCTGAAAAATCGATTAAACAGCAAATAGAAGAAGGAATGGAATTCCATATAAATCGATACCGACGGGCAAAGAATTATCTGGCTTACTTTCAGGCTTATTCGAATACCTATGCTCCGTTGGAACATCTTAAAAAAATATACAGCGAAGCACTCGCTATTCCCGGAGTTGTTGGATTAGTTATTGGTACCCGTCCCGATTGTATTGATGATGAAAAACTCGAATATTTTAAAGAACTATCAAAATCACATTACATTATTATCGAATACGGAGTTGAATCGTGCTACAACAAAACTCTTGAACGTATAAACCGTGGTCATACTTTTGAGCAGTCGGTTGAAGCAATTGTAAAAACCCATCAATTAGGAATAAAAACAGGTGCTCATTTTATTTT
>Ga0154355_1084_pt1 | contig 10694 bp, 7 predicted proteins | sample RifGroA2_FD_115883 | JGI IMG/M metagenome (GOLD analysis project Ga0154355, IMG submission 115883) | Bacteroidetes bacterium GWA2_31_9b
TACAGGTACGTAATATTTTAAGTGATATACAAAAGGCTACGAGCGCAGCAGTAATGGCAACCGAACAAACCAGTAAAGCTGTTGAAAATGGAGTTAAGCAATCAACTCAAACCGGAGAATCTATTAAGAAATTAGCAGAAAGTAGCAACAAAGCAGTGGAAGCTGCAACACAGATTGCAGCATCAAGCCAGCAACAGGTAGTAGGTATGGATCAAATAGGATTAGCCATGAATAACATCAATCAGGCAGGAACGGAGAATGCGGCCAGTATGGTACAAGCCGAAAAAGCAGCAAAGGGCATGAATGAGTTAGGTCAAAAGTTGAAACTTTTAGTTGAACAGTATAAGATTTAGGCTATTAGACTGTAGGTTATTTGACCATAGGGAAATAGAATATTAATAAAAAAGTAAAAGTAAAATATGAGGGATCATACAAAACTCAGAGCATTTGAACTTGCTGACGATATTGCAATTCTAATATATAAGGTAACCAAGGATTTCCCTAAAGAAGAAATATATGGATTAGTTTCTCAAATAAGAAGGGCTGCAGTTTCTGTTTCTTCGAATATTGTTGAAGGGTGTGCTCGCAATAGTCAGACTGAATATCTTCGGTTTCTTGAAATTGCTTTTGCTTCTTTAAGAGAGACACATTATCAGTTTGGATTAGCAATCCGGCTTGGATATATAAAAGAATCAATTGTAAACGAGTGTAATATGAAATTTATTGAAGCAGAAAAAGTGTTGGGAGCTTTGATACGGAGTTTACGTTAAAAATGATAGTTAGATAGGCTATAGGCTTTTAGGTTTTTTAGGATTTAATGCTAAAGATTTTCAATTTTTAAACTACAGCCTAACAGCTTACAGTCTAATAACCTAAATAGTGATAAAAAAATAAAAACCATTACGATGGACACTAAAGATGAAGAATTTTTAAAACGACTTCAGGCAACCTTTAGAATTGAAGCTGAAGAGCATATTCATGAACTCACGTCAGGTTTAATTGAATTGGAAAAATCATCTGATACTGAAAAGAAAAAAAAGGTGTTAGAGACTATTTTTCGTGAAGCACACAGTTTAAAAGGAGCGGCACGGTCTGTGAATATGAAAGACGTTGAATCTATTTGCCAGATGTTGGAGAGTGTTTTCGGAGAATTAAAAAATGAACGAATTACATTATCTGCAGGGCAATTTGATCTTATTCATAATAGTATTGATAACATTACTAAAATGGTATCAAAAGATGGAATAAAAGATATTATGGATACCCGAGAATTAATTAAACAATTACAATCTATAATACAAATAGATCAGAAAGAGAAAACACAAGAAAAACAAAGACAATTTAATTTACCTTCTAATAAAGTGCCTGTGGCTAAAGAAATATTAGAAGAACGGCCTTTGCAAACAGAAACGGTAAGAATACCAACAGCAAAGTTAGATCCTCTTTTTTTACAGGCTGAGCAAATGATTCAATCTAAAATCGCAACTACTCAAAGAACTTCGGAGTTGAAGAATATTATCGATTTTATAGATTCATGGAAAACGGAATTAAGAAAATGGGATTCGCATCAATCCGTAAATAATGCTCTTTATTTAAAGGAAATAAATGATTGGAACAATGAAAAACTAAATGTACTTGAAGCAAATTTAGCTGTTGTTTTTCAAGCTGTAGAAAATGATCAGCGTTCATTTGGACGAATGATTGATGACCATGTAGAATCAATGAAAAATGTATTGATGCTTCCTGTATCTACAATAATAGAAGGATTTCCTAAATTTGTCAGGGACCTTGCCAGAAGCCAGGGTAAAGATGCAGAACTTATAGTTCACGGAAAAGAGATTGAAGTTGATAAACGGATTTTGGAAGAATTAAAAGATCCGTTAATTCATTTAATACGGAATTGCGTTGATCATGGAATAACAAAACCTACAGAACGTAAATTTGTAAATAAGCCTTCAAATGCAAAATTAACATTAAGCTTTAATGCAACAGAGAGCCGCCATTTAGAGATAATAGTATCTGATGATGGTACAGGCATTGATGTTGAAAAAGTTCGTAAGGCGGCAGTCAAAGCTGGTATTATTGATAAAGAATCTATAGAAAACCTGAGCATTCAGGAAACTTTGGCATTAATATTTCAATCGGGAGTTTCAACAAGCCAAATAATTACAGATATTTCAGGACGAGGGTTAGGTTTAGCAATAGTTCGCGAGAAAGTTGAAAAACTTGGTGGATCAGTTTCAGTTGAAAGCCAACCGAATATTGGTACAACATTCCGTTTATTATTACCACTGACGTTAGCAACATTCAGGGGTATTCTTGTGCGTATCGGTGAATATTATGCAGCTATACCTACTATTAATGTTGAACGTGCTGTAAGAGTGAACAGGGAAGAAATTAAAACTGTTGAAAATAGGGAAACCATTATGCTTGATGGAAAAATTTTGAAAATAGTAAATCTTGAAAATGTTTTAGGGCTATCAGGCAGGCGAAAAAACAAATCAAACATACAGGTTGATAAAATGGCTCAGCCAATTTTTATTCAATTGTTGATTCTTATATATGCTAATGAACGGATTGCTTTTATTGTCGATGAAATTTTTGATGAGCTTCAGATCCTTGTTAAAGAACTGGGTAAGCAACTCAGTCGTGTACGCAATGTAAGTGGGGCAACTGTTTTAGGTTCAGGTAAAGTTGTGCCAGTACTTAATATTACTGATTTAATGAGATCGGCCAATAGAACAGATACATCTAAAAAAGAATCTGAAGAAAAGGAGACTGAGGCTGCAAAAAAATATAAGATTTTGGTGATAGATGATTCAATTACAGCACGAACCTTAATTAAGAATATAGTAGAATCTGCTGGTTATATTGTTGAAACTGCCTTTGACGGTGTTGATGCATTTACAAAAGCTCTTATAGGCGAATTCGATTTGATAGTTTCTGATATTGATATGCCTAGAATGAATGGATTTGAGCTTACAACAAAAATTCGTAAGGACAAAAAACTTTGTGAATTGCCAATAGTACTGGTAACAGCCCTTGAATCACGTGAAGATCGTGAACATGGTATTGATGTGGGTGCTAATGCATATATTGTAAAAAGTAGTTTCGATCAGAGTAATTTGTTAGAAGTAATTAAAAAATTATTGTAAATATAAAGTATTAGCCTATTAGACTGTAGGTTTATAGCTTTTTAGGATATTGTGCTAAAAACCTACAGCCTAAAGATCAAAATAACTAAACATTTAAAAAATAATGATAAAAGTTCTAATAGTTGAAGACTCCCTGGTAATGCAGCAATTACTTGCTCATGTAATTTCTTCAGATCCAGATATGAATATTGTCGGATATGCTGAGGATGGTGAAAAAGCTATTGAAGCAGTTAAGAAATACAAGCCGGATATTATAGCAATGGACTTGCATATGCCGAAATTAGACGGGCGGCAGGCCACGCGTATAATAATGGAAACAAATCCTACTCCAATTATAATTGTTACGGGAAGTATTGAAACAAAAGACGTAGCATCATCATTTAGCATAATCGAAGCAGGTGCGTTAGCCATGATTAAAAAACCACCAAGTTTAGATCACCCTGATTATAAAAAAGACTCACAAGCATTAATACAAACATTAAAATTGATGTCAGAAGTTAAATTAGTCAGACGTTTTTCAACCGTTAAAAAAAAAATAGAACCACCTGTAATTAAAAATATAACTAATAATGAGAAAGATATTCAGGTTGTTGCTATTGGTGCTTCTACGGGAGGCCCTCTTGTACTGCAAAAAATACTTTCATTATTACCAAAAAAAATTCCTGTACCATTATTGATTGTACAACATATTTCGCAAGGTTTTACAGAAGGTTTTGTTGAGTGGCTTAGGAATACAACTAATTTTCCTTTACATATAGCAAGCCATGGCGAATTTTTGATTCCTGGGCATGCATATATTGCCCCAGATAATTTTCATATGGGAGTTGAAAGAGGACCAAGAATTGTTTTAAGTAGCCACGAATTAGAAAATGGGTTACGGCCATCGGTAGCGTACCTCTTTAGAACCGTAGTTCAGGTTTTTAATTCCAGGGCTGTTGGTGTATTATTAACAGGAATGGGACATGATGGTGCTGAAGAATTAAAACTAATGAAAGATAAGGGAGCAATTACTTTTGCCCAGGATAAGGAAAGTTCGATTGTACATGGCATGCCAGGTGAAGCTGTAAAACTGAATGCAGCCACGTATGTACTTTCGCCTGAAGATATAACAACAGCTTTAATTACTATGATTCAAAAATAGTGCGTATATGAAAACGAAATTGGATTCCAAAAACGGTTTAATTACAATTTTAATTGCCGAAGACAGTCCTACTCAGGCTGAACAGTTAAGTCACATTCTTGAAAAAAACAACTATAAAGTGATAGCAGCGAAAGATGGAAAAGAAGCATTTGCAATGGCTATTAAACATAAACCATCAATAATTATTAGCGACATAATGATGCCGGAGATGAATGGCTATGAACTCTGTAAAAATATAAAAACAAATGAGAACACAATAAATATTCCGGTAATTCTGCTTACTTCTCTTGCAAATGCAGATGATGTGCTTGAGGGGCTAGCCTGTGGGGCTGATAACTTTATTACAAAACCCTATAACAGTGATTACCTTATAACACACATAGAGCGCATACTTTCAAATATTAAATTTGGAAATTATGAACGTGTTAGAATTGGAGTAGAAATAATAATAGGAGGTAAAAAAAGGTTTATTACTGCAGATCAACAACAAATGCTTTCGTTGCTTATTTCAACATACGATGCTGCTGTCCAAAGAAATAACGAATTATTAGAAACACAAGAAGAGCTAAAAGCACTTAATGAAAATTTAGAAGAATTGGTTAACGAAAGAACGGCAGCGCTATTAGAAGAAATTGAAATAAGAAAAAGTGCAGAGAAGGAAATAAATAAGCTAAACCGAATTTATGCCGTACTGAGTAATATCAATCAGGCAATTGTACGAATTCAGGATACAAATAAATTACTTAACGATATTTGCCTTATAGCTGTCGATGAAGGGAAATTTGAGAGTGCATGGATTGGAATAATTAATAAAGAAGTAAACAAAATAGAATTCTCCGCGTCTGCTGGCTTAGAAAACGAATTGTTTAATGTATGTTCCGACAAAAATCCAATTTGTAATCCATTAAAATTTGGTAAACATTTTATTTCAAATGATATAAGTAATGATAATAGGATATGGGATGAATGGAAGCAGAAATCGTTGACTTATGGCTTTAAGTCTTTTGCTGTATTTCCAATAAGAACTTTCGAAAATATTGTGGGTAGTTTTTGTATTTATTCAAATGAGCCTGGCTTTTTTGATGATAAAGAAATCAATTTGCTCGACGAAATGTCAACCGATATTTCCTTTGCTCTCGAATATATTCAAATAGAACTAAAGCGCAAGGAAGCAGAAGAATTGCTTAAGAAAAGTGAATTGAAATATAGGCAATTATTTGATGATGATCTTACAGGAGATTTTATTGCCACTGTTGATGGAAAAATATTACTAGCTAATCCGGCATTGGCAAGAATATTTGGTTATAATTCTGTTGATGAACTAATGAAGTTAAATATAGCTTCACTGTATAAGAACCTGGAAGAAAGGGATGAGTTTTTAAACTTTTTACGTAAAAATAAAAAAATTGAACAATTTGAAAGAGAGTTTATTCTTCGCGATGGAAGAGTTATTTCTACAATAGAAAATGTAGTAGGAGAATTCGATGAAAATGGAGAATTGGTGAGTTTAAAAGGCTATTTGTTCGATAATACTGAACGCAAGAAAGCAGAGTTGGACCTTATCAAAGCCAAAGAAAAGGCAGAAGAAAGTGACCGTTTGAAAACAGCGTTTCTTACTAATATGAGCCACGAAATACGTACTCCTATGAATGGAATTCTTGGTTTTACATCATTGTTAAAAAAGCCTGATCTTACAGGTGAAAAGCAACAAGATTATATTCAGATTATTGAAGAAAGCGGAGCCCGTATGCTTAATACAATAAATGATATAATAGATATTTCAAAAATAGAATCAGGTTTGGTGGAAGTTATAAATTTAGAAACCAATATAAATGAACAAATTGAATATATTTATACCTTTTTTAATGCTGAGGCGCAAGAAAAAGGATTAACATTTTTGTTTAAAAATACATTACCAAAGGAAGAAGCTAATTTAATAGTAGACAAAGAAAAATTACAGAAGATCCTTACTAACCTTGTTAAAAATGCAATTAAATTTACTGACACCGGTTCCATTGAATTCGGTTATAATAAAAAAGACTGTTGTTATGAGTTTTTTGTAAAAGATACCGGTATAGGTATTCCTCGAGATAAACAAGCAGTTATCTTTGAAAGGTTTATTCAGGCAGATATTTCAGATACCAGGGCTTATGATGGTTCAGGTTTAGGATTGTCGATTACAAAAGCTTATATTGAAATGCTTGGTGGAAGGATTTGGCTGGAAAGTGAAGAAAATAAAGGTTCAACATTTCATTTTATTATTCCTTGTAATATTGAACAAAAAGAGAAAAATGTATTAAGTAATAAGATAGATATTAGATATCCTGATTTGTTAATAAAGAATCTTAAAATATTAATTGCTGAAGATGATGAAATTTCAAGCAAGTATCTTACCGAAATTTTAAATGAGAGTTGCAAGGAAATTCTATATGCAAAAACTGGGCCCGAGGCAATAAATAAATCTACTCTTAATCCTGATATTGATCTTATATTAATGGATGTTCAAATGCCAGAAATTGATGGGCATGAAGCTACAAGGCAAATAAGAAAATTTAATAAAGATGTAGTTATTATTGCTCAAACAGCATTTGGTTTGGTTGGCGACAGAAAAAAAGCACTTGAAGCCGGTTGTAATGATTATATTTCAAAACCAATTGATCCTAACAAATTAAACATGTTAATAATCAAAAATTTAACATTAAAAGAAAATTGGTTTTCGCAAAAAATTGGATTGTTCTAATATAACCTAAAACTGAAAGTAGTGAATTAAGTAAAATCATATATTTTTATTAGAAAACCATAAATTTTATATCTAAATGGATTTATGGTTTTCTAATTGTCACAAAACCTGGCTATAACCTGATAAGCTGATTCAATGCCCAGTTCGCCTGCTTTACTCATATCCATACAACCATTTTCTTTTTCTTTCAGATAAATATAAGTTAATCCACGGTTGTAGTAAGCTTCTTTAAATTCAGAATCAGCAACAATTACCACATTATAATATTCAATTGCATTTTTGTATTCACGCATCTTAAGATATGTGTTTCCAATATTGAAATCACAGAAAATAAAATCGGGCGATAATTCTTTAGCTTTAACTAAATCTGATAAAATTAAATTATAGTCAAAATAATCTTCAGTTGATTTTATTATTTCATTACTTGAAGAGTTCTGACCTGAATTTAGAAAATACAATTCGTTTTCGTTTTCAAGTTGTTTAATAAAATCAATCATTTCTGAACGAATATTAGCACGACTAAAATAAGCCAGGAAATTAGTGCTGTCTGAATGTATAGTATTATCGAGAGTAGATATTGCATCGTTATAATTTTTTAACAAACTATAATAAACACTTTGCAAAACAGCATATTGTGTCTCTCTTTTACCAGATAGCTCTTCAACTTTTTTTAAATAATATTCATTGTCTTTATATTCATCAATGCCTTGAGTAATAATAAATCCCAATAGTTCGAATTCATTTTTAGTAGTAAATAAATCATTGTTTAAATGAGTAATTCGTTTAAAGTAAGAATTATTATTGGTTCCGGGGAGTAAAGCAAAATTTTGTTCGGGTTCGATCTTAAAGTTAAAAGTTGACGAATTAAAAAACCTGTTGCTTGTTTTAAAAGTTACAAAAGACTCAAAATTATATGAAGTGTCGGCATAACTCATATTTTCATCTTTCTTTGAATTTACAGAAGCAATAATTTTTTCTGCTTTTTCTTTATCGGCAAAAGAGCCTTTTATATCGTTCAATTTTTGTCTTACAAACGAACGGTTTAGATATGCTTTTGCAAAATCAGGATATATTTCTATAGCATGCGAAAAATCAATAAAAGCACCTTGATAATCATTTGCATCAAGTTTAAAAATGGCTCTGTTGTAATAACATAGAATGTTTTGTGGATTAAGTTGTATTACTTTATCCAGATCGCGTATAGCTGAATTTAATTCCCCAACCTGATTTTTCATTAATGCCCTATTAAACAATGCTATTGAATTATCGGGCTCGATTTGTAATGAGGTATCTAGATCGGCAATTGCATTTGAAAATTTCTTTAGTTCATGATATGATAATGCTCTATTAATATATGCATTTGTATTTAAAGGATCGTACTTAATAACTAAATTGAAATGCACAATAGCCGTGTCGAATTGTTTTTTCTCATAATATAAAAACCCTTTGTTTAAATATGCATAATAATATTCAGGGTCAATATGAATTGCTTCGTCATAATCATTTAATGCACCAATAGTATCTTTTAACATTATTTTGGCTACACCTCTGTAATTGAAAGCTTTTTTATTCTTCTTAAATAATTCAAGTGACTTGTTAAAATCTTCTATTGCAGAATCGAACTGATCAATATTAATGCGACAAAATCCTCTGTACGTGTAAAAATCGGGCTCAATAGACTTAAACTTAATTGCTTCGCTAAAATCGTTTATTGCGAGATAGTATTTCTTTAGATTTATTCTTGAAACACCTCTGTAGTAATATGCAAAAGTAAAGTTTCCTTTTAACTGTATCGCTTTGGTATAATCTTGCTCCGAACCTAAAAAATCATAAAGATTGTCTTTAGCAACTCCTCTAAAAAAGTAGGCTTCGGCTAAATTGGGTTTGATTTCTATTGCAGTATTAAAAAACTCTATTGATTCCTTAAATTTCTGATTGCCTAAAAGTAATCTTCCTTGATTGATAAAATAATCAACATTTAGCTGTGAAAATGAAATCCCAATGAACAGAAACAAAAGAATGAAAGTTGAAATAAGTTTTTTCACGATATATTATATGTGTTAAATATAAATTAAATCAATAATTTTTATAAGATGTTGTTCGTCAACTTCATCGAACGAATTGTATTCGTTACTATCAATATCGAGAACACCTATTATTTGACCTGATTTATCTTTTAAAGGAATAACAATTTCAGATTTTGACCTTGAATCGCAGGCAATATGTCCGGGAAACTTTTCTACATCTTCTACTACAATTGATTTCTTCTGATTTATTGCAGCCCAACAAACACCGGTATCTTTTCTTAACTCCTGACAAGCAACCGGCCCTTGGTATTGATTAACAATTAATTTACCGTTTTTTAATAGATAAAACCCTGTCCAGAAATAATAATCCATTTTATGATGAAGTACAGCAATTATTGTTGACATACGAGCATTGTAATCGTCGGTTTTAACCATTAGCTCTTTTATCTGCTCATACATTCGAACATAACGTCCTGCTTTCTTGTTCTTTTCCATAATTTTACTCGTTAGAATTTCAAAGGTAATAATTTTTAAACACGATTTTTGATGTTTTATTAACGAAGCATAGTTTATAATATTTGATTAAATGGAATTAAACTTAAAGTATATTTGTGAGTCAATTGTTCTTATTCTAATTGAATGATTTCAAAAATTTTCAAAAACATTTCTACAAAAGAAAAACGTTCGTTCAAACTTCATATTACATTTTCTGTAATTGATGGAATGATTCGAGGGGCACTACTTTTAAATGAATATGTGTTTATAAAAAGCTTACATGGCAGCAGTTATCAGCTTAGTTTTTTATTCCAATCAAGCCTAATCGTACTTTTACTCTCGGTATTCTTTAATGAGTTGATATCTAGGGCGAAACGTAAAGGTTATCTATTGCGAATAGCTGGTTTTATTACACATTTGCCTCTTATTCTCTTGTCGTTTTTTCCTCACAATTCAGAAATTTATTTGGTAAATCCAATATTCCATTATGTATTTCTTTTTGTCTTTTTTAACTATTATTTATCGTATCCAATTGTTCTTCCAACAATAAATTTGTTTCTTAAAAATGCATATTCACAAGAAAATTTTGGTCGCTTATATAGTATTTCAACTACAGTAAGACAAATAATGATGATGTTAACCATCTTCTTTTTTGGATTATTACTCGATACCGATAATTTTGCATTTACATATATATTTCCTGTTCTTGGGATTCTTGGAATTTTAAGTATTATTTTATTCTCAATTATTGAATATATTCCTAAAACAGCTGTTGTTATAACCGAAAGTCTTATTATGTCGGTTGTAAGTTCATTTAAAAAAATGGTCCATATTTTAAAAACAAATAAACCATTTTTAGATTTTCAAATAGCTTATTTATTTTATGGATTTGCATTTAATAGTACCCGTTCAGTTATTAATATTTTTTATAACGACGCCTTGTCTTTAAACTATTCGAGTGTGGCTTTTTACCAGAATGCCTATAATATTATTGCAATTCTATTAATTCCTTATTTTGGAAGGCTGATTGGAAAAATTGATCCACGAAGATTTACAATTGTTTCTTTTGCATCAATGGCCGGGTATATATTATTTATTGCCCTATCGGCATACTTTCCTTTAGCATTCCAAATTTC
>Ga0154355_1004_pt2 | contig 10430 bp, 6 predicted proteins | sample RifGroA2_FD_115883 | JGI IMG/M metagenome (GOLD analysis project Ga0154355, IMG submission 115883) | Bacteroidetes bacterium GWA2_31_9b
GCCTTTTTTATCTGAACGAAAACTATAAGAAAGTAAATGAATATTTAAAAGATGATTACACATTCTATGATGTACTTTCTGTTCGTGAAGATCTGGGTGTATTATCTTCTGTTTCATATTCTCTGAATAAAAATACAATTACTGCCGGAATCGATTATAAACAAGGTGCAGTTGATGCAAAAGACGTTTATTACACATCAACTGATATTGTTTACAATCGTGGCAAAATGAACTTTTTTGGATTATTTGCACAGGATGAAATAAGCTTGTTAAACAATAAACTTAAAGTGATTGCAGGAGTGCGATTCGATTATGCTAAATATCTCGATGGTGGTTTCGAAATCGAAAATCCTACGGGTGAAACAACCTTTATGATGGATTTTGAAGATGCTGATATGCAAGAAGATGCATGGAATGCACTAAGTCCAAAATTATCGGCACAATACAATTTTAATCAAGATTTCAGACTCTATGCAAGTTATGCAAAAGGATTCAGGCCATCAATTCTGGATGACTTATGTCGCTCTGGAAGAATGAAAGGTGGATTTAAACTTGCTAATCCATCACTTCAACCCGAGTACTTAAGTAATTTCGAAATTGGAACAGATATTCGATTATTCAATAAATTAAGATCTTCAGCATCACTCTATTATTCGTTAGGTACAGACTTTATGTATTACGTAAATACCGGAGATTCCATTGACATGGGATATGGATTAAAACCAATTTATAAACGCGCAAATATTTCAGAAGTAAACATTTATGGTGCAGAGGTTGAGTTAAACTATTTTTTAAATGAAAACCTTATTTTTAATGCGAATTACGCTTATACTCACTCACAAATTAGTAACTATAAGCCTTTAAGCGAAGGTGATCCTATTGATTTAACCGATAAATATTTAACCGATGTTCCGGCGAATATGGTTTCTCTTTCGGTATATTGGAAAAATAGAATAGTAAATACAGCTGTAACAGCTAAATATACTGACGAAATGTGGATAAACGATTTAAATCAATACGACGATATTGTGCTCAACGACAAATATCCGGCTTATACCACAATAGATTTAAAATTCTCAAAAGATTTTAAACAAATCTTTACCAATCTGAGTATTCAGAATATTCTTAATACAAAATTTTACGATAGCAAAGGAGCCGTTTGTCCGGGACGCTTTATTACCATTAAACTAGGAACTAAATTTTAACTTAAAATAATAAAACTATGAGATTATTTACAACACTTGTTGCGTTATGTTTTGCAATAGTATCGTGCAATCAGAATGCTCCGAAAGAAATTTCTGAGAATTCAAATCAACCTTATGTAATAGATACTACAAACAACAACTTTTATGATAATGTAGAATCGTATGCTTTGCCATTAGTAGAACTTGAAATTACAGGTGAAATTTTAAATCCCGGGAAAGTTGATTTTACAAAGCTTACTAAACGAAATGTAATTGTTAAAGAAACACAATTGGAAGGAACAGGGAAAGATAAATTTATTGGTGCATATCGTTACGATGGTTACTCGTTGTTTGACATTTTAAATACCTGTGTTTTGAATAAGAAAAACATAGAAGAATATCATCCAATTATTGATCTTTATATAGAGATTGAGAATAATGTAGGCGAAAAAGTAATTTTTACCTGGGGCGAAATTTTTTATCCAAACAATTTACACAGAATTATTATTGCAAGTGATGTAGCTCGTATTGTTCCATCAAAAACGAAAGATTTATGGACATTGCCAACAAATAGCAAATTGGTTGTAGGAAACGATTTAATTACCGAACGTAATATCTCAAATCCTGTAAAAATTACCGTAAAATCTTATAACAAATCATTTCCCACAGAAAAAGGAATGAATCCAATGTATTGCAACGAAGTGAAAATATTTAATAACAACGAACAAATTGCTACTTTAAATAAAACTCCTGAAGGTTTACATAATGTGACTTTCAATACTATTTTTTATGGACGTGGTCGTGGAATACACAGCACATCTCCATTTGTAGGAGTAATTTTAAATGAAGTGTTAAAACCTTATTTTGAGTTCAATAAAGAAAATCTGCAAAAAGGATTATTCTGTGCAGTTGCTAAAGATGGATACCGAGTAGTAATAAGCTATTCAGAAATATTTAATAGAAACGATCAACAGGAATTTTTGTTAGTTGAAACAGATGTTAATGAAAATGGTGGATTATTCAGAATTTTCCCTGCTTGCGATTTCTTTTCTGATAGAGCAGTAAAATCATTAGAACAGATTTATTTTACAAATAACTAGAAAATGCTTTTATGATCTCTGCAGCTTATTTTTTGTCGCAGAGATCATAAAAAAATCTACATTTTCATTTTTAGATTTTTAGATATTAAATTCTTTACTTTTTGGGTTAGCGTATCAAAATCATATTCCTGTGGATAAACAGGCTCAATATAGCTTACCTTAATCTTTGTAAACGGTCGTGGGAAATGTGAGCCTGCTGGTAAAGCTTTATACGCGCCACTTATTGCAATTGGAATTACCGGAACATTTAGCTCTTTACTTAAAATTGCAAATGTTTTCTTAAATTCGCCAAGCTCTCCGTTTTTTGTCCTTGTACCTTCGGGGAAGATAATAACTTTTTTGCCTTGTTTTAATACCTCAGCCATCTTCTGAATCGATTCCTTCAAATCGGTATTAATATCCATAATAATAACATTATTCTTATTGGCCATGAAGTTCAGGAACTTATTCTGAATGTGTTTTCTTTTGGCATAAAAATAGGTTTCTTTAATAGTACTTCGTTTTAGAAAAGCAGTAACAAAAAGGCCATCTATATAGCTTTGATGATTTGGTGTAAGTATTGCAGCACCTTCCGGAATATTTTCCAATCCATTGCATTTAATTCGGAAATAAAGCTTGAAAAAATTTCTGGATGATTTAATAATGAACGATTGCGTTGGCCATGACTTTGGTAACTTTAGGTGAATCTTTTCTTTTATTATTTCTGACCAATTATGCATTTCGAATGACTGAAACATTTTATTTTCCTTAATATGCTCAACCATTTTACCTATTGATGGGAATGATAAAAGTTTATCTTCAGGGATTTTAACTCCAAACGTACGTTCAATAAAATCGATGAGTGTAATTTTACCAAGCGAATCAAGTGCTATATCAAACTCAAGATGATCATCGGGTGATACTGTCATATCTATCTGGCTTTCGAGAAAAGTTTTAATTGCAATAAACTCTTCTGATAATGGATGATCTGGTTGGTCTTTTTTTCTCGCAGGTTTTTCGAAAAGTTCTTCCAGTTTAAAACGTTGAATTTTACCTAATCGGGTACGTGGCATTTCTTCTTTAGTCAAAGAATATTTCATTATCCTTTTATAAGATGTAAGTTCTGCATTGAACCCAGGCATTATTTCTTCCTTGAAAAGTTTTTCAGGATCTTTAATTTCTTTTTGAGTAAGAACTTCATAATCGGGAAGAATTACTGCATGCAGCATATCATTGTGCAAAAACACTCCTGCTTCCTTAATAAAAGAAATCTTGTCCAATTTTTCTTCCAACTCAACAGGATTAATATTTTTTCCATTAGGAAGAACAATAATTTCTTTCTTACGTCCGGTAATAAAGAGATAACCTTTTTTATCTACGTAGCCTAAATCTCCAGTATATAACCAACCATCCTTAATCATTTCGGCAGTTTCTTCTGGTCGATTGTAATAACCTTTCATCACATTTGGTCCTTTAGCAACAATTTCACCATCACGAATTTCCATTGTTAAGCCGGGAAGAGCATGCCCGGGTGAGCCAATAATAACTTTTCCCGGTCGGGTAAAAGTAATCATTGGAGCAGCTTCTGTCATTCCAAAACCTTCGAGTACTTCAAATCCAATTGTTTTAAAAAAATCTCCAACAGTTTTATTTAATGCAGCACCACCAGAAACAAGAAATTCGAGATTTCCACCAAATCCTTGATGAACTTGTTTAAATATTTTTCTTCCTAATTTTTTACTTCCTGTAGCTTTAACGATTTTAAAGAATAATCGACCAATTGCTTTTGCATCAATTTTAGCTTTAATCCCTTTATAAAGTAATTCGTACAAACGAGGAACACCAATCATAATGTTCACTTTATTATTCTTAAGTGTTTCAAGAATATCTGCCGATTGCATTGAAGGTGACATGACTATTGTTCCTCCAACAGCTAATGGCGCAGCCATTGATCCGGCCAAAGGGAAAATATGATGTAAAGGCAATAAAACAAGTACTTGCCTTTCAGAAGTAAAAATAACTACATCTTCAGATACTGCTTTAATATTTGCAACAAGGTTAGCATAAGAAAGCATTACACCTTTTGGACTTCCTGTGGTACCAGATGTATAAATAATTACAGCCGTGTCTTCCTTATTCTCGGGTACATTCCAAATAAATTGATCTGAAACAGGCAATAACTTTATTTCATCAAGATTTACAATAACGGGATTGTATTTAAGATTTGATTGTACCCTATCAAATTTTTTATTTGTTTCGTTACTTATAAAAACGATATCAGGCTGACAATCATTTATTATATATGAAACATCATTTGGAGCTGCTAAAAAATCAATAGGAATAACTGTACAGTTATTCTGCCATGATGCATAAAAAGTAAAAATCCAATCGGCTCTGTTTTCGGCATGAATTGCAACTTTTGTATAATTCTTATTTTTAACTAATTGTGAATACTTATTAATTTCAATAAATAATTCAGAATAAGTATATGTTTTCTCCTTTGTAATCAGAGCGGGTTTATTTTCAAACTTAGTATTTATCATAAATCAAAAATTAGAAATCAAAATAAATTCTTTTCTTATGAGAATAAAATTTGTATGATTTATTAGTTTACAAAATTACTGTTTTTTTTGTATTTGCTTGTACTTTTACTTTTTGGTAAAAATATGATAATATAAAAAAGGTTCAGAAAAATCTGAACCTTTTAAGTAAATTATATGAACTTACAATTATTGAACTACAAATCGAGTAGTATTCACTTTACCGTCGATAGTAACTTTAATAATATAAACTCCATTTGAGTAATTTTCAAGATTAATTTTTTGCGTTTTAACATCAATAAAATCTTTTGAGTACATTGATATACCTAAAGCATCAATTATCTGAATATTCGCATTCTTAACAGAATTTTCAAATTCAATATTTAATTCATTTTTAGCAGGAATAGGAAAAATGTGAATTTGGTTTTTATCGATGTCTATAATATCAGTAGATGTGTTTAATGTTATCGTAAATGTATTGCTTGAAGTACCTGTTAAAACAGGGTTAGAAGATTTAACTCTAACTTTATAAGCTGTACCTGTTGGCGTATTAGCAGGTATTGTACCATTTATAGTTCCGGCAATGTCTGAAACCAAACTTCCAATTTCAGTTTCATTTGTAAAATCACCACTTGCATTTGAAAGATATGCTGTAAAAGTATTTGAGCTAAATGTACTAAATTCAGTATATGGAATATTTATTGAAGTACCTGAAATTGGAGTAACTATATATGTTCCTGAGATTGTGCCAGTTAAAATTTCAGTCATATCAAATGAAGACAACTTTGATTTCCATAAACCTCGTCCATAAGTACTAGCATATAAAATTGAATTTTCAGGAGTTGATAAATCATAGAAAATTTCGAGTTCAGTAACAATAACTGAAGGTAAATTGTTACTAAAAAGAGCCCAATCAGAAGTACCATCTTTAAAGAAAACACCTATATCGGTTCCAGCATATAATTGTTGTGTTTTGGAAAAATTATTTTGAATTATTGTATTGGCAGGAACACTCGGTAATCCGGTTGAAATATCATTCCATGAGTTGCCTCCATCAAAAGATTCAAATGCCTTTACATTATTATAACCTCCAAATGTAATCCATATGTGAGTTGGATCATAGGCATCAACAGAAATATATGTTATGCTATTTGATGTAGATGGTAAATTTGATGTAAGGTTGATCCAATTTGATCCACCATTTGTTGTTTTATAAAAATTATCAAAATCAGTAATATATAAGGTCTTATTATCAGAAGGTGCAATTGCTATTGATCTAATTTTATTACTAAGACTTAGAGATGAAATTTTAGTCCATGAATTCCCCCTGTTAGTTGTTTTCCAAACATCTTCATACCCAACATAAATTGTTTGGTTATTTACAGGATCAATGATATAAGGTGTAACCCAAGCACCATTTTCTCCTCCAGGGATGCTATCAGAAATACTAACAACTGTTTGCCAATTTGACCAATGATCTGTTGTTCGATCTATTTGTCCGTATACATAAGTTGCATACTGAACATTCGCATTGGTATAATCAATAATACACTCCATACCGTCTCCACCTTTAACATCATACCAAGTATCAGAAGAAATTAATTTACTTCCATTGTCTTGTAAACCTAATATCACTTCATCTGAAACTGTTTGTGAAACTCCCAGTTTATAAATTTGACTAATAACCATTCCATCAGTTAAATCGGACCAGTTGTTCCCTCCATCAATAGTTTTATAAATACCTCCGTCGTTTGCTTCAAAGAAAGTTGTAGCATTCTGAAATTCCATAAAATGTTTATCAGCATGAACAGCTGGAACGCCTCCTTCACCATACCAGTGATTTACAATATTCCAATTAATACCTCCATCACTTGATACCCAACTATTTATTCCACCAAGAAAAAGATGATTTTCATCAACAGGTGAAACTGAAAGAGTTAAATCGTACCACCCTTGTCCTCCAATATCTGAATCACCATCATACCAGTTCAATAAGTTATTTCCTGATACAGTACCATCATAAATTTTTGAAAATGTTTCGCCACTGTTTTCAGATTTATAAATACCTTCTAATCCACCATCATCATTACTTGCCATAGCATATACAATTGTTGAATCAGATTGTGATGGATCCAATTCTACCCTGTACACATTTGATGGAAAGTTATGGACAACTGACCAGTTATCTCCCGCATCATTTGTTTTGTATATTTCCCTACTTAAATTTGCTGCATATAAAACAGTATCTTCGCACCCATATTTAAATTCCATATCAAAAAAATTCCCATTCAAAATTTCTGTCCAGTTATTTCCGCTATTAATTGATTTGTATATGCCTCCATTAGTAGCAACATAAAAAATGTTTTGCTGAGTAGGGTGAATCAGCATTTTTGTTATCCTGTATTGGTTTGAAACATTAAAACTTAAACCTGTTGTTTCCCAGGTTTCTCCATCATTAGTTGATTTCAGAACTCCAACTGAATAATTGTCTCCAGCATCTCTGTCTCCCGTTGCTATATAAATTATTTTAGATGTTTCGTAATCATTTGGTATAATTATTCCGCTAACTCCAATTACAGGTATAGTATCAGTTAATACTTCCCATGAATTTCCTCCATCGATTGTTTTCCATAGACCTCCTGATGGTGCTCCAATCCAAAAGATATTATCATCAGTTGGATGAAATGCAATACAATTTATTCTTCCAATACCGGCATAACCACCATCAGAATTATCAGGCCCCATACTTTGCCAATCAGATAAATCTGATTTAGATTGGTAATATTTTAAATATTCTGACTGAATTTTTAAAATATTAATATCAGGGAATTTTCCGGTTTTTCGGTTAACCCGAGTTTCCCAATACCACTCCCAACGTTTAAATTGTTTCCACCCGGCTGCTTTATATTTTTTACCATCTATATAATAGTACCCTCCTTTTACATCATATTTACTCCAATATTCATTAAATTCATTCTGAATATCAAAGAAAGTATATCCACTTTTAATATCATTTGGTGAATAAAACTTTTCTCTCCAGCTTTGAGAAAAACTTAAACTGTTAAATAAAATAGTAAATAATAATAAAATGATACATTTTTTCATAATTTCAAATTTTAAAGTTCAAACTCCTTATAAAATGTTTGTTTATCTGCTTGATTTAATTGATATATAATTATAATTCTATAATTGCCCGAAAGAGATAATGATTTAATTGTTTTAGGAATACCATTTTCGTTTTTATTTCCACACCAACTCTCCTGTTTATCCCAACTAATACTATGACTTTGTCCTTTAAATAAATATAATTTTTCATCAGGTTTTGCACAAGGTGCTCCACATGGGCAATTTAAAATTCTGACTTTTTCCCAATTATTATTTACAAATCGTTGAATATTCAACCTTTGTGGATTATATAATACGATTGTATCGTTAGAAATATTTTTAACTTGAAAATGAATTTGATTGTCAGAAATTACAATCTCGGTTTCAATATCATTTGGTTTTTGATTTAAAGTATTTTTTTCAGATGGTTTACAAGAAGAAAAAAAAATAACTACAAGAAAAATTAAAATTTGTTTCATAAGATTTGTAAAAATGTTTATCCAAAGGTACAAAGAAAATCAGATCATTTAAATCAGAACAGAATTAAAACTAATTTGTTTTTATTAATTGCTGAATTGTAACATTAAAATTAGATTATGCGTCTAATAAACAGATCTATGCTGCTCTTAAACCAATAACAAACAGTCATTTTCTATTACTCTATTCATTTTCTTGGTTTTTGGGCAGCATTTTTTTAAAAATATCAATTCATTTATTATTTATTTTATCTTTGATAAAAAACTTAATAAAATGAAACCTGCATACATTCTTCTTTTGATATTATTTTTATTCTCGATTTCTTGCCAACAAACATTAAACAATGCTAATGAACTTGTTGAAAAACAAGATAGTTCATATGTTAAAAAAGCATATTTTGAAAAAAGTGGGACTTTAAAATCGGAAATATCCGTAAAAAATAAAATGAAAAATGGTCCAGCAAAAGAGTATTATGCAACAGGAGAATTAAGAACTTTAGTTAATTACGAAAATAACATAAAAGTTGGAGAAACAATTTGGTATTATCAAAATGGAAAACCGTATAGAGTTACTCCATACGTTAATGGAATGATGGATGGAATTAGAAAAATATATTACGAGAATGGTAAGTTGCAAGCTGAAATTCCATATAAAAATGATGAACTTATTGAAGGTACAATTGAGTATGATGTAAATGGAAAGAAGTTAGATTCAAAAGTTAAAATTGTATTTAAAACTCAAGATTTACTAAAATATTCTAATGAATTTATTCTTGATATATCTTTGTCAAACAATTTTAAAAATGTTAAGTTCTTTAATGAAATACTTTCTACAAGCAATAAAAAAATTAGAATTCTTATAGATACAAAAAAAGGGACTGGTAAAATTGTTTACAATTTGCCTCCTGGTTCATTTGAAATGAGAATTTTAAAAATTTATGCTGAATATAATACTAGCTTAGGAAATCCTAAATTGATAAGTTCTTCATATAATCTTGCTATTGATCACAGATAGATTAATTGAAAGCTTTTAATCGTTGTTTTAATTCATAACTTTCTGGCACTAGTTTTAATCCTTCAATAATTAACGATTTAGACTTCTGCATATTCCCTTTCTTAAAATAATATACCGATGCAGTCGAAAAAAGAATTGAAATATTTGTTTCGTAAGCAGAGTATGAATCTTTGGTTGAATTTTCTAAAAAAAGATTTTGATATTTAATTGCTCTATTTATATCATTTTGTTCATACCCATCAACCGCAAGTTGAATGTAAGCCTCACTAAGCATAATTAAATAAATATTATGCGTTTTTATTGCAGGATACAAATCAGTAAAATCAAGAAATTCTTTAAGTATTTTTTCTGATATTCTCTTATTTCCAAACTTATTTGAAATACAATGAATTAATAAGGTTTGTACATCTAAGTGATCCGGACGTAAAGTATAAGCATTTACTATATATGTTAGTGCTTCATCTGTTTTATTATTTCTAACAAACAATCGAGCTTTTTCATAATTATAAATAAATGCAATTTCTTTTCGAGTTTCAATGTCAGTTAATTTTGAATAAAGACGATTGTAAATTGAATCATATAAATCATAGCGACCTTTATATTCTAATTGATTTTGAGTTATACGACTAAATTCACCAACAATTTGTTCTCTGGTAATTCCATAATTATCATATCTAGCTATTTTATATAATAAATCAACATATTTTAAATCAGAAAAGTCATGTTTTTCTATAACAATAGCAGCAGAATAAAACAAAAGATATCCAATTTCTTCAGATGGGTAAAATAAATAAGCTTTTTCAAGTTCGTAAAAAGCTTCTTCAAATTTTTGATTCTGAATTTTTTCAACAGCATCATTATAATACTGAATACCGACCATTTCCTTTAATGTAATATTTTTTTCATTAAAATAATGTTTTTCAAAAAGTTCATCAATTGTAGCTGAATTATATTCCTGTATACTAATTAGTTTGCTATCTTTTAAATGTTTTATATAATTTTCTTTAAATGTTTGATTAAATACAAAATAT
>Ga0154355_1194_pt1 | contig 10368 bp, 6 predicted proteins | sample RifGroA2_FD_115883 | JGI IMG/M metagenome (GOLD analysis project Ga0154355, IMG submission 115883) | Bacteroidetes bacterium GWA2_31_9b
AGATGAAGAGAATACTCTGTTGGGAGTAAAAAAACTCTTATCGTTCTTTCCTTCTAATAATTTAGAAAATCCACCTTATGTTGATACCAATGATGACAATAACCGGATTGAAGATAAACTGAGAACTCTGGTTCCCGATGATCCGAACAAACCATATGATATTAAACAAGTAATCGAACTTATTATTGATAAAGATACATTTTTTGAGGTTTCGGAATATTTTGCAGCTAACCTTGTAGTCGGGTTTGCACGGTTGAATGGAAAAGCTATTGGAATTGTTGCGAATCAGCCAAAAGTATTGGCTGGTGTACTCGATATCAACTCATCGTTAAAAGGTGCCCGTTTTATCCGTTTTTGCGATGCTTTTAATATTCCTATTTTAACATTGGAAGATGTTCCGGGATTCTTACCCGGATTAGATCAGGAACATAATGGTTTAATTAAACATGGAGCAAAACTATTATTTGCATACAGTGAAGCTTCTGTTCCTAAAATTACAGTTATTCTTCGTAAATCTTATGGTGGTGCTTTTTGTGTAATGAATAGTAAAAATTTAGGGGGCGACTACAATTTTGCATGGCCAACAGCCGAAATTGCAGTTATGGGTCCAGAAGGTGCAGTTTCAATTTTATACCGAAGAGAAATTCAACAAGCCGAAGATCCTAAGCAACTGAAAAAAGAACTGGCAGCTAAATACAGGCAGGAAATTGCTAATCCATATATTGCGGATGAAAAAGGATATATTGATGAAGTGATTGATCCTGCTGATACCCGGAAAAAATTAATTATTGCTTTTGAATCTCTTGTAAATAAGCATATTGATCCACCAGCACGAAAACATGCGAATATTCCATTATGAGTTATGAATAGGTAAAAGAATTATAATATATGAAAAAGATAAAATCCATATTAGTAGCAAACAGAGGCGAAATAGCTATTCGGATTTCCGAAACTGCAAAGAAAATGGGAATTAAAGTTTTTGGAATTAAAACATCTAAAGAACCCGGGGCATTATACTTGCAGTCTATGGACGAAGTAATTGATTTTACTGAGATTCAATCTGAAATACCTGAATTTCTTGATATTGACAGGCTCATTTTTACTCTGAAAGAATATAACATCGATGCTGTTCATCCAGGTTATGGCTACCTGGCCGAAAATCCTTACTTCGCTCAGAAATGTATCGATGAGAAAATTATTTTTATCGGTCCTAAACCTGATGCTATTTATAAACTTGGGAATAAGACTATTGCCAAGCAAATTGCATCGGCAAATAATATTCCTTTACTCGAAGGGAGTAATGGGAATATTAAAAACGCAAAACATGCCAAATTGCAAGCTCAAAAAATTGGTTACCCGGTAATACTGAAAGCTGCTTCAGGAGGTGGTGGTCGTGGAATGCGAATTGTAGAAAAAGAAGAAGATATTGAGAAGATGTTTAAAATGGCTCAAAACGAATCTGAAAAAGCTTTTGCCGACTCTTCTGTATTTATGGAAAAATATGTGAAAAACCCTCGACATATTGAATTTCAAATATTAGCCGATAATTATGGAAATACAATCCATTTAGGCGAACGAGAATGCTCAATACAGCGAAAACATCAAAAATTACTTGAAGAATCGCCATCTGTAGCATTAAATGATGAATTGAGACAAAAAATGGGTGAATCGGCAATAAAAATTTCACAAGCATCAAAATATCAGAATGCGGGTACTGTTGAATTCCTACTCGATGAATCGGGCAATTACTATTTTATGGAAATGAACACTCGAATACAGGTTGAACACCCTGTTACCGAAATGGTTACCGGAATTGATCTTGTTGAATGGCAAATAAGAATTGCTCAGGGCGAAAAACTAACTATTACTCAGGACGATGTTAAAATTAATGGATGGGCAATAGAATGCAGGATTAATGCCGAAGATGTACAATCCGGATTTTCACCTTATTTAGGAACAATTGAAAAAATTCAATTTCCTAAAGGGAAAAATATTCGTATAGAAACAGGAGTTACAGATGGTTCCGTTGTTACATCATACTATGATTCCATGCTTGCAAAATTAATATGTTATGGCGAAACACGAGAAAAAGCAATTGCAAACACTCTTGCATCGTTAAATAAAATTTTTGTTAAAGGAATTAAAACCACAATTCCTTTTCACAAAGCAGTTTTAACGAATACAAAATTTATTAATGGTGAAATTTCTACATCATTTATTTTAAAGGATATGGAAAAACTCTATCATTCAGAACCTGATGATGAACTTATAGCAGCATTTTGGTCTGCGTTGAATTACAATATTGAGCTTGAAAGAGATGATTCAACCTATGTAGATTACGAAAAAGGGAAAAATATGACTCCCTGGTTATTGAATAAACGATTAAAATCAATCTAATCCCTATGATGATGTTCACAAAATCAAATAAAAATAAACAGAAATTTATTACCTGTTCGGCAAGTAATAAAAAGTATGAATTTATAAATCCAAAAGAACTATTTATAAAACAAGGGAAAGTTAAAGAACCCATTGAAATTGTTACTGATAAAGATGGATTTGTTTATATCCAATTTAAAAAGAAGAAATACCAGGTAGAAATAATTGACAAAAATCAAAATCAATTTGAAGTATCGGTAAATGGAATCAGTTATTCAATATCTGTTGAATCACCATTTTCTTATAAACGTAAAAAGTTTTTAGCTAAGAATGTTCAAGAATCAAAAATTGAGCATGTACAAGCTCCTATGCCGGGAAAAATTGTAGAATTACTGGTTGAAGAAAACCAAATAGTAAAACAAGGAGATCCTCTACTGATATTAGAAGCAATGAAAATGCAAAACGAAATACTTTCAAATATAAACGGAAAAATACTATCAATTAACTTTGGACCTGACGATACGGTTATGAAAGATGATATTTTAATTGAAGTGGAAAAGTAAATTTTCTTTCACCAAATATATAATATATAGGTATAAGATAAATCTTATGCCTATTTTTATTTTTTGATTTACATTTTTTAGTAATTTCACATCATAATATTTATTGTTTTTCGATAAAATACTACATTTGGACTTTATTAATCTTTAACTAAAAATGAAAATGAAAAAATTTTTTACTACTCTTTTTTTATTGCTTATAGTGGTTTTCGTTTTTGCCGACCATGTAAATAAGCATGATGCTCAAATGCTTGCAGAAAAGTTTTTTGCAAACTGTTCGTCTAAAATATTATCTGAAATTCAGGTGAAAGATATCTTTGAGCAAAAGTACAATGAAGAAACATCCTTTTACATTTTTACATTTGAAAAAGGGGGGTTTGTTATTGTTTCAGCTGATGATTTAGCATATCCTGTTTTAGGTTATTCTACAACAAGTTTTGCAACTGAAAATATTGAAAACCCTTCTACTTTAATGTATCTTGAAAAGTTTAAAAAACAAATTGATCAAGCTAAAAAACAAAAAAGTACATCTATAGAGATTCAAAAATTATGGATTGATTATAAAAATGGTATTTTCCCAAAATCAACTAAAGCAGTTGCTCCATTATTAACTACAATCTGGAATCAATCTCCTTATTATAATCAATTATGCCCTGCAGGAACACCATCAGGTTGTGTTGCAACAGCCATGTCACAAATAATGAATTATCATGGTTGGCCAGAAAGTGGTAATGGATGGCACAGATATATTCCTTCAGATCATCCAACTTATGGTGAACAATTTGCAGGTTTTGATTCCACAACTTATGATTGGGCAAACATGCCAGATGATGTTGTACCAGCAAGTTCCGATGTTGAAAAATTAGCAGTTGCAACTTTAATGTATCATGCAGGTATTTCTGTTGAAATGAATTATGACCCATTGGGTTCAGGAGCTCAAAGTCCAGATGTATTATTTGCATTAACATCTTATTTTAAATATGATCCTACAACTATTCAGATGTATGATTTTGATGTAACAAATACTACTGAATGGTTAACACTTGCAAAAAGCGAACTTGATAATTCAAGGCCTATATATTATGATGGTGGTAGTGAATCTGATGGTGGGCATGCTTGGGTTTGTGATGGATATGATGCATCAAATAATCTACATATAAATTGGGGTTGGGGTGGTTATTACAACGGATACTTTGCAGCTAATGCAATGGAACCGAATAGTTATAGTTTTAGTGAATATAACTCAATGATTATTGGAATACAACCCGGTACTTTAAACCAGAATATGTTATGGACTAAACAAGCAAGCGCATTTACAACAGCATCAAGAGGAATTCAGTTTATTTCAGCTGTTGATGATAGAACAGCTTGGGCTGTTGCATATGATGGTTCTGGCAATGGAGCTAAAATTAAAGAATATACAAAAACAACAGATGGTGGTAATAATTGGAAATCTGGAACAATAAGTTTATCAAACACTTCTGATTATGCTGCTGCAATGATTAGTGCAATAGATGGAAATACTGCTTGGGTTGCTTTATTTGGACCAAGTGGTGGAGGTAAAATAGTAAAAACAACTGATGGGGGAACAACCTGGACAGCTCAAACTACTGCTGCTTTTACAGAGCCAAATGGATTTCCTAATGTTGTTCATTTCTGGGATGAAAACAATGGTTTTTGTATGGGTGATCCTAATGGTGGCTATTTTGAGATTTATACAACATTAAATGGTGGTGAAACATGGTCACGTGTTCCACAAGCTAATATTCCATCAAATACCGAAGGAGAATATGGTACTGTAGGATGCTATACTGTTTTTGGAAGTACTGTTTGGTTTGCTACAAATAAAGGAAGAATTTATAAATCAACCAATAAAGGCTTAACCTGGGTTGCATATCAAACTCCAATAACTGGTACTTATTTTGAATTGTCATTTAAAGATGCAAGTACAGGTATAATCCAAAGAAGAGGAGATGGTGATAATAAAGTACAGTATATTACCTCCAATGGAGGTGAAACCTGGACAGCATTAACTCCAACTGGTAACTTTTATACATCAAGTTTTGCTTTTATTCCAGGATCTGATATACTAATATCTACAGGCGTTGATTATGATACCCCATTTATGGGAGTTTCATATAGTACTGATAATGGAACTACTTTTACCGATTATGCTGATTTTTATAAAAAGTTTCAATTCACCGCTATTGGTGTTTCTAGTGAAGATGCTATATGGGCAGGAAGTTTTAATAATGATAAATATAATGATGGAATGTGGCATTACGGCAATTTACTGTTTGCAGCGAACTTCACTGTAAATAAAACATCGGTTTCAATGAACGATTCTTCAATAATATATACAGATAATTCATACGGAACACCTGATTCTTGGGAATGGAACTTTGGAGATGGTGCTTCTCCTGCTACCGCTTCAGGAAAGGGGCCTCATACTGTTAAATATACTACTCAAGGAAAAAAGAGTATAACCTTAACAGTTTCAAAAGCGATAAAAGATCATGAAGTGGTTATAAAAAATATGGTTAATGTTTCTGCTCCAGTTGGAATTGAAGATATTAAAGCAAGTACAATCATTAGCATTTATCCAAACCCTGCTAAAGATATTTTTTATGTTTCTAACATTAAGAATGCTTTTGTATCAATTTACAATACTGCTGGAATTTTGGTATATGAAAAAGAAAATGTTACTAATGAAACTCCAATACAAATTACTAATTTGAATAGTGGAATATATTATATTAAAGTAGTTGATAGCGAATTATCTATAACTCAGATTTTAAGTGTCACAAAATAAATTTTACATAATTTTTATTATTAAGCCCCTTTTTTCAGGGGCTTTTTTTATTTTAATTTCTAAACTATATATTTACACATATTTTTAAAAGTATGGAGTCAATAAAAAAAAACCTATTCGATAAAGATACTTATAAATCAAAAGAAAATTCACGAATTTTTCTGGATAAGTTGTCTTTAAATACTCGTACATATTTCGTTATTAAATATTTACAACTCTTATTCAGAAATAGACCCGTAGCTAGAAGAGGAATGTACGATAGAAAGGCATGGGCTTTGTCTTCTTTTGAAGTTTTTAAATTAATTGAAAACTGCAATGGTAAATTTGAGATTGAAGGCTTAAATAATCTTAAAAATATTAATGAACCGGTTGTAATAGTAAGCAATCATATGAGTGCAATGGAATCGATGATTTTTCCTGCATTAATTGCTCCTTTTATGGAAGTAACATTTGTTGTAAAAGAAAGTTTAACTAAACATTTCTTATTTGGTGTTGTTATGCAAGCCCGCAAGCCAATAACAGTTGGCAGGAAAAACTCAAAGGAAGATTTAGTAAAAGTAATAAATCAGGGAAAAGAAACACTTCAAAATGGTACGTCTGTTGTAATATTTCCACAAGGTGGACGTCGTGATGTTTTTAAAGCTGAAGAATTTAATTCTCTTGGTGTTAAATTAGCTTCAATTGCAGGAGTAAAAGTACTTCCAATTGCTATAAAAACTGATTTCTGGGGCAATGGTAAAATAATTAAGGATTTTGGAAGAATTAACCGTAAAAAACCGATTCATATAAAATTTGGTGAACCACTAACGATTGAAGGCAATGGAAAGGAACAAAATAAAAAGATTATCGAATTTATATCCGATAATCTTGCAAATTGGGGTAAGTAAAAAGTTTATTCAATAACACAATGGAAAGAAAGTCCAGGGATGTTTCCATGTGTTATAAAATATTTTTTATTTTTTCTTGCTAAGATATTGATAATCTAAATAATACAAGAACTTTAACGATATACTATTTATCTGGTCGTAACCCAGAGTATGTTCAAGGTTATCCCAAAAATTATTTACAAGAATATCGCGCTCATAATTAATTGAGTTTTTCCAAACTATTGACAATTCGCTTCCAGGTGCAAATCTCCATAAATATTGCAAATCTATAGTAAATGCATTGTAATTTTTATCGAACTGTTTACCATAAATATCATAATCAATTGCATCGGTTAAATATCCCGTTTCTAAAAGTTGGTAGTAATCATCGTACTCCACCCTGCTCCAGTAATGACGCACTCTCAGACTTAACGATGATTTATTATTAAAAATGAAACTGGAATTTAATGTATTTGATATAGTAATCTGATCTCTTTTTCCAAACATAATTGCTATACTATCATCGTTAATAGTGTAATGATCTACATGACCAAATGTATTGTAATTATTATCAATTGTTAATGAATAAATAAGCAACCATTTATCACTAAATCGAACACGAGGACTTATATTTAGCCAATAACCATATCTATCGTAGTCAAATGCTTTCCATGCTCCAGGAGAAAAATCGATTGCAAACATTTTTCGATAATCAGTTGAAATCATTCCTTCAACAACTCCTGTTCTTGGTCTTTTAAACATCCAATCAAAGCCATCAACTCGAGGTTCTCTATAGTCATGATTCTCTATTGGATCAATGCTCAGAAAAATATATGAAGTAATATATCTCTTTGCAAAAGTTGTATGAGTTATAAAATAAATCTCAAAATCAGTAAATTTTCGAGGCTCATATAAACTAGAATATGTGGCTCCTATTTCATTTTGCCAATTTAACACTTTCCAAAATGGTTTATTAATATTGTAATTTATTTCAGTACTCCAACTCGATTCATTATTACTTTGTAAATATCCAAAATCATTTGGATCATAGGTATCTGATTCGGTATTGTGGTTTAATTCAAATAAAAATTGACCTTTAATTTTTGCAAGCTGAAGAAAATAAGCATGGCCAAATGTTTTAGAATCATTATAAATCTGGCTTAATGTTCCTCTGGTAAATAATTGGTATGTATTTTCTTTATTTTTAATAAGTGCTTCTGTACCTGTAACGTTTGCAGTATAATTATCACTATCGTAGATTACATTTGTATTTACAAAACTTATATAGGAATTATTTTTTAAACTTTGATCCAATACAAGCATGTTGTAATTAGAAAATCCTTGAGTTTGATACCTGCGTTTAAAATTTGTTATTGTGTCTTGAATAATTGCATCAACAGAACTTGTCATTGCATTAAAAAAACCTATTCCTAGTCCACTATTTGTTCTACCCGAAACTTTTGTAGCATTTATAAGTTTTGTTTCAATTGGATTCTCAACAATAATTTCAGTAGAATCTAAAACATCATCAAGTTTTGACTTGAATTTGGGTTTTCCACCAATTCTTCGTGAATAAAAAATTCCTGCTTTATTAAAAAGTTCTGTTCCTTCTGTAAAAAATGCACGATTCTCATTGTACATAATTTCATAGGGTGATAAGTTAAGAATCTGATCATCGGACTGTACCTGACCAAAATCAGGAATTAAAATCATATCTAGAGTAAAACTTTGATTTATGCCCCATTTAAGATCCATACCCGCATTAAAATTTTTACCCCAATTTTCATCCGTATTGTTTTCTAAATAAGCTGAAACATAAGGAGTAACTGAAAGCCGTAAAGGTGGTTCTATATCTCTGATATCAGTTAGTTGACCCGACTGACTTATAATTTCCTGTGCATTATTATCAACAAAATTCCATGAACTCCACTCACGATACCGTCGAACATTTCTGAAAAAATTAATACCCCAAGTTTGAACCGGTTTGTCTGGAAATCGAATAGCAGAATAAGGAATCTTTATTTCAGCAACCCAACCTTTATCTGTAATTTTTACTGCACTTTCCCATACTCCATCCCAATTTGAGTCTCCATCTTCACCTGTATGCTTCCCATCCGATTGAACACCGGAAGCTGAAACCATAAACTCAAATCCATTTACACCATCATCGAAAGGATTTAATAAAATTGCAAATAAATCTGCATTAGCTCCATCAAACTTATCGCGCAATGAAAGTTCTCGCAATATTGAATCTGGTGATGAATCAAACATTGTTGCTCCAAAATAAATTGCATAATTATCATAAACAATTTTTACTTCAGTAGGAATTCTTGGAAGCTTTCCATTATAAGGTTCATGCTGAATAAAATCATTTACTGTTGTAGCAGATTGCCAAATAGATTCATCTAATATTCCATCAATTTTAGGATGATTTTCAATTTTAATAGCTGAAACAGCTTTCTTTTCGGTGGTTTGTGAATAAGCACAAAAGCTTAATACAATAAATAAAATTGAAAAAATAATTTTCCTTCTCACTCTTCACAGTTTTAATTTAACAAATAAAAGACTTGAAGGTCTTAAAAAGGTTTAATATTAAATGTTAAAATTCTGATGTAAAATGGAATTTTATTTTATCGAACTTCTCCTGAGCCATTTGTAAAGCATAAGTTGATTCTGCTAGAAACACTTCTCTGCCAAATTTATCTTCGGCAATGGCATTGTATTTACGTTTTCGAAAATCTTCCAATTGAGCTTTATCTTTACTTTCCATCCAACAAGCTTTGAATAACTGAATAGATTCGTAACGGCATTTAGCTCCATATTCATGTTCCAGTCGGAATTGAATTACATCAAACTGAAGCTGGCCAACAGTTCCAATAATTTTACGGCCGTTGAATTTATTTGTAAACAACTGAGCTACCCCTTCGTCCATAAGTTGATCAAGGCCTTTTGCAAGTTGCTTGTATTTCATAGGATCGGCATTCTCAACATAACGAAACATTTCAGGCGAAAAGCTTGGTAATCCTTTATAATGAATACTTTCGCCTTCGGTTAATGTGTCGCCAATTTTAAAGTTACCTGTATCATGAATACCAACAATATCGCCAGGAAAAGCTTCATCAATAATTGATTTTTTATCGGCCATAAATGCTGTTGGAGTAGCAAATTTCATGTTTTTACCTTGGCGTACATGTAAATAATTCGTATTACGTAAAAATGTACCAGAGCAAATTTTAACAAATGCAATACGGTCGCGATGATTCGGATCCATATTGGCATGTATCTTAAAAACAAAACCAGAGAATTTCTTTTCAAAAGGATCAACTTCGCGTTCTTCTGCAACAACAACACGTGGATGTGGAGCTATTTCAATAAAGCAATCGAGCAATTCCTGAACACCAAAGTTATTTAGTGCACTGCCAAAAAAAACAGGAGCCAGATTCCCTTTTAAATAGGTGTCAATATCAAATTTTGGATAAACTTCTGTAATCAGCTCAAGTTCTTCGCGTAAAGTTTTTGAATATTTATCACCAATATATTTTTCAAGTTCGTTACTCTGAATATCTTTTAACTCTATTGATTCTTCAACCGTTTGTTTCGACTCACCACTAAAAAGGTTCAGTTTTTCTTCGTAAATATTATAAACTCCTTTAAAAGTAGTTCCATTACTAATAGGCCAACTTAAAGGACGAACATTTATTTTTAATTCGTTTTCGATATCATCGAGCAATTCAAAAGGATCTTTACCATTACG
>Ga0154355_1131_pt2 | contig 10287 bp, 8 predicted proteins | sample RifGroA2_FD_115883 | JGI IMG/M metagenome (GOLD analysis project Ga0154355, IMG submission 115883) | Bacteroidetes bacterium GWA2_31_9b
TACTGGAACACAGTTTTTCTTCGTTTGGGCGTAAACTACATACATTGTTCGATAATTTTTCAGGCAACATAGGTACAACCCTGTCTACAAGATAAACTGACGTTCCTCTGTTGTATGCTTCCTGATCGAGTATCGAATCTTTTTTCACATAATGAGTAACATCGGCAATATGAACGCCAATTTCCCAGTTTCCGTTTTTCAGTTTCTGCAATGAAAGAGCATCGTCAAAATCTTTTGCATCAACAGGGTCGATAGTAAATGTAGTAATATCTCTAAAATCGCGACGAGCTTTATAATCAGCATCGGTTATTTCAACAGGAATTTTTTCTGCTTCCTGTTCAACACTGGGATCGAATTTATAAGGCAAATCAAATTCGGCAAGTATTGCATGCATCTCCGTTTCATTCTCGCCTGGCTTACCAAGTACTTCTATTACCTCACCAAAAGGATTTCTGTATTGAGCAGGCCATTCGGTAATTTTTGCAACTACTTTATCGCCATTCTGAGCACCATTAATTTTGCCAAGCGGAATAAACACATCGTAAGGCATTTGACGGCTATTGGCTATAATGAAAGCAAAGGTTTTCGATATATCGATTACACCTACAATATTTACATTTGCACTTTTAATAATCTCCACAACCTCACCTTCAGGTTGTCTCCCGCGTTTTTTGGCATACAAATAAACCTTTACAATATCGCCATTTAACGCATGATTTAAATTCGATTGATTTACAAAAATATCTTCGTCAGATTCTTCAGAGATAATAAATCCTGCACCTTTTAAAGTAAGTTCTACTTTACCGGTAACATAACCTCCCGAAGAAGCAAACTTAAACTTGCCTCTTGAAATTTCAACTATTGATCCTATTTCGCGTAATTCAATTAATATATTTATGATTAGATTTTTTTGTGAATTGTCTTTAATCTCCAGACTACTTGCCAGTTGTTTGTAATTGAATGTTTTATTTGGGTGATTGTTAAATATTCCAACTAGTTTCCCCATAAGAACTTTACGATTTAAACCTTCGTTCGTGTTCTTACTTTTGCTTTTTCTTTTTTCTTTTGTCATTATCTTTTATTTTATAATTCTGCAAGATAATTTTTCAGTATCAACTTCATATTATCTCGACTTTAATTCTTTGTTATATTTTTCGGTTGTAAACCGAATTGTTTCCTGTAAAGGAATAAATTCTTTATTTAGTGTTGATTTTATTTTTTGATTTGAGTATTTGCTTTTATTCAAGCTCGATTTAACAATGCTTTTTGTTAATCTCTGTTTCCTGAATGTTAATAAACTGAATACTGAATCAGCAATCCTAGCAATAGTAAGTAAATTTTTTCCTGCATTATATTTTGGTTTTTTGGCTCCTGATGATTCGGCAATCATAAAAAACAAATCTTTATAGGAACAGTTCTCGGCATTAAGTATAAATCGTTGTTCAGTAATATCGCTCTCAGCAAGTTGAATCATTACATCAACAACATCGCGCACATCAACAAAACCTGTTATTCCATTAGTATAAAAAGATGATCCTTTAGCAACGGTTAAAATGATTTCTCCACTACCTGCATTCCAAAATCCGGGACCAAGAATTACCGAAGGATTTACAATTACTGCATTTAAACCTTCCTCAATTCCTCGCCAAACTTCCATTTCCGATTTAAACTTGCTTATGGAATACAACGAATGGTCGTTCGAAGGAATCCATTTATTTTCCTCTGTAATTAAATCTCCATTTTCCGATGATCCAATTGCTGCAATTGAGCTAACGTAACACAATTTTTTAACTTGTTTTTCAATACACAGGTTTACCATATTTTCGGTTCCTTCAATATTTGTTTGCATCAATTCTCTTTTGCTGCTATTGTTAAAAGAAACTACAGCCGCACAATGATATACAACCTTAATATTTTCAAATGCATTTTCGAGTGACAGTACATCTAAAACATCACCAGTAATCCATTCTATTTTTTCAATAAGCTGATTCGAATTTTGTGAATAATATGAAAAAACCTTTCGAACATGTTCAATTTTAGCTTTATCGCGAATCAATGCACGAACATGCTCCCCTTTTGAAACAAGTTGAAATAACAAATGTGAGCCAACAAGACCTGTTGCGCCTGTAACTAAAATCATTGGTTTTCGTTTTTTAATTTGTTCGATTCTTCGACTCCCCAGATTAGTTTTTTACCGAAACCCAAGCGATTATCGGTAAATTTCAAAAAGTTAAGTTCAACAACCCACAATGTAGTTTTCATAAGCATTGCTATGGGGAATCGGGTTAAATAGTTCATTTTTACTTTCGATAAGAGTTCATCTTTAGGTTCATAAATTTTACCCTGAAACTGAACACCTTGAATTTTACCGATAACACTTGTTTCAAGAACAATTGATCCGGCAACAATATCTTTTTTTTGTAAGTCTTTTACATGCTTGGTTTCATAATCCGATGTAAAAATCAGCATATTTTCATCTTCATTGTAAACATAAAAACAATTGGCGCAATAAGGAATATTCTGATTCGATGTGGCAAGAGTTAAAACGTGATGTTTTTTTATAAATTCTATAATTCGTTTGTCAACCATAATTACTAAAATAAACCAATTTAAATCGATTTTGTTTAACAAAACTACGCTAAAATTATCATTATAGTAAAAGCTTAACAGTAAATTAACTTTGTATTCAATACAATTCTTTATAAATTCGCAGAATTAATTTCAAAAACAAATCGTTATGTTTTCAGGAATAGTAGAAGAAGCAGCCAAAGTAGTAAAGCTAGAGAAAGATAAAGGCAACCTGCATATTACCATGAGTTGTTCATTTGCCGATCAGTTAAAAATCGATCAGAGTGTATGCCATAATGGCGTTTGCTTAACTGTAGTTAAATTTGATAAAGCAAAAAAAGAATTTACCGTTACAGCCATTCAGGAAACATTAGAAAAATCGAACCTCGGATTATTGCAACTTGGCGATAAGGTAAATCTTGAACGTAGCATGCGTATCGATAGCTTACTCGACGGGCATATGGTTCAGGGACATGTTGATCAAACTGCTATTTGTACTAATATTCGTGAAGCCGATGGTAGCTGGTACTTCACATTCGAATACAATCCTTCGAAAGAAGATTATATTACTGTTGAAAAAGGTTCAATATCTGTTAATGGTGTAAGTTTAACAGTGGTAAACTCAAAAGAAAAATCATTTGAAGTAGCTATCATTCCTTTTACTTACGAAATTACAAACTTTCATCAGTTTAAAGTAGGATCAGTAATTAACCTTGAATTTGATATTATTGGTAAATATGTGGCAAAGATTGTGCGACAACAATTAGGCAAGTAACTAGATAGTAAAATATTAGAAAAAGCCTCACCAAAAATGAGGCTTTTATTCAATAAAAAGGTTTCATATGAAAAGTTATTCACCAAAGCAAATGGCATTAATTATTTCGTTTATGGCATCGTTTGTTTCAGGAATTGCACTTATCATTTTTTATTATTCAAAACGTATAAGTTTTATTCTTCCTTTAGTTTTTACTATTATGTTGATTTTTATTCTCATTTATATTATTGTGAGTTATTTACTTACAAACTTTATTTTTGAGAAGATTAATCCTATTTATAAAACCATTCACAACTTAAATATCCCCGAAAAAGTTCTTAAAAAAGATTTAGATGAGAAAAATATCATTAACGATGTAAATAACGAGGTTGTTGATTGGGCAGAGAAAAAAACCGCTGAAATTGAACATTTAAAGCAATTGGCAAAATACAGAAAAGAATTTTTAGGTAATGTATCGCACGAATTAAAAACACCCATATTTAATATTCAGGGTTATGTATTAACTTTACTTGATGGCGGACTTGAAGATTCTTCAATTAACAGAGCCTATCTTGAAAAAACAGAGAAAAGTATTAACCGAATGATTTCTATTGTTCAGGATTTGGAGGTAATCACAAAGTTGGAATCGGGCGAATTGAAATTGAATTATACCCATTTTGATATTATTGAATTAGTTAAAGAAATCTTTGAAGATCAGGAGTTACGTGCAAAAGAAAAAAATATCAAGCTAAAGTTTGCTGATACTTATGATAAACCTATAACCATTTCTGCCGATAGAGAACAAATAGACCATTTAATTACAAATCTGGTGATAAATTCTATTTACTATGGAAGGGAAAATGGATCAACAGAAGTTTCTTTTATGGAAATGGGCGAGAATATTTTATGTGAAATAACCGACAATGGAGTAGGTATTCCACAGAAAGAGATCCCCCGTGTTTTCGAACGGTTTTACAGGGTAGATAAAAGCAGATCACGAAATGCAGGCGGAACAGGTTTGGGCTTGGCGATTGTGAAACATATTATCGAAGCACACAACCAAACAATTAATGTTCGAAGTAATGAAAATGAAGGAACATCGTTTGCATTTACACTAAAAAAAAGATCAAAACATATATAAAATGATGAAAATCATAATTTTAAATCATTAGCAATGATTTTTATTGTTTTTTTTTATTCATAAATCTATCTTTGTACGCTTTAAATTATTGCAGATTATTAAAATAACATATACAAATGAGTTTAAAATTTCCGGAATATAAGCAGTTGGATTTATCGCAAGTAAATAAGGATATACTTGCACGATGGGCTAAAAATGATACTTTTCATAAGAGTATTTCTACACGAAAAGGAAAGCCAACTTTTGTTTTTTACGAAGGGCCACCTTCAGCAAATGGAATTCCGGGTATTCACCACGTAATGGCTAGAGCTATTAAAGATATTTTTTGTCGCTACAAAACCATGCAGGGATTTCTTGTTCACCGAAAAGCAGGATGGGATACTCATGGATTACCTGTAGAACTTGCTGTTGAAAAAATGCTAGGTATTACAAAAGAAGATATTGGTAAAAAAATAACTATTGAAGAATACAATGATGCTTGCCGTAAAGAGGTAATGAAATATACCGACTTGTGGGAAGATCTAACTCACAAAATGGGTTATTGGGTAAATATGGACGACCCATACATAACTTACGACAACAGATACATTGAATCGTTGTGGTGGTTATTACAACAACTTTACGAAAAAGGATTACTATACAAAGGATATACGATTCAGCCATATTCTCCTGCAGCAGGAACTGGACTTAGCACACACGAACTGAATCAGCCGGGTTGTTACCGCGATGTTAAGGATACTACTTGTGTTGCTCAGTTTAAAGTTATTAAAGATCAAAAATCAGACTTTTTATTTAAAGATATTGATACTGACCTTTACATTCTTGCATGGACAACTACTCCATGGACATTGCCATCAAACACAGCTTTAGCCGTTGGTGAAAATATTAAATATGTAAAAGTTCGATCGTTTAATCAATACACCGGAAAACCTATTACCGTTATTCTAGCTAAAGATTTGGTTTATTCGCATTTTGATAAAAAATCTGAAGAGTTAACTTTTGATGATTATAAAGAAGGCGATAAAAAAGTACCATATAAAATTCTGGGTGAATATTCGGGAAAAGATCTTAAAGATGTAAAATACGAACAGCTTATCGATTGGGTTAAACCAGAGCGCGAAGCATTCCGTGTAATAATTGGAGACTATGTTACTACCGAAGATGGAACAGGAATAGTTCACATTGCTCCTACTTTTGGGGCTGATGACGACCGTGTTGCAAAACAAAGTAACATTCCCCCACTTGTTGTTTACGATAAGGAAGGCCTGATGCATCCTATGGTAAATAAACAAGGTAAAATGTATCCAATTGAGGATTTGGATTCTACATTTGTAACAAAATATGTAAATACAGAAACATATCAACAATTTGCCGGCAGGTATGTAAAAAACGAATATGATTCAAAATTAACTGAAGCCGACGCTACTATTGATGTTGATATTTCGGTTATGCTTAAAAAAGAAAATAAAGCATTCAAAATCGAAAAACACGTTCACAACTACCCTCATTGCTGGCGAACCGACAAACCTATTTTATATTACCCTTTAGATTCGTGGTTTGTAAAAACTACCGCCCTAAAAGACCGAATGATGGAATTAAATAAAACCATCAATTGGAAACCTGAATCAACTGGAACAGGACGTTTTGGAAAATGGCTCGAGAATCTTCAGGACTGGAACCTTTCACGTTCACGATACTGGGGAACACCATTACCAATTTGGGTTACCGAAGACAGATCGGAATTAAAATGTATTGGTTCGGTTGAACAACTTTACGGAGAAATTGAAAAGTCGATAAAAGCAGGATTCATGAAAAGCAATCCTTATGCCGGATTTGAAATTGGAAATAATACAAAAGAAAACTATCAAAAAATTGATCTTCACAGACCGTTTGTTGATGGAATTATTCTTGTTTCAGATAATGGCAAAAAAATGGTTCGTGAACTCGACCTTATTGATGTTTGGTTCGATTCAGGAGCTATGCCATATGCTCAAATTCATTACCCATTTGAAAATAAAGAAACTTTTAACGAGGTTTTTCCTGCCGATTTTATTGCCGAAGGAGTTGATCAAACTCGTGGATGGTTTTTTACGCTACATGCTATTGCAACCATGCTATTCGACTCAGTTGCATTTAAAAACATCATATCAAATGGACTTGTATTAGATAAAAACGGCGCAAAAATGTCGAAACGTCTTGGTAATGCTGTCGATCCATTTGAAACAATAGAAAAACACGGATCAGATCCTTTACGCTGGTATATGATTACCAATGCACAACCATGGGACAACCTTAAGTTCGATCATAATGGACTCGACGAAGTAAGACGTAAATTCTTTGGAACACTTTACAATACCTATTCATTCTTTGCACTTTATGCAAATGTTGATGGGTTTAAATATGCCGAAGCAGAAATTCCTGTAAATGAACGTCCGGAGATTGATCAATGGATTATATCCTTGTTAAATACTCTTGTAAAAGATGTTCAGAATGATTACGAAAACTATGAACCTACACGTGCGGGAAGAGCAATACAAGATTTTGTAACCGAGAATTTAAGTAACTGGTATGTAAGGTTAAACAGAAAACGATATTGGGGTGGCGAATATTCAAAAGACAAGATTGCTGCTTACCAGACATTATATACCTGTTTGGAAACCATATCGCGATTAATGGCTCCTATTTCTCCATTTTTTGCTGATCAACTGTTTACCGATTTAAATACCATCACAGGTAAAGATAAAACGGAATCGGTTCATATTGCTGAATTTCCAAAATACAACGAAAGCTTTATCAACAGTTCTCTAGAAGAAAGAATGGATATTGCTCAACGAGTATCATCTATGATTCTTGCTTTGCGACGAAAAGTAAATATTCGCGTTCGCCAGCCTTTAAGTAAAATGATGATTCCAATTTTAGATAAATCATTTAAAGAAAAATTTGAAGCGATTCGAAATCTTGTACTTGCAGAAGTAAATGTTAAGGATGTTGAATACATTACTGACACAACAGGTATTCTTGTTAAAAAGATCAAACCTAACTTCAAAGAACTAGGTCCGAAATACGGCAAACAAATGAAAGAGATATCGCAAGTGGTAGCTCAAATGTCGCAAGCAGATATTGTTAAATTTGAACATGAAGAGAAATTCGATATTACAGTTGCTAACGAAAATATTTGTCTAACATTAGTAGATGTGGAAATATCATCGGAAGATATTCCAGGTTGGTTAGTTGCAAACGATGGAAACCTTACTGTTGCTCTTGATATTTTAGTGTCAGAAGAATTACGCGAAGAAGGTATTGCCCGCGAATTTATTAACCGTATTCAGAATATACGTAAAGACAGTAATTTCGACGTTACCGATAAAATTACTATTCAGATTCAGAAACACGATTTAATAAACTCAGCAATAGAGAAACATAAAGAATATATTGGAACACAAACATTAGCAAAATCGATAGAGATGGTTGATAAATTTGAACAAAACTCAGCACATCTTGTAGAAATTGACGAAGAAATAAAAACTAACATTAAAATAATAAAGATAAAATAGCATTTTCTTTTTTCAATAAAAAAATTTGTTATCTTTAACTCAATAATAAAAATTGAAGAACATGGCGGAAAAGACTAGGTATTCGGATGATGAGTTGGTGGAATTTAAAGAACTTATTCTTCAAAAGCTTGAAAAAGCAATTCAAGATTACGAACTTCTTAAAACTACCATTACTCACAGTGAGAGTAATGATACAGAAGATACATCACCAACTTTTAAAGTGCTTGAAGAAGGTGCTGCTACACTTTCGAAAGAAGAAGCAGGACGACTTGCACAAAGACAGCTCAAATTTATTCAGCATTTAAGAGGAGCATTAATACGTGTTGAAAATAAAACTTATGGTATTTGTCGAGAAACAGGAAAGCTAATTTCTAAAGAACGCTTACGCGCTGTTCCTCACGCTACATTAAGCATTGAAGCTAAACAAAGTCAGCGATAAAAACTCGATATTAAATATTTTATATAATGATGATTGAATCTTTAAAAAGATTCAATCATTTTTTTATAGATTTACACACCAAAATTATAGCATATGAATTCAATGACAAAAAAATCTATATTTCTTATTCTTATAGTTCTTCTTTTAGATCAAACATTAAAGATTTGGATTAAAACCAATATGACACTAGGTCAGGAATATAGAATAATAGGAAACTGGTTTATTATCCATTTTACTGAAAATAACGGGATGGCATTTGGAATGGAGTTTTGGGGTAAAAGTGGAAAAATATTTTTAACTCTTTTTAGAATATTAGCAGTTGTAGGAATAGGCTGGTATCTAAAGCATTTGATACGAGAAAAAGCTCCAAAAATGCTTATTTTCAGTATTTCTCTTATTATGGCAGGAGCATTAGGTAATATTCTTGACAGTGTTTTTTATGGTGTTATTTTCGATGAAAGTTTTTACAAATTAGCAACATTTTTACCACAAGAAGGTGGATATTCAACATGGTTGCAAGGTAGAGTAGTTGATATGCTTTATTTCCCTATTCTTAAAGGAAATTACCCTGATTGGTTCCCATTTGGGGCTAATCAACCATTCATTTTTTTCAGACCTGTTTTTAATCTTGCCGATTCTGCAATTACAATTGGTGTTTCATATATCCTTATTTTTGAAAGAGCATTTTTTAAACACGAATAATTTTTATCAAGCATAATTATAGAAGATGGGTAATTATCATTATCCATCTTTTTTTGCTTTCGATTTACAAAAAGTACTAAATCCATAGAATTTCTTTAATTGTATATTGGAAAAATTTTCAATTTTCAGAAAAATAGTGTTAATTAGTATAAATTTCTAAAATTCAGCATTATGTATCACATTATTGTACCTATCGATTTTTCAGAAGAATCTATAAAAGGCCTTGAATTAGCAATACTTATTGCAAAAAAGATTGATTGTGAAATACAAATGGTTTATGTTCAGAAAAAAAGCCACGATTATAATCCTGGAACAAGAGATGGGGAACATAAATTTGCCGAGAAAAAATTTAAAGACATTGTAAATGCTTATCAACCACTTTTACCAAAAACTGTTAAACTTGGATATATAATAAAATCAGGCAGAATATACAGAGAGGTTGTAAATCAGGCAGAATCATTTGAAGAGTCATTTATTGTAGCATCTACACATGGTGCTTCAGGATTTGAACAGTTTTTTATTGGAAGCAATGCCTTTAAAATCGTTTTAGCAACTAGCCGACCAGTTATTACATTACAAGGAAATAAATTACCACACAGTATTAAAAAAATTGTTTTACCCCTAGATATTACAATTGATACACGACAAAAAGTACCTTTTACTTCCGATTTAGCTAAATGGTTTGGTGCTGAAGTTCATGTAGTAACCGTAACTGCATATAAAACTGACGATGCAGTGAAAAAACTCAATTCATATTCTGCACAGGTTTGTGAGTATTTAAATTCAAAAGGAATAAAAAATACAACAGAAATGCTTGTGGGAGCAAATTATACTGATATTATTCTTGAATATGCTACAAAAGTAAATGCAAGCATGATTTCAATTATGACAGAACAATCGGTTGATGTTTCAAACTTTGTTTTAGGAAGCTTTGCACAACAAATGTTAAACAAATCAACTATTCCTGTAGTTTGTATGAACCCAAAAGAATTAAGGGTTTAATATTATTTAATTCTTTTAAGAGATTTATTTTTTATATTTAATTATAAAACAATCGGGATATTCTAAAGCTAACTTAGTTTTCAACTTTTGTAATTGACTTTCAATTGTGTAATTTCCAATAATTACG
>Ga0154355_1009_pt1 | contig 10277 bp, 6 predicted proteins | sample RifGroA2_FD_115883 | JGI IMG/M metagenome (GOLD analysis project Ga0154355, IMG submission 115883) | Bacteroidetes bacterium GWA2_31_9b
AAGGAAGCACATGTTTTGTTCGAATCATCAAGAAAAGAAGGCAAAATATTAGGATTTACAGAGAATTACATAAAAGTTGAAACATCTTACAACAAAGAATTGATTGGGCAAATAAAGCATATAAAATTGAACTCCATTGCAATTAGCGGAAACATGGAAATTTCTTTTCTTTAACATCATTTTTAAATTATTAAACAATAATCGTTTATTACCTTAGCAAAAAAATTATAAAAATGAATCTGGAACACATCTGTATCGAAGTTTGTAACTTATCAAAAGAAGTTGGGTTATTTATTAGAACTGAACGATTATCAAATATAAATATTCAAGTCGAAGTAAAAGGTCTTCACGATTTTGTAACCCATGTTGATAAAACATCGGAACAAAAAATTGTAGATAAATTAAGTAAAATATTACCTGAAGCAGGCTTTATTGCTGAAGAAAATACTTCAACAAAAAAAGGAGATAAGTACAATTGGATTATTGATCCTTTGGATGGAACTACAAATTTTATTCATGGGTTAACTCCTTATGCCATTAGCATTGCGCTTAAGGAAAATGATGAAATAATTCTGGGTGTAGTATATGAAATTGGACTTGATGAGTATTTTTATGCATGGAAAAACGGTGGTGCATACTTAAATGGAAATAAAATTCAAGTTTCAGATAAAAAAGAAATTAAAAACTCGTTAGTAGCAACTGGTTTCCCATACTACGATTATAAAAGAATAAAACCATTTCTTGAAACACTTGAGTATTTTATGGTTAATTCACATGGTGTTCGTAGGTTGGGTTCTGCAGCCACAGATCTTGTTTATGTTGCATGTGGTCGTTTTGAAGCATTTTACGAATATGGATTAAGCCCCTGGGATGTTGCTGCAGGAGCATTTATTGTTCAGGAAGCAGGTGGTAAAGTTTCTGATTTTATAGGAGAAAAAAATTATATATTTGGAAAAGAAATAATTGCTTGTAATAATTTAGTGTTCGATGATTTTCTAATATCAATAAAACAAATAATGAATAATTAAAAACATGAAAAGGGTTGAGTATTTTCTTTTTCAGTTACTTAGCTGGTTATTAAGCCGTTTACCAAATTTCATTTTATACACAATAGCCGATATTGTGTTCATATTTTTTTATTATATTGTTGGATATAGAAAAAATGTAGTTTTTAAAAATCTTAGAAACTCGTTTCCTGAAAAATCAGACAAAGAAATAAAGCAAATTGCAATTAAGTTTTATCACCACTTAAGCGACATTTTTATTGAAAATATAGCTTTAATAAAAATGAAGCCCGAAAGGGTTGAAAAAATGGTCGATTATGAATCGTGTGAGAACATAATTACAGACCAATATAACAAAAACAAACACGTAATTATTGTAACTGCACATTACAACAATTGGGAGTTTTATTTAACTCTTCCTATTCTTAGTCAGCACAAAGTTCTTGGAATTTATAAGCCCCTTAACGATTCGTTTTACGACAAGCAATTTTTTAAAATGCGCCAAAAATTTGGTGCTTTCCCAATAACTATGAGTGATGCATTCAGAACAGTTTTGCAGTTATTCAAAGACAAAGAATTAATGCTTGTAGGATTAATTGCTGACCAAAGACCTCCAAAAGAAAGTAGTAATTATTGGACTAATTTTCTTAATCAGGAAACGGCCATATTTTTAGGACCAGAAAAAATTGCAAAAAAAATTAATGCTACTTTGATATTTACCTATTTAGAGAAAGTAAAACGTGGTAAATATAAAATGATTTGTTCTTCACAACTTGATGATTTATCGAAATATAGTGAGTACGAAATAACTGAATTATATGTACGTTTTGTAGAAAAGTTAATTATTGAAAAACCTGAATATTGGCTCTGGTCGCACAATAGATGGAAGCGAAAACGAAAGAAATAATTTAAAACAGTAATAATGGCAAAAACAGCAATTGTAATTTTAAACTGGAATGGGAAAAAATTTCTATCCCAATTTTTGCCTATTTTAATAAATAACACAAAAAATACCGATTCTGAAATAATTATTGCAGATAATGATTCAAAAGATGATTCAATTGAATACTTAAATTCTAACTATCCTGAAATAAAACAGATAATACTTGATAAAAATTATGGTTTTACCGGAGGGTATAACCGTGCATTGGCTCAGATTGATTCAGAATATTTTGTATTATTAAACTCAGATGTTGAAGTTACCGAAAACTGGTTGACTCCACTTATCAATTTGCTCGATTCAGATAAAACAATTGCTGCTGTAATGCCCAAAATTCTTTCTCTAGCTAATCGTAATCAATTTGAATATGCCGGAGCCGCAGGTGGGTTTATTGATAAATATGGTTATCCTTTTTGCAGAGGTAGAATTCTAGGTACTGTTGAAAATGATTTTGGTCAATACAATCAGGAAACTGATATATTCTGGGCTACAGGTGCATGTATGGTAATACGATCAGAGTTATTTAAAAATTATGGTGGTTTCGATGATGATTTCTTTGCACACATGGAAGAGATTGACCTTTGCTGGCGACTAAAAAACAGTGGGTATAGAATAGTTTATTGTCCAAATTCTACAGTATATCATGTTGGCGGAGGCACTTTACCTAATAATAATCCATTTAAACTTTATCTGAATTATAGAAATAATCTCTTTTTATTATTTAAAAATCTTCCAAAAAAAGGATTCTATCGGATTTTATTTACCCGTATGATTCTTGATGGAATATCGGCCCTATTATTTTTATTAAAATTATCATTCCCAAGTTTTAGTGCCGTTTTAAAAGCACATTTTCATTTTTACAAATCGCATAGCACTTTAAAAGTTAAACGAAAAATAATTCAGAGTAACTCAATAAAATCAGGTCATACTGAGATTCTAAAAAGAAGTATTGTTTTCGAATATTTTGTAAGAAAGAAAAAGATTTTTTCAGATTTAATCTTTATTGAAATTATGGATTGATTCGTTTTATTTATAAATATTCGACAATACGTTCCAATTGTATTCCTCTTGACCCTTTAACTAAAATATGTGAATCAACAATCCTATTATTTTCTAGCCAAATTTTTAAATTATTTACATCCTTAAAACGAATAAAGTTTTCTGTTTCATTTAAATTTGCATAAATATTTCCAACCAGAATAACCTTACTAAATTCAGCTTTATTAATTAAATCAATTACTTTTTTGTGTTCTTCCACTGCATCATTACCTAACTCAAGCATATCCCCAAGAATCACGCATTTATTTTCAACATTTAGTTGAATAAAATTTATAAGAGATGCTTCAATACTTGATGGATTAGCATTATAAGCATCAAGATATATTGTATTTAAATTACTTTTAATTAACTGTGAACGGTTATTCGAAGGAGTATAATTCTCTATTGCTTCCTTAATTTTTAATGGATCAACATCAAAATAATATCCTATACTAACTGCTGCTAAAATATTTTCAAAGTTATAATTACCAATTAGTTTTGAATTTATATTTAACTCACTACTTGCAATTTGAATTTTCACAAATAAAAACGGATTTGAACTAATAATTGATCCACAAACATCTGAATTAATTCCATTTCCAAATGCTATTTTAGAAATATTTACATCACTATTTATTTGTGAAAGAATTTTATTTTCTGTATTGTAAAAAATTGTCCCATTTGAGTTTTCAAGAAAATCGTATAATTCTTTTTTTGTTTTAATAATATTTTCAAACGATCCAAAACCTTCAAGATGAGCTTTTCCAATATTTGTAATAATACCAAAATCGGGTTCGGCAATTTCACATAGATGTTTTATTTCCATTGGATGATTTGCCCCCATCTCAATAACTCCAAACTGTGTTTCAGAGTTCATTGACAATAATGTTAACGGAACTCCAATATGATTATTCAAATTTCCTTTGGTATAAACAAGATTAAATTTATTTAAAAGAACATGTGAAATGAGTTCTTTTGTTGTAGTTTTTCCATTAGTTCCAGTAATAGCCAATATTGGAATTCTCAGCTTTTTTCTATGATATTTAGCTAATTCTGTTAATGTTTCTAAAGTATCATTTACCAATATGCAATTTGAATTCAAAGCAAAAATTGGATTATCAACAATAGCATATGCACAGCCATTCTCTAATGCATTCTTCGTAAACATATTCCCATCAAAGCTTTCTCCTTTAAGAGCAAAAAACAAACTATTTTTTTCGGGTTTTCTGCTATCAGTAGAAATTACAGGGTATTTTAAAAACAATTTATAGATTTCTTCAATCTTCATAGTATTTACACTAAATAAAAAACCTCATAAAGTATGAGGTTTTTTTAATTTTTTATTATTTAATATTAATTTTTCCCTCCGGGGCTACTAATTTCAGTCATTGCACATCGGAAACCAATATCATCACGAGCATCTTCCTGATCAAGGTATCGACGAGTTGCTGGATTTAACCAATATACTCTATCTCTCCACGATCCACCTTTGTATATTCTAACTCTATCAGTAACCATTGACGACCAGTCACCTTCTTCTTTCGAATACATTTCGCCAGTAGAAGCAATTCCTCTAGCAGATTCCTGATTTTCAAAATCTAAACGTGATGATAAATCACCATCAAGATAGTTTCTGTAATCAGCTTTTTGATAATTATATCTGTTTGCAGCTTCTTCTTCAGATACTTCTCTTTTCTTTAAACGACCTAAACTATCTTTAGCCATAATACTTCCATCCTCGTTTGTTTCAAGAGTTTCAAAAATATTACCACGGAAAGGTCTAAAATCATTAATATCTTCTGAAGACAATGGACGATAAACATCAGCAACCCATTCGTTAACATTACCAGCCATGCAATATAAACCATAATCATTTGGCCAATATGAAGTAACAGGAACAGTAATAGAACCATTATCGTTTAAATCACCTGCAGTACCCATCATATCACCACGACCACGTTTGAAGTTGGCCATCATTACACCTCTGTCATTACCTAATGGATTTCTAACATTATGTCCATCCCAAGGATATAATCGGCGTTCATAAATACGTTCATCATAAGTATTACCTATTAATGCTACTGCTGCAAATTCCCATTCTGCTTCTGTTGGGAGTCTGTATTTAGGTAATAAAATTCCATCTTCTAATTTAACAATTCGACTTTCAACATTTGGATCTAACGATGCTTTATTTTCTTTAACTAATCCTGTATATTGTCCGGCAAGATATGCATCAGTGTTAAAATTCTCACGACCAACCTGACTAGGATCTAATTCTAAAATACCTTCTTCAATTAATCGCATTTCATTAACCCTATCGGTTCTCCAAATACAATAATCATTCGCTTGTAACCAATCTACACCTACAACAGGATATTGATTATAAGCTGGATGTCGGAAATAATATTCAACATAAGGTTCATTATAAGCTAAAGGACTTCTCCATACTAGAGTATCAGGTAATGCATTTTTATATACAGCAGGATAATCAACAAAAACTCTTCTTATCCAATGTAGATATTCTCTGTAATCCACATTACGAACTTCAGTCTGGTCAAGATAAAAAGAAGAAACAGTTACTCTTCTCGGAATTGAATTCCAATCGTACATAACATCTTGTTCAGTACGACCCATTGTATATGAACCTCCTTCAATCATTACTAATCCAGGTCCTGGTTGATTAAAATAATCAAATACTACTTCGAAACCTCCATTGTCCGGATCATTATATGTCCAGCCGGTAGTTGACGAATTACTAGTGTCAACCTTAGGACTTGATGAACCGCAACCGTAAACTGTAAGTATAACGGCGAAAACTAAAGAGAAAATGCTAAGCTTTACATTCATGGTTATATTATTTTTATTTCAAATATAATAATTTTTATATACGTAACGCAACTATAAGATACAAATATAACTAAATTTTAGGACATTTTATTGCCTTGTATTTTTTTCTTGTGTTTTTATACTTGAATTTATACAAAAAAGTTACTTCATGTGAACCAGAAATTATTCCGTTAAATCCATTTAAATAAAATGGAATATCATAACTATACGCAAATGTAGAATAATCGCCAATAATTCCAAGCATCAACACTGCACCGGTTAAATTAAATTGTGAATTTGTTTTTAACCAGATTCCTGTTGTTAATAAGTTTTTATTTAAATAAATCCCTAAATTATATTTTGATGATCCTCCTTGAAGTTGTACTAATATATTCGGGGATAATGTCATATCGGTTCTTCCCATACTATTAAAGAAAGGGATTTCCATTCCGCCATGGAGTGTATATTTTGTATTAATAACTCCCGGATCATCACTTCCCAATGATAATATTGGTTTAGTTAAATGATCAATAGATACTCCAACATAATAATCTTTAAACCAAGAAAGAAAACCTGCTGAAAAATCGAAATAATTTATCTGATTATCTATTAGTGTTTGATTATTTTGATCAATATCTAATGTATTTTCATCAATCATATCAGGTAAAACTAAATTTCCAGAATGAATACTTTTTATATTGTATCCGGCTTTAATACCGAAATTCATCGACCATAACCTTCTGAATTTGATATGATATGCATAAATTAAATTTATATTTAAATCATTTATTGCACCTTGAGCTTGCCTATCGTTCATAATTTGAAAACCCAAACCTCCGTTTAATCCTTCAAAATATTGATCGTATGATGCACTATATGTTGAATAATCGCCAAATGAACTTGGTAACTGGGCCCGATAATTTAATGAAACTCGTGACATATTTTCTGAACCTGCAAAAGCAGGATTTAGATATAATACATTCGCATAATATTGAGAGAACTCAACATCTTGTGAAAAGACATGTTGAACAACAAATAATAATATGATTAGTGAACTAAATCTTTTCATAAATACTTAAAAAAGACATAAATCTATTTTTTTCAAAATTACAATATTCAACAAAATTCAATCGTTTAATGTTAATTAATTATAAACAAACGATTCACACCTTCATATTATTTCTTTATATAAAGTTTTGTTTCTTTGTAAAAAATATTTTTTATGAGAATAAAGTTATTTATCATTTCATTCATTTTACTTTCTTTTATTTGTCGGGCTCAGGATAAATCTATTGAAAGAGTTATTCACTGGCAATTACCTCGAACAATTTCGAATTATATCAACATTGAAGACAAGAGTATTGATAAAAAAACATTTCTGTTTTTTGAAAAAGCGACTTATCCTGATGAAAAAACAAATCTCCCGTATTATTTTGAATTATTAAAAGTAAATTCTCCAAATACTCATGTTTCGATTACAGATATAAAAACAGAAAAATTAAATTCTGATGAATTGAAAATCGTATCAAATACAAAATTTAATGATAATATTGAATTCAAATATACTATTCAGTATCAACGAAAACAACCTTATATTTCATTAACAATTTTACCATTTATTAAAAATAAACAATCGAATCAGATAGAAAAAATTATATCGTTTAAAGTAATTCTGAGTTCTGAGAAAATTCCTGAACAATCAAATAAATATTATTCTACATTTTTTAATTCTGAATCTGTATTAAAAAATGGCAAATGGGTAAAAATTAAATTAAATAGTGATGGAATATATAAATTAACATACTCAGAATTAATAAGTATGGGATTTTCAAATCCTGAAAATATTAAAATTTTTGGAAATTCTGAAGGATTATTACCAATATCAAATTCAGAATCTTGCCAGGATGACTTAATTCAAAATGCAATTTACATTGATAAAGGAAGCGATGGTACTTTTAATTCGAATGATTATATTCTATTTCTTGGAAAAAGTCCACATCAATGGCAATATGATGAAGGTGAAAATTTTTATTCATTAATTAAACACATTTACTCAGATTACAATTATTACTTTTTAACAACTGATGGTGGATTAAATAATTATATTCAAAATATTGTTTCTCCTACAGGTTCAATCATAGAAAACGTTACTTCATTTACAGATTGCAAGCATTATGAATCTGATTTAATTAATTTAGTAAAATCGGGTCAGTTATGGCTAGGTGAGAATTTTGATATTACAACGAGTTATGATTTCAGTTTTAATTTTCCAAATTTAATAAAAACTAGTCCAATTTATTTGAAATCTGATATTGCTGCTCGTTCTGGGGTTCTATCTGCTTTTTCTATTAAATCTGGTTCAACTACCATATCAACACCCACTATTGCAGCCGTTAACTTAAGCTCATATACATCAACTTATGCAAATATAGTTAGTACATCGGGTAGTTTTACAAGCCAATCAGATCAGGTAAATATCAATATAACTTATAATAAACCATCTGCTTCATCTGAAGGTTGGCTCGATTATATTACTTTAAATGCACCTCGGCAGCTAAAAATGAGCGAAAACCAAATTATATTCAGATATTTCAATACAAGCGCATTACCGAAAATTATTCAATTTACTTTACAAAATGCAACAGCAGATACAAAAATATGGAATATTACTGATGTTAATCAGCCAACAAATCTTGAAATCTCAGCATTACAAACAGGTAGCTATATAACTTGTAAAGTATATGTACAACCTGGAATGAATGAATTTATTGCATTTAATACTGTAGAATATCTTTCTGCAACAATAGTTGGAAATATTGAAAATCAGAATTTACATGCTTTAGATCATTCTGATATGATAATAGTTACGCATCCTGATTTTATATCACAAGCAAACCAACTGGCCGACATCCATTCAACACAAGATAACCTGAGTGTTGTTGTTGTAACACCTGAGCAGATTTATAATGAATTTTCATCGGGAACTCCCGATGCAACTGCTATTCGAAATTTCGCACGCATGATTTACAATAGACCATCAGCTACTGATACTTTAAAATATTTACTTTTACTTGGCGATGGTTCTTATGATCATAAATCAATAAGTGCACAAAATACAAGTTATGTTTTTACTTATCAATCCATAAATTCGTTAAACCCTACTACATCATTTGTTACTGATGATTTCTTCGGGCTTCTCGATCCAACTGATAACATTGAAGAGGGAAATTCGGGTTTAGTTGATATTGGAATTGGGCGTTTACCTGTTCAATCATCAACAGAAGCTCAAGATATTATAAATAAAATTAATATCTATTCAAATCCATCGAATTATGGTAACTGGTTAAACTCTATTTGCTTTATTGGTGACGATGAAGATAACAATTTACATATGGAGGATGCCGACAGGTTAGCCACACGAGTTGATACAACATATCAACATTTTTATATTAACAAGATTTATCTTGATGCATTTCCACAAACATCATCGGCAATTGACGAAAGTTACCCGGAGGTAAATCAATTAATAAATGATGCAGTAAATAATGGGATTTTATTGTTTAACTATACAGGGCATGGAGGCGAAAGTGGACTGGCTCATGAACGGATTCTAACTATTGACAATATTAACTCGTGGAAAAACAAAACCAAGCTGGCAATTTTTATGACCGCAACTTGTGAATTCAGCAGGTTCGATGATCACAACCTGATTTCTGCCGGAGAATTAGTTTTATTAAATCCAAACGGAGGAGCTATAGCATTGTTTTCTACAACCAGATTGGTTTATTCTAGTCCCAATTATATTCTGAATAACAATTTCTTTAATTATGTTTTTGAAAAAGATTACAAAGGAAATTTCAGAGCTTTTGGTGATATCATCAGATTAGCTAAAAATACATCTGGAACCGGAAATAATAAAAGAAACTTTACTTTATTAGGAGATCCCGCTTTAAAAATTCCATTTCCCCAGTTTACAGTTATTACCGATTCAATAAATTCAAATAGTGTAACCGAATATACCGATACATTAAAGGCACTTCAAAAAGTAACAATTTCAGGACATATTACTGACGAAAACAATCTATTTATTTCAAATTACAATGGAATTATTTATCCTTTGGTTTTAGATAAGAAAAAAACAATTACAACACTTGGAAACGACGGTGACACACCTATGAATTTTACTTTACAAAATAATATTATTTATAAAGGAAAGGCAAGTGTTACTAATGGCAGATTTAAATATACTTTTATTGTTCCAAAAGACATCTCATACAGTTTTGGTAATGGAAAAATTAGTTATTTTTCTTCCGGATTAAATGACTTTGCCATGGGTTATTTTAACAAATTTATAATTGGAGGTTCGTCCGATTCATCATCTATTGATAATATTGGTCCTTCGATAAACTTATATATGAATGATGAAAATTTTATTTCAGGTGGTATTACAAATCAAAATCCCAAATTAT
>Ga0154355_1008_pt2 | contig 10136 bp, 9 predicted proteins | sample RifGroA2_FD_115883 | JGI IMG/M metagenome (GOLD analysis project Ga0154355, IMG submission 115883) | Bacteroidetes bacterium GWA2_31_9b
CTAATAACGTGAGTTCTAAGCTCATTTAATATCTCATTCGCACGAATTTTAGGATCTTTATTAATTATTTCGTTTAAAAAAGTTATTCCAAGCATGCTCATCAGAGCTCCCGGAACACCATGCCCTGTACAATCGGCTGCAGCAATACATATACGGTTTTCAACCTGTTTTATCCAGTAAAAATCACCACTAACAATGTCGCGGGGTTTATAAAAAATAAAATGTTCTGCTAAAAGATGTTGAATAAAACGATTAGGAGGCAATACAGCAGATTGTATTCGTTTAGCATATATGATACTATCCGTAATTTTTTGCTTTTGTTTTTGAACCAAATCGTGTTGTATTTTCATTCTATGCTTTTGATCTGCAATTTTATCACCCTGTTTCATAATAAATTGCAAATCCATCTCCATTATTTCTTTTTGTTTTTGAATGTCAGATTTCTCAATTGCTAATTGATCACGCTCTTGTTGTATTTTTGTGCGTTGTTTTGTAATTATATCGCCTTGTTTAACATAAAAATCTACATCCCGTTCAAGCTCATTTATACGTTTTTTATAATTCTCAAATTCGTGTTTTAAAGTATCATCTTCTATTTGCTTTGAGTTTTGTTGTTCAATTTCCTGAATAATTAAAATTAATTCTTTTGAAAGGTCATTTGTTTGTGCAATAAAATTAAATGATTCAACTCGAATTGTTTCGATCATTTGTTTATCTATATTTTCATCAATTAAAAAGATGAAAGAAAATATTTTTCCTTCTTTTTTTAACATTTGAGCAAGTTCAAGTCCTTTTAATTCAGGTAAGTCGTTATCTAATATTACTATAGTGTTAGAAGTATTTTTATCTCTTAAAAAAAGATATGCTTTTTTCCCATTTAAAAATACATTGAAATTATAGTTTTTAGGAATAAAATATTTCTTTATTTCGTTTATTAGGCTCGAATTCTTAATTGCTATAACAAGATCAAATTTTTTTGATAACATATTGATTTATAATTTTAATAATAACAAAATACTATAAAAATCAGAGAAAATCATTTTCAGAATGATAGAAAAATTGAAAAATGAAAATAGCTTAAAAAAAGCTCTTTAAAAAAGAGCTTTTATAATTCTTCGTATTCAATGTATTTGAAAGGAATACCAATAATTGATTCAAAGTATTGACCCGATTCGAGAACATCTAAGTCGCCTTCTTCATAAAACCAGTTAACTATTACGTTATTATTATTAGGATTGCCTTCAATTATACGTAACATTTCAAGAATAAATTTAGATGAACTGGTATTAAAATATTCGAGTTTAATATCTATACGAATTTCACTTGCAGTAAATTCTCTAGTCCAATCGAGAATTGGTTTAAAAAATTTCGCAGCATCCTCCGGAATAGATCGTCCCTCAATTTTTAATACGCCATTAGTACTTAATGCTATAGATGGGGTTTTTTCGGTTTCTTTAATTATTAAATCTTTCATAAGAGAATTATTGCTTTACTTGCTTTATAAGTTTTGCTAAAAAGTAAAAAATCATACTAATTTACAATTTATTTATAAATATAAACAAAAAAGATTGACCTATTGTTAATTTTTATACATAATTAATCAAAATCTTTAAAGTAAAAAAAACAAATAATGACTATTTTTGTTTTTTCAATCAAAAAATTGATTTCAATGGTATCAAATAAAAATGAATTATCCTTTATTAGTAAAATTATACTTTCTGTTTTTATTATTCTTAGTTTGTTCCTTCTTGTTCTTCTTTATAGAAGTTATAATCGGATTTATAGGCCAAATGTAATATTGAAAGGAGCTGAAACTGCTTATATTTATATTCCTACTGGTTCTACTTTGGAAGATGTTATAAATATTCTTTATGAAAATAATTACATAATTAATAGAAATTCATTTGAGTGGTTGGCCGAAAAGAAAAACTACAGAATTCATGTATTTCCCGGTAGATATAAAATTTCTAACAATATGAGTAATAATAAATTATTGGATTTATTGCGCTCTGGAAAACAAGAGCCTGTAAAACTTGTTTTTAATAACATTCGAACAAAAGAACAACTAGCCGGTAAAATATCGAAGCAAATTGAGGCTGATTCTGTTTCTATTATGCGACTTTTAAATGATCCCATTTTTACAGAGAAGTATGATTTAACAACAAAAACAATTAGCAGTATTTTTATTCCAAATACTTATGAATTCTGGTGGAATACATCTGCCGAAAAGTTTATTGAAAAAATGCATAGAGAGTACGAAACTTTTTGGAACGAAAACCGATTGTCGAAAGCTAAAACGCTGAATTTAACAAAGGAAGATGTAATTACGATTGCTTCAATTGTTGATGAAGAAACCATCAAGAATGATGAAATGGATGATATTGCAGGAGTTTATATTAATCGCTTACGAAAACGTATGCCTTTACAGGCCGATCCAACAATTAAGTTTGCAATTGGCGATTTTACAGTAAAAAGAATTCTAAAAGTACATCTTGAAACCGATTCGCCATATAACACTTATAAGTTTTATGGTTTACCTCCCGGACCAATTTCAATTCCTTCAATTGATGCTATTGATGCTGTATTAAATTACGATCAACATGATTATCTTTATTTTTGTGCAAAAGCCGATTTTTCGGGTTACCACAGTTTTGCCAAAACTTTAGAACAGCACAATATAAATGCAAGAGCTTACCAACGGGCATTGAATAAAGAGAGAATTTATAAATAAAAAAAGTGGAGAATTTCTCCACTTTTTTTTATTCTAACTTAAATTCAATAGGTATAGTAAAACTAACATTTACATTTTTCCCTCTTTGTTTCCCAGGTTCCCATTTGGGAGATGCATAAATTATTCGTAATGCTTCCTGGTCGAGTGATGGGTGAACACCTCTGGCAATTTTAGCATCTTTTATATATCCATTTTCTGAAACTACGTATGAAACAAATACACGACCAGATATTTTTTTATCTTTAGCTTCTTGAGGATATGTTGTATTTTCAGTTATAAATTTTTGAAATTTTTTATTTGATTCTTCTTGCGATTTGGCTCCATTAAATAGTGGCATTTGTTCAACAACCATAAATACTACATCTATTGGTTCAGGTATTTCAGGCGCTTGTTCAATTGCATCAGGAACATCTACTATATCAGGAATTTCTATTGTTTCTGGTGTGTCAATTTTTTCTATAAAAGATAAAACCAGAGCTGATTCAGCTATTTTAGTAGAATTATTTTTAATAATTAAATGATATACACCAGTTTTACCATTAATAAATTCAGCTTTGATAATTTGTTTTGTTATTTCAACTTTAGATGGTACTAAGTTTTTATCTGATTTATCTCTGTATAATCCAAAATCAAATTGATTCGTTTCATTTTGATAAATAACAAATGCATATTTTGTGTTTTTACTCAAAACTACAGAATATCTTGCTACACTATTGGGTTCTAGTTTAAAACTAAAATCTTTCAGATAAGTACTTTCAATAGAACTATTGAGTATATCGACAATGGATTTATTATCCTGAGCAAAAAGCTGTATTTGAATGCTAAATATGAATAGGCTTAGTATTAAAATTATTTTTTTCATGTTTTTTAGATTTAATTGATTAATAATTTGCTTCCATCTCCGGCGATCTGGCAGTTGATTGTTGATTGAATTTTATCTAGAATATCATCAATTTCGGGATTTGTAAACGAAGCTGAAAAATGCACTTTTTTTAATTCAACATTTTCAATATGAACAGGTATTTCAAAGTATTCTGTTAATGCTATAGCAACTTCGTTTAATGGCGTATTTTCGAACTTAAGTTCTCCAGTATGCCAGTATAAATAGTTGGTGTTGTTTTCTGTTTCAACAGCAATAAAATCAAGCTCATTATATAATGTCGCCTTTTCGTCTTTATATAAAGTCAGACTAGTAGATTTTGGGAGTTTGGTGTTATAAAAATCAATTTCTCCTTCACTTACTGTTGCAATAACATGACTTTCCGAAGATTTTATATAAAATGCCCCGTTTTTTATTGTAGAAATTGTTTGTCCGGTAATTACAGAATAGTTCGATTTATTCGTGTTGCTAACTTCAATGTAAGCTTCGCCCTGTAAATAAATTTTCTTCCCAACTTTACCATTCATTGGAATGCGAATGCTGCTTTCGGAATTTAACCAAACAACCAAATTGTCATCAACATTAAGTTTAATTTTTTCACCTTTTTCTACAATTACCTCAGCAAATTTTTCTTCTTCGGTTTCTCTGTTAATATATAGAATAGCGACAATTAATATGCTTGTTAATATGGCAGTATATAATGGTTTTAAAATTGGTTTCCAGTTAAAAGAAGATACTAAGTTTTCAAATTCAGGTTTCTCAGTAAGATTGAGTGCTTTATTAAATCGCTCATAAGCATTTATAGCGTCTATTTCGCTTGGGTTAAAATCGAGCTCGATGTAATTCAGATTGTGATCTGCCAAAATATCGTCAACAGGATTTATTTTGGTTTCTCTTATCGAATGGAATATGTTAAATATCTTTTTCATTTCAATAGGTTAACGTTTCTAAAATTAGTTCCCCCTAATTACAACAAATGTTTATATGGATAAAGAAGCTCATGAAGCTTTTTATATGCATTACCCAGCTGATTTTCAACTGTTTTTCGTGATATTTTTAAATACACAGCTATTTCATCCTGAGTTAATCCTTCTTGTTTCGCTAGACGGAAAATTTCTTTTGATTTTTCAGGCAACTTATCAATTGCTGTTTCAAGAATTGCTTTTACACGTAATTTATCTTCCTGCTTATTATCATCGCCAGTATTTTCAAGATATATTTCCGGTTGAACTTCGTACTTTTTACGAATGTTCTCTTTTCTTAGTTCGTCAATAATCTGATTTCGGGTATAGGTGAATAAAAGCTTTCCTGCTTCTTCATCAGAAGTGATAAGTGAAGTGTTTTTCCAGATTTTTATAAATGTTTGTTGAACAGAATCTTCGGCTAAAGCTCTGTTTTTGCAGAAGTTAAAAGCATATCGAAAAAGGGGCTTGTAATATTTTATAAAAAGTGAATCGAAAGCTTGTTTATTGCCATCTTTAATCTTTTTCGATAAAGAGCAATCTGATGTTTCCTGCATTTATTGACTATATTTTTTCTTTAAACGTTTGTCAAAAATGAATCCCCTAAACTATTAAAAATCTAATTAAAAGTTAATCCAACTTTTGAGTAAATCTCCATTAAAATTTTTTCTTCGTTTTCCCAGCAAAGCTCCACAGCAGCTTTTTTAGCATTTTCTTTCCATTTTTGATAACGATTTTTAAGCTCGAAAATTTCGTTAATTTTTTTTGCCAGCATCTGAGGATCTTTGTGTTCGTAAACGGTTCCGATATCATATTTTCTGACAATTTTCTGCATCTCTGGAAAAGGCGAAACAAGTACAGGTACTTGAACCTGGATATAGTCGAAAAGCTTATTTGGAAGAGCATAGTAATAGTTTAAACCCATATATTCTTCTAAAGCAATTCCAAGATCAGCCTTTTTTGTTTCTTCGAAAAGATGTTCAAAGGGTATTCTACCCAATAATTCAATTTTACTTTCCAATCCTTTTTGAGCAATCCGTTCTTTTAATTCGTTTGTGATATCACCAGCACCAATAATTCTGAAAACAGCATTATCGATAAATTCCATAGCATCTATCATTTGCTCTAAGCCCCGGCCAAGATTTACAGAACCCTGATAAAGTATTACCCGTTTGGTATCTGGTTTCAATTGATCGACAATAGTATTTCCAATAAAATATGGCACATTTCTAACAATTTTCATGTTTATGCCATATTTATTGTTATAAGTTTCGGCTATGGAACTGGAAACGGTATATGAATTTTTAACTTTGGGTAATATAAACTGTTCTATTATTAACCAAACTTTTTTTGGAAATTTTCGGTTAACCAATTCAGGTGCTTCAGTAAAATATTCGTGACTATCGTAAACCAGTTTTTTTCGCTTTATAAAGCTTGCCAAAAATGCACCGGGTAGCGTATCCAAATCGTTCGCAACTACAATATCGAATCGATGAAAGAAAAGAAAAATAAACAATCGGAAATTATATTCTTTATAAAATAGAAAACCTTTTTTAAATAATAATTTAAATCGAATTGTTTTGTATTTACGCTCGGTTAAAGGTGTTTCGTCGTATTTAATTCTACCAATTAATGTAACCTTAGCACCTGATTTTAGTAGTGTACTTGCAATTTTATGTACTCTATTATCAGTTAATAAATCGTTGGTAACTGCAAGATAAATCTGTTTTGTTTTTTTCATTTAAATATTCTAATTTAAAGATTGTTAAATATTAGCTTTCCAATCCTTATCTTTGGACAATAAAAATACTAAGTTATGATTGATATCAAAGAAAATTTCTCTTTAAAAAAATTCAATACATTTGGTTTTGATATTCAATGTCGATATTTCTCTACTTTTTCAAATGAAACAGAATTAAAAGAAATTCTTTTATTACAAAAAAAATTGAATATTCCATTAATGGTTATAGGTGGTGGGAGTAATTTACTTTTTAAAAATGATTTTAATGGATTCGTTATTCAACCCACAAATAAAAATATTGAAATAAAGAATGAAACGAATGAATATGTTGAGCTTCGTGTTGGTGCAGGTGAAAATTGGGACGAGTTTGTTGAGTACTGTGTGAATAATAATTGGGGTGGAATAGAGAACCTATCGTTAATTCCCGGATTTGTTGGTACTTGCCCGATACAAAATATTGGAGCGTATGGAGTTGAAGTTAAAGATGTAATTTTATTGGTTGAAACTTTCGACATTGAAACTTTTTCGACACATTCATTTACTAATGCTGATTGTCATTTTGGTTATCGTGACAGTATTTTTAAGCATGATCTAAAAGGAAAACACATTATTACACATGTAAGTTTTAAATTGAATAAAAAAGTAGATTTTATACTTGATTATGGACATCTAAAGACTGAGCTATTAAAATACAAAATCATTGATTTAAAAAATATTAGGCAAGCAGTTATTGATATACGCAATTCGAAACTTCCAAAACCAGAAGATACAGGTAATGCGGGTAGTTTTTTTAAGAATCCGGTTGTAAAGAATGAATTAGCTGAACAATTGAAGCAGCAATATCCAGATATTCCTATTTATGTTCAGAATGCAAAAGAATCTAAAATTCCAGCCGGTTGGTTAATAGAAAAAGCAGGATGGAAAGGTAGAAATATTGGAAATGCAGGCGTACACAGCAAACAAGCTCTGGTTTTAATTAATCTCGGTAATGCTACCGGAGCCGAAGTTCTTCATTTGGCAAAAGAAATTCAAAATTCGGTTAAAAACCAATTTGGAATTGAATTGGAAATGGAAGTAAACGTTGTTTAGGAATCAGAATTCTGAATCCTGGTTTTATACCTTATACTTTTTACCTATTACCCTATTCTTTGTATGAGTTAAACCGAACAACTTCATTAAGTTGTTTTCTTCTTTTTTCTCTTGTTTCTGATGCAGGATAACCTACTGTGATTATTAGCAAAGCACGCTTCGATTTAGGAATATTAAGCAACTTCTTTACTTTCGATTCATCGAACCAGCCAATCATGCAGGTTCCTAGTCCTTCAGCAGCAGCCTGTAAACAAATATTCTCGGCGGCTATACCAATATCAATCAACGGAAAATGCTTATTTTTTATAAAACTTCCTGCTCCTGATGTAAAATTTGCTTTTTCTTCAACAATTACAATATGCACAGGAGCTTGTTTTGTGAAATGATTCATTCCTAATACTTTGCTTGAAGTGCAATCGGCAATTTCATTTTTAAGTTCCGGATTATCAACCACAATAAATGTCCAAGGTTGGGCATTACAAGCAGAAGGAGCAAGATGTGCAGCTTGAAGTATTCTGTTTAATTTGTCTTGTTCTATTGGTGTTGTTAGATAAGCTCGATCGCTTTGTCTTTGTTGTATTATATCAAAAAATTCAATTCCATTTACCATCTTCTTAGTCGTTTTTTGTGATTTCTGCTAATTCATCCGATTCGAAATATATCTTGTTTGTTGGCATATTTGCAATTTCAATCATCGATTTTGCAACAGAAACAGCATGTATTCCTCTATATTTTTTCAATTTACCTATAAATATAAAATTAAAAATACTCATAAAAACTCTTCCAATGATTTCTCCCAATCGAAACTCTTTTCTTTGTCCTAAAAGTATTGATGGACGTACGAAAGCCGTTTTTGTAAAATCAAACTCCAGTATATGAGTTTCCATCAAACCTTTGGTTCTTAAGTAATTATTAGAACTTGTTGAATTTGCACCAATTGAAGAAATTGCAATAAAATTGTCCACTTTGTTTGTGGAACATATTTTGGCAATCTCAACAGGTAAATCATGGTCAATTTTAAAAAACTTTTCTTTTGATCCTGCTTTTTTTATTGTTGTTCCCAGACAGCAAAATGCATCATGACCTTTAAATTCGTGTACATATTCTGATAATTTGTCGAAGTCAACTAGTATTTCCACAATATTGTTGGTAGAATAATTTTGTTTCTTACGATTAAAAACGATTATCTTTTCGTAGATTGGATTCTTTGATAGTTCATCAACTAAAAAACTACCAACTAGTCCGGTTGCACCAAAAACCAATGCTGTTTTTTGCATAAAACCTCCATTTTACGTGCAAGGTAATACAATTTTAAATGAAACAAAATAAGAAAATTAGATTTTTAGCTGCAACCGCAAGAGGAACAAATATCTGGCCTGTTATCGATTTTACGTCTGCATATCACTTCCTCATGCTTAGCGCATGATAATCCAAGCTTCGCCATATTTTTATTCTTGCCAACGGAAGTTTGAGGAAATTTTTTATTTCTGAAAAAGATATTAAAACCTAATCCAATAAAGGCGATTGCTAATATTACAATTACTAAAAGTGCAAGTTTGATAAACATTAATCAAGTATTATTGTTATTAAAATCGTGAACAAAGTTAGCTTATTTTTAATAAATCTAACTATATGTATGTTTACATTTTTATTGTTTTTGGTTAATAAATTGCATAATTTGAGAAATAATTCTGATTTGATATGAGTACACAATCTTTAGAAAAAAAAGAAATTAAAAGCATTTCTGCTTTTAATAAAACAGAAGTTTTACATGATTTTAAAATTGCAAATCTCAGTCGACAAATTAGCTTGTTGGGTAGAAAAGAAGTGTTAACAGGTAAAGCAAAATTTGGAATTTTTGGTGATGGAAAAGAGGTTGCACAGATTGCATTGGCTAAAACATTTAAAGAAGGAGATTGGCGTTCAGGATATTATCGTGATCAAACCTTTATGATGGCTTCTGGATTATTTACAGCAGAAGAGTTTTTTGCTCAACTTTATGGTCAGACTGATATTAGTTTAAATCCAGGGAATGGTGGACGATCATTTAACAATCACTTTGCTACACGAAGTTTAAATGCTGATGGATCGTGGAAAGACCTTACAAAACAAAAAAACTCATCATCTGATATATCACCTACTGCCGGACAAATGGCTCGTTGGGTTGGTTTGGCTTATGCTTCTAAATTATTCAGAAACAATAAAGAGTTGCATCAGTTTAATACTTTGTCGTCAAAAGGTAACGAGGTAGCTTTTGGAACTATTGGAGATGCGAGTACTTCCGAAGGACAATTTTGGGAAGCAATTAATGCTGTGGGTGTTTTGCAGATACCTGCTGTTATTGCTGTGTGGGACGATGGATATGGAATATCTGTACCAAAAAAATATCAAACAACAAAAGAAAGCATTTCTGATTTATTAAAAGGATTCGAAAGAACAAAAGATAAAGCAGGAATAGTTATTTTTAAAGGTAAAGGATGGGATTACCCAGAATTGATAAAACTTTTTAAAGATGGAGTTGAAATTGCCCGTAAAGAACACGTACCTGTTGTTTTTCACATTGAAGAAATGACACAACCGCAAGGTCACTCCACTTCGGGATCGCACGAGCGATATAAATCGGATGAACGTATGAAGTTTGAAACCGAGTTTGATGCTATTGCAAAAATGCGAAAATGGATTCTGAGCGAGAAGATTGCTTCTGAAAGTGAGTTGAAAAGCATTGAAGAACAG
>Ga0154355_1011_pt1 | contig 10031 bp, 7 predicted proteins | sample RifGroA2_FD_115883 | JGI IMG/M metagenome (GOLD analysis project Ga0154355, IMG submission 115883) | Bacteroidetes bacterium GWA2_31_9b
TTTTTTGAGAATGTAATGTTTCATGAAGTATCTCACGGTTTAGGTATTACAAATACAATTAACAATAAAGGAACAGTACGAGATGCATTAAAAGAAAAATACAGTGGAATTGAAGAAGCTAAAGCCGATATTTTAGGATTATTTCTAGTAACTAAACTAGCCGAAATGGGCGAACTTGGAGAAAAAAATTTAATGGATAATTATGTTACATTCTTATCAGGAATATTCCGTTCTGTTCGTTTTGGTGCTGCAAGTTCTCATGGAAAATCAAACATGATACAATTTAACTATTTTCAAGAACAAGGTGCATTTACCCGTGATGAAATAACAGGAAAATACAAAGTTGATTTTGAAAAAATGACACTTGCTGTAAACTCTTTAGGAGAAAAAATTCTTGTTATTCAAGGTAATGGTGATTATGATGCTGCAAGCAAATTAGTTGAAGAAATGAGTGTGATTAAAGAGACCCTTGCATCAGATCTTAAAAAAATTAATGATGCCGGAATTCCAAAAGATATTCGATTTAAACAGGGAAAATCTATTTTAGGAATTAACTAAATTATTTTTATTAAATAAAAAAGGTTCAAATTTTTTTGAACCTTTTTTTTATTTAAATTCATACCGTTTTCTAATTTACTAATTTTGCGTATCAACAATTATAACAGAAACTTTTTTTTACTTTTTTTTATCATTCTTACCACAAAACAAATTACTTATGGTCAGAATAAAAATTATTATGCTTCCTCCGAAGGAAATGAAAAATATATAGAAAAAAAATATGATATCTCAAACTCAATAAAATCAAACCCAATAGATACTATTCTATTAAAAAAGCTTAAAGAAAAAGAGATAAAATCAAATAATTTTTATGATACAATAAGACACATAGCATCTCAAAATATACTTACACGAAGAGCTATTGAATTCATTTTAACAAAAAATCCTTCAACTGGTATAAATATTTTACCAGAGACATTTGATTCAGAAAAATACTTTGAAAAATACAAAGGTAAAACAATACGAAATATTGAAATTACAAAATTAGATGTATTTAATCCCGATTTTAATACACAAAACGTTTCTGGAACATCATGGATGCAGGATGCAGGGAATTTAGTCCATATTAAAACAAAGGATAATTTATTAAAAAATTACCTTTTGTTTTCAGAAGGAGATACAATAGACCCATTAGAACTAGCTGATAATGAGCGACTACTTCGTGACATTGAGTTTATAAAAAATGCATACATTCAAATAATGGAAGTTGAAGGTAATAAAAATTTGGTTGATGTATTGGTTATTACCCGGGATCTTTGGTCGTTTGGTTTTTCAGCAAATTTAACAAGTTCATCATCTGGTGCAATTGAAATTTACGAAAATAATTTATTAGGATTAGGTCAAAAAGTTGAAGGAAGTTTGTTTGTAAATACAGAATACATTCCAACTACAGGTTATGAATTTGCATATAAACTTGATAATATAAGTAACTCGTATATAAAATCGAGAATAAAATATTTTAAAGCGTTCGACACTGAAAAATATGGTATTGAAATATGGAGAAGATTTTATTCATATAATACAAAATATGCCGGTAGTATTAATATTTTTCACACATCAACACTAAAAGATATTCGAAAAGCAGACATAATACTATACAATACACGTCTAAATTATTCAACTCAGGATGTTTGGCTTGGGCGATCTTTTGTACTTAAAAATTTAAATTCAGGATTTAAAACTCGAACAAGATTAGTTTTTAGTGCACGTTTTATCAATACCAATTTTTATAAAGGCCCTGAAGTAAGTGAACGTTATAATTATTTATATCACGACAATCAGATTTTGCTCGGGAGTATTGCATTTGCTCAACAAAAACATATAAAAACAAATTTAGTATATGGATTTGGAAGAATTGAAGACATTCCATTAGGTAAATTGATACAGATTAATTTTGGATATGAAAAAGATGAATTTTATAAAAGGCCATATTTAGGATTAAACTTTTCTAATGGTTTATTTATTAATAAATTAGGATATTTAAGTTATCAGATAGAATGTGGAGGATTTTTATATGAAAATCGATTAGAACAAGGAGTAATATCTTTTAACACACAATTAATTTCTAATATACATTATATAAACCGTTTAAAATTCAGAGAATTTTTACGACTAAATTATACTCGTGGAATAAACAGATTTAGTGATGAGAATATTTATTTCGATTCGAATAATGATATTTGGGGTTTAAAAAGTGATTATTTATTTGGTGATAAAAAAATTAGTGCACATGGTGAAACAGTGTTCTATTCCGATATATTTCTTTATAATTTCCGTTTTGTTTTTTTTGGATTTGGCGATATTGGATTCATTGGTCCAGAAAACAAATCTCTTTTTTCAAACAAACTATATAGCGGAATAGGACTTGGGGTCAGGGTTAGAAATGAAAATCTCGTTTTTAAAACATTTCAAATTCGTTTTGCTTATTATCCTATTGTTCCCGAAAACAGCAATCATTTTTATATGCTCATTTCAGGTGAAACATACAATAGCCTATCAAATTATGAGCCCAGTGCTCCCTATACTTTAGATTATAAATAAACGAACTGCTTACATTTTTTATTTAACACCATATTTATTACGAAATTTATATTCCTGAACATTACATTGTATTTTTTGTTTAATCGTTTAAAGAAAAATAAATTATTAAATTAAAAATCAAATTATGTCAGTATTAGTAGGAAAAAAAGCACCATCCTTTAAAGCGGATGCAGTAGTAAATGGAAATCAAATTGTAAATGATTTTTCGTTGGATCAATATCTTGGAAAGAAATATGTTTTATTTTATTTTTATCCAGCTGATTTCACTTTTGTATGCCCAACCGAGATTCTTGCTTTTCAAGAAAAAATTGCCGATTTCGAAAAACGAAATGTTGCAGTTGTTGGATGTTCTGTTGATTCAGCTTTTTCACATTGGAAATGGTTACAGTCTGAATTAAAAGAAGGTGGAATTAAAAGTGTTAAATATCCACTAGTTGCCGATCTTTCTAAAACAATTTCAGAGAACTTTGATGTATTAGCCGGATATTATGATTACGATGATAATGGTCAAAGTGTTTTTATTGGAACACCTCAAGCATATAGAGGTTTATTTTTAATTGATAAAGCTGGAACAGTTCGTCATCAATTAATTAATGATATGCCTTTAGGCCGGAGTGTTGATGAAGCTTTGAGAATAATTGACGCATTGCAATATTTCGAAGAAAATGGTGATGTTTGTCCTGCAAACTGGAAAAAAGGTGATAAAGCACTCAAACCAACACAAGAAGGAATTTCAAGTTACCTAAGTAATTAATAAAAAAATACTTTTTATTAAAAGCATCTCTATTCGGGATGCTTTTTTTATTTTTGTTGTATGAGAGCACATTTTAAAATTGATATTCAGGATATTCATTTATTTAAGCAAAAATTACTTAAGTGGGGCAATTCTTTCGAAACATTTATTTTTTTGGATAGTAACGACTTTCCTAAAATCAACAATGAATTTAGCTATTACGAATATGATTTTTTAGCCGGTGTTAATGTTAATAAAGATTTTACTGCTTCAGATACACCTGAATTTAATAAACTAGCTGATTTTTCGAATCTAAATGATTGGATATTTGGGTATTTATCGTACGATTTAAAAAATGAAACAGAAGATTTGAAATCTGAAAATTTGGATGAACTCCAATTTCCTGCAACTCATTTTTTCATTCCAGAAATTGTTTTTACATGTAAGAATCAGAAAGTTGAAATTCATTTTTTAAAAGATAAATATCAGCAAAATGATATAATAGATCTGGTACAATCAATTCATCAAACAAAACATATTGATACTAATTATAACCACATTCAAAAAAATATAAATTCAAGGTTTACTCACGATGAATATGTTGCAACAGTTGAAAAACTAAAACATCATATACAAATTGGCGATATTTATGAAATAAATTTTTGTCAGGAATTTTATATTGAATCGAGAATAAATGCATTAGAAACCTTTTTGAAACTAACAGAAATCTCACCTACTCCATTTTCGTGTTTTTATAAACTTAATAACAAATACCTGATTTGTGCTAGTCCGGAAAGGTTTCTTAAAAAATTGGGAAATAAAGTTATTTCGCAACCCATAAAAGGAACAATCAGAAGAGGGAAAACCGAAGAAGAAGATATCAAACTAAAAGAAAAACTTTTAAATGATCCTAAAGAACGTGCTGAAAATGTAATGATTGTTGATTTGGTTAGAAACGATCTTTCGCGAACTGCAAAAAAAGGATCAGTTAATGTTGAAGAATTATATGGAATTTACAGTTTTAAGCAAGTTCACCAAATGATTTCAACTGTTGTATCAGAAGTAGAACCAACAACGAATATAATCGATATCATTAAAAATGCTTTTCCAATGGGTTCAATGACAGGAGCTCCAAAAATTAAAGCAATGCAACTTATTGAACAATACGAAAAAACAAAACGAGGATTATATTCTGGAGCTGTTGGCTATATTACTCCAGAGAAAGATTTTGATTTTAATGTAGTAATACGAAGTATTTTATACAATGAACAAAAAAATTATGTATCTTTTACCGTTGGAGGAGCAATAACCAGTTTGTCGGAACCTGAGAAAGAATATGAAGAATGTATGATAAAAGCTAAAGCAATAACACAACTTTTTACTATTTAAATTATGCTTGATCGATTTCAAAATTATATTTTGAAAAACAACTTATGCCTGAAAACGGATAAAATTCTTCTTGGAGTTAGCGGAGGTATTGATTCTATTATAATGTTTCATCTATTCAGAATGTCGGGATATCATTTCGCAATTGCTCATTGCAATTTTCAATTACGTGACCGGGAATCTGATGAAGACGAAGAGTTTGTAAAAAATCTAGCCGAAAATTTCAACATTCCATTTTTTAATACCCGTTTTAATACAAAATCTATTGCAACAGAAGAAGGAATATCAATTCAAATGGCTGCAAGGGATTTACGTTATGAATGGTTCGTAGAAATAAGAAAATCGAAAGGATTTGAATATATTGCTATTGCTCATAATTCCGATGATCAGATTGAAACATTTTTTATTAATCTTGCTCGTGGTACAGGAATTAAAGGATTAACGGGAATTAAAAATAAATCTGGCAAAATAATCAGACCACTTCTGTTTGCCAGTCGTAAGGAAATTCAAGAGTTTGCAACACAAAATAACTTTTTATTCCGCGAAGACTCTTCGAATAGTTCAAAGAAATATGCACGAAACCTGATACGCCATGATATTATACCATCACTTGAAAAAATAAATCCCAATTTCAGACAGGTAATGATTGAAAATATTCAACATTTAAAGGAAACAGAACAGATTTTCAACATGGATATTTTGGATAAATATAAAAGTGTAGTTTCAAAAATAAATGAAACAATCTTACTTAATATTAATGAGCTTAAAAAGCTTGATCCCATTGAATCTTATCTGCACGAGTTTTTAAATCCTTATGGATTTTCGCACTCTCAAATAATCGATATTGTATCAACTTTCGATAATTCGGCAGGTAAACAATTTATTTCACCCACTCACAGATTAATTAAAGATCGTGAAAATTTTATATTAGAAGAAATTTTAGCACATACCGAAAAGGTTTTTTATATCAATGAAGATATAGCAATACTGGAGTATCCTATTCATCTTCGTGTGGAAAAAATTCAAATGGATGATCATTTTACCATTGAAAAGAACATTACTATTGGTCAGTTTGATTCAGATAAAATTACATTTCCATTAACCATTCGAAAATGGCAAAAAGGTGATTATTTTATGCCACTCGGAATGAAAAACCTGAAAAAAGTAAGTGATTTTTTTATCGATCAAAAACTTTCACTTTCTGAAAAAGAAAATACATGGATTCTCGAAAGTGGAAATAAAATTGTTTGGATTATCGGATTAAGACCTGATGAACGGTTTAAAATTACTCCACAAACAAAACATATTCTAAAAATATATCTGAGATAGACTTAAAAACTAAGATACAGAAGCCTCGCGTGGACAGCTTATTCTGATAGCATAAGAAAAAATCCTTCTAAAATTAATAAATTGATTGCATTTGTTTGCGTGGACATGCTATTAATTACAAGTTTAATCTAAATTGATTAAATACGTGATATTTCGAACTTACACAGGTTATAGGATAGGCCCTTAATTTACTTCATAAACAAATTCATCAATAATTTCTTGTTCAAGAGCATCACTATATGATTCTCGCTTTATTGGGAATCCATAATCGTTGTAGGTATAATTCCAATCAAGTGTATCAACAACATCACTATAACTTTTATGAATAATGGCTCTGGTTAAATTGTTTTTTGAAAGCGACCATGGAGTTATAATATTTGAACATAAAACATAAGGGTTATATTCATTATCATGTTTATACTTGCCGTTTCTCCAACTACCATCACTATATGTTGTCGTATATTCAACTATATTTTTATTTGACCATGTTATTACAGTTGATTCAATTTCACTACCAATTTTATCAAATAAAATTAGTTCTATACATTCATTATTCGAATTTAGAATATATTCGTAATAGTTTGCAAGTTCAAAACTTCCTTCGATAATATTTTCACTGTAATGTTCTTCAATAATCTTATTATTTTCATAAATTATTGTATCATATGCTGCTAATTCATTTTCATATTCTGGATTTGCTATCCCATAGTAGGTGCTTCTTTTTACTAATTTACCATTAGAGTTATATTCGTATAAACGGTAAATAGTATCACCATATTTTTCTTTACTAACTTGACCGAATAAGTTATACTCAAGAATAGTTATTATTTCGTTGTTACTGATTATTTGAGTTAAAAAAATCTCATTATATTTTTTGTATCCGTCATCATCTTCTTCACAAGAAAAAAATAAAAAAATCGAAACAATAACGAATATTAGAAAAATCTTAGTTTTCATAGAAACATTTTTTAAAAAATTTAATAAAATAAAATTCAAGTTACAATATTTTTTCAATTTCAGAATTTTAATTCAGCCAAAAGTATTTATAAATAAGTATATATTAATCTTTGAATTTAATAAATTACTTCTTTCTGATACAAAAATAATATTCAAGAATGTCTGCTGAAGGCAGGATTCAAGATTCAGTTCATCGAAAAAGTTATAGGGAGAAGAAATTCTTTATAATTAACAGATTGCTTCAGTCGCCTGCTCCTTCGCAATAACTATAGAAAAAAGGTTGTCCATTATAGACAACCTTTTAAATTAAGATGAATTTAAGTTAAAAAAACTATAAAGCTCCTTCGTCATAAGCTCTTTCGCCATGTAAAGCAGCATCTAACCCTTCTTTTTCATGCGCTTCAGAAACTCTAACAGGAGTAATCATATTTATTAGAATCAACATTAAATAAGTAAATAAGAAAGCATATACAGAAGCTCCAACAACAGCTATCAACTCTTTAAAGAAGAATGATGAATTTCCTGCTAATAAACCATCTGCACCAGCTGGATTTAAATTTTTATATGCAAAAACTCCAAGTAAAATGGTACCTAAAAATCCACCAACGCCGTGAACTCCCCAAACATCTAAAGCATCGTCCCATTTCATTTTGTTTTTTAGTTGAACAGCAAAATAACACACAAGACCTGCTGCTGTACCTATAATTGGAGCAGCCCAAACAGGAACGAATCCTGCACAAGGTGTAATTGTTGCTAAACCGGCAATACCCCCTGTTAATAATCCAACCAATTTTGGTTTTCGTTCTCTCGACCACTCTATAACTAACCACGTTATAGTTGCAAATGATGCAGCGATATCTGTATTTAAGAATGCTGTAACTGTAATTCCATCAACAGCAACTTCGCTTCCGGCATTAAATCCATACCAACCGAACCACAATAATCCACTACCAATAGCAACCAAAGGAATACTATTAGGTGTTGAATTTTTATCAACCCTGGCACCTACATAAAAAACAGAAGCCAATGCAGCAAAACCAGCTGTAGCATGAACAACAATTCCACCAGCAAAATCTAGTACACCCCATTCAGCTAATAAACCACCACCCCAAATCATGTGTACAAAAGGATAGTAAACAAAAATCTGCCAAACAGTTAAGAAAATCATATATGATTTAAACGTTACACGATTTGCAAAAGCCCCTGTAATAAGAGCAGGAGTAATAATTGCAAACATCATTTGGTAGGCTATGAAAACAAATTCGGGAATTTTGCCATTGGTGTACATCGAATCAACTCCAATACCCATTAAGAATGCTTTATCGAAGTTTCCAATTATACCGCCAGCACCACCACTGAAGCATAACGAATACCCAAAGAATATCCATAAAACAGTTGTCCATCCCATAGACACAAAGCTTTGAATCATTATACCCAAAATGTTTCTTTTAGTAGCCAAACCTCCATAAAAGAAAGCTAATCCGGGTGTCATTAACATTACCAAGCTAGTTGCAAGCAACATAAACCCAGTTGAACCAGTTTCTAACATACTATTTCTCCCTAATTAATTAATACTTTATTTATTAAAATGAAATTCCTAAAACCATAAAAATGTTTTGTGTTTGTGGATTCGTAATGAGTGAAACCGCAAAAGGAACAGAAAAACTATCGGTAATCTTAATATCTTTTGAGCCGGTAATTCCCATATTTACTATTCCTAAATAATCACCATAAAAACCTGACTCCCCTTTTTCTAAATCAGGAGCAATAAGATTTGCACCAACAAAAGCATTGAATGTAATTTGTGCAAGAATATCTCTTGAATAACCTATTTCTGCATATGTAGAGTAAAATTTATCACCTTCGGCATTTCTTTTATCAGCACCCCAAATATTTGTTGCAATTAAAAATGTAAAAGGAATTTTTTCTGTTCCGTTAAACGCTAGAGTAGCTTCCAAAAGATGACCGGTTTTATCTTCGTTAAATTCGTAGTATTTATTATTTGTAGCTAAATCGTTTGGAAAAAAATAATCGGTTAACGTAAGGCTAAACATCTCCTTAAGAGTATATGAAAGATATAAATCTGTTTCCTGTGTTGATGAAAAAGAACCTGAGTTTATTTGGCTAGTAGCAAAAGCGCCCCAATAACCAATTGCAAACCCACCCGCTGATAATTCAATGCTAGGTTGAATACTTGGAGATCGTCCGAAATCAGTTCCTCTCCATACATAGCGACTCACAATATCGGAACCAATAGTAAAGTTAAACTTGCTTTCTTTAGTTTCTGTTTCTTGTGAAAAAGCAGAAAAATCATGTATTAAAAAAATGAATAAAATAATAGTGATAAGTTTTTTCATATTTACTCTTTTTGATTAACAATTAAAATTCTAACCAAACAAAGGTAGAAGTATTAAACTCAGATGTTATAAGGGTTTTAGCGTAATTGTGTTTACAAGAAATGCTTAGCCAATAGGTAAATTACCGATATTAAAAATTGTAAAAAATCAATTAAAAACAGTGCTATTTAGACAATTGATATCTAAATGTTTCTTACTTTTGAAAAGCTACTATGAAAACAATTTTCAGATATAAAACTACCATTACACAAAAGCTTTTTGTTTACTACCTTTTTTTGTGTTTAACAACGATTACCATTTTAAGTGTCTACTCCTATTATACTGCTAAAAGTGCACTTATTTCAAGAACTTACGATCAGTTAACATCGGTTCGATTTGAAAAAATCCAAAGTTTAAACCGATATTCAGAATTGAATATATTAAATAAGGATTCAGCGTTAACAGATAAAGATATTGAATCAATAAATTCTTTAATGTTTAATACAAATCCACGCAATGGCTTGGGAAAAACTGGCGAAGCATATCTTGTAGATAGCAATTACAAAATGCTTACAAGCTCCAGGTTTAAGGAACATAGAAATCCTGACATATTTGTAAAGACAAAAGCTACACAAGATGTTTTTATTGGTATGTCGGGGACAAATGAATACTTAGATTACAGAAATGTTAAG
>Ga0154355_1010_pt1 | contig 9982 bp, 6 predicted proteins | sample RifGroA2_FD_115883 | JGI IMG/M metagenome (GOLD analysis project Ga0154355, IMG submission 115883) | Bacteroidetes bacterium GWA2_31_9b
TAATTTTTGTTTTATATTTGCACAATGAATTCAGAATTTCAAAATATTTTAGAAAAGGTTTCTGCTTTGTATATGAAATATGGTATAAAAAGCATCACTATGGATGATGTTGCCAGAGAGTTAGGAATATCTAAAAAGACTCTGTACCAATTTGTTGAAAACAAAAACGAACTTGTCGAGAAGGTGGTTGACTATGTTATTAATCTGAAAGAATGCGGCTTTAAAAAGATTGATGAAATAAAAATGAATGCAGTCGAAAAACTTATTGAAGTTAATATGCATATTATTGAGAGCATGAAAGATTATAATCCGGCAACAGAGTACGATCTTAAAAAGTACTATCCTGAAATTTATGCAAAAATGCATTCAGTGCGTCGCCAAAGAATGCATGATTCAATTTTAGCTAATATAAAAAAGGGGAAAGAAGAGGGATTATATAGAACAGAGCTTAAAGAAGAAATAATTGCACGAATGCAAGTTAGCCGTTTTATGAATATGCACGAAGACGAGTTTCTTACAAAAAACGATCTGCAAAGATCCGAATTTATACACGAACTTTTTATTTATCATATTCGCGGAATAGCAAACGAAAAAGGACTTGAAGTACTTGAAAAAACATTACAAAAAATAAATTTCAATAATTATATATAATCAACTATAAATTAAAACAGAATGAAACAAAAAATTTTAATTAAAACCCTTTTATTTATACTTATTCCTTATTTTGGAATATCGCAACAAGACAGCTCAATAAATCTTAGTGTTAGTCAGGCGTTGGATTATGCTCTACAAAATAATTCGACTATACAAAATGCCAAAATAGATGTAATAATTGCTGAAAAAAAAGTATGGGAAACAACAGCAATAGGATTACCTCAAATAGAAGCAACAGGATCGTACTATAACAACCTAAGCCTGGCAACACAATTAATTCCTGCTGAATTTTTTGGAGGTGAACCCGGAACATTTGCAGAAATCCAGTTTGGTACCAAACATAATTTTAATGGAACTCTTACAGTTTCTCAATTATTATTTAATGGTTCGTATTTAGTTGGTTTGCAAGCTGCAAAAATTTACCGTAGTTTTTCTGAAAAAAACCTGTATAAAACAGAACTTGAAACAAAGGCAATAGTAGCCTCAACATATTATACAATATTGTTAGCACAGGAAAACTTACAGATACTTCAGGAAAACTTTAAAAACATTCAGGAAATATCCCGACAATCAAATGCAATGGCAGAAACCGGATTTATTGAAGATATTGAAGCAGATAAATTAAAAATTACAGTTGGATCGCTTGAAAATTCGATCAAATCACTTCAAAGACAAATTGATTTTTTAAACATGATGTTTAAAATCCAACTTGGTATAAATAAAGAACAATCCGTTGTTCTTACTGATAATTTAAACGATATTCTTTTAAAAATAAACATCAATGAATTGCTTCAAAAAGAATTTAAAGTAGAAGAACAGGCAGATTATCAAATTGTTAAAACACAAGAAGATTTAATGGCACTTGATGTAAAACGATATAAATCAGAATATCTTCCTTCTTTATCTGCATTTTATAATTTTCAGGAAAACGCAATGAGAAATGATTTTAATCCCTTAGATAGTGAAGAAAAATGGTTTGAATCTTCTATGTTGGGCTTCCAAATAAACATTCCAATTTTTAATAGTGGATTAAAAAGATCAAAATTACAACAAGCACAGCTTGAGTTGAAAAAAGTAAATAATACAAAATCTGTTTTAGAATCAAATCTTTATTCATTGTTATTACAAAAAAGAAACGAATTTATTACAGGTCAGGAAACTCTCGAAAATGCCAATGGTAATATGCAAGTTTCTAAAAAAGTACTTAACAATATTAGTATAAAACATCAAAAAGGACTTGCATCAAGCCTGGAGTTAACACAAGCAAATTCAGATTATTTAACAACAGTGTCAGAATATACTCAATCTGTTGTTACACTTTTAAATGCAAAAATTGAATTAGAAAAAATATTAAACAATTTATAGAAAAATGAAGAAAATTATAGTTTTTACAGTAATTGCAGCATTAGCAGCCTGTAGTCCAAAGTCAAAAAACGAAACATTAGCTGAATTAACAGCGAAAAGAGATTCGTTACAAAAAGCACAATCAGAAATTAGCATTCAATTAAATACCATAGAGAGCCAGATTGCAGAAATTGATTCTACAATCAATCCTAATGATATTAAATTGATAAAACAAATTACCAATCAGAAAAACCGCATTGTAAGTCTTGAGCAAAAAATCGCAGCCTTGGAAAACCAAATGACTGCTCGCGATCAAAAATTATTAATACCGGTGGCAGTAAAAGAAATCCAAAATGAAACATTCGCCCATTATATAATTGCTCATGGCGATGTTGAAGCTAAAAACTCTGCAATGATTAGTCCTGAAATGGGTGGCCGTATTGAAAAAGTATTGGTTAAAGAAGGCGATTTAGTAACCAAAGGACTTTTATTGGTTTCGTTAAATACTGATGCTATAGATAAACAAATTGAAGGATTAAAAAGCAGTCTCGATTTTGCTACAAAAACCTTTAATAAACTCGATACTCTTTGGAATCAAAATATCGGATCCGAAATAGATTATTTATCAGCAAAAAACAATAAAATAAACCTTGAAGCCCAAATGGAATCGCTGCAGGCTCAAAAACGAATGGCTCAAATAAGAGCTCCATTTGATGGTATAGTTAATAAAATTTATTCTAAACAAGGAGAAATTGCAGGTCCGGGATTTCCTGTTATTGAATTTGTTAATCTTAAAAAGATAACAATTAAATCAAATGTTTCTGAATCATATATTGATAAAATATCAAAAGGAGAACCCGTTGAACTTAGTTTTTCATCATTACCAGGTTATATCGTTAAAACCACAATTCTACAGGTTTCAAAGGTAATTAATACAAATAGTAGAACATTTCAGATTGAAATGGAAATAGAAAATCCCGGCGACAGAATTAAACCTAATATGGTTTCTACAATTATGATTAGCGATTTTAAATCAAACGATGCTTTTGTTGTTCCATCATTAGCAATACGAAAAGATATAACCGGTAACTTTGTTTATGTTGTTAATACTGTAAATAATAATAATATAGTAGGTAAAAAATACATAACTACAAGTTTGTCGTATGATGATAAAACACAAGTTATTGGTGGTTTAGTTATTGGAGACAAAGTGATTGTTAAGGGATATCATCTTGTAAGTGCTGGTATAGAAGTAAATCTTGTTAATTAATTTGAAAATCGGTTCACATGAAAGAGAAAAAATTATCAGAACAAATCATCAGGGAGTTTAAACTAACTACCTGGGCTTTAAAAAATAAAAATACTGTTTATCTGCTTACTGCAATACTCTTTTTTTTTGGAGTTTATTCATACCAACATTTACCAAAAGAATTATTTCCAGAAATCGTTTGGCCACAAATTATGGTACAAACAGTTTATCCAGGAAACTCACCGGAAGATATTGAGAATCTGGTTACAAGGCCATTGGAAAAAGAAATAGAAAACGTACGTGGATTAAAAGAAATAACATCTATTTCAGCACAGGATGCATCTATGATTTTTGTTGAATTTAGCACTGACGTTGATATTGAAGATGCATTACGCAGAGTAAAAGATGTGGTTGATAATGCTAAAAGAGATTTACCTCCTGTAGGTAACGATTTTCCCGGTCCAAATGTTTTCGACCTTGACTTTTCGGAATTTGCAATTTTAAACATCAACCTTTCGGGTGACTATAGCGTGGAAGAACTAAAATATTATGCCGAAATACTTCAAGACGAATTTGAAAGTATTCCCGAAGTTTCAAAAGCATTAATTGAAGGAGTTAACGATCGTGAAATAAAAATAAATGTTGATTTACTCAAGCTTGAAGCTCTCGAAATATCTTTCTTCGAGATAACCAATGCAATACGTGCTGAAAATATATCAATGGCAGGTGGAGAAATTTTACTAGGTCAAACACGTAGAAGTATTCGAACAATTGGTGAATTTAAAAATATTCATGAGCTTGAAAATATCATAATAAAAAATAAGGATGGTAATATTGTTTATTTAAAAGATGTAGCTGAAGTAATTGATGGTTATGCCGAACCAACAAGCTTTGCCCGTTTAAATAAAAAATCTGTAGTATCAATTCAAATTGTTAAAAAAGGTGGCGAAAACCTCTTGTCAACAACGGATAAAATATATGCGAAGCTTGATGAAGCCAAAGAAAATAATGTTTTGCCTAAAGCTATTGATATTTCCATAACAAACGATCAGAGCGAATCTGTTAAAATGCAGTTAAGCAATCTTGAAAACAGCATGATTATGGGGATGATTTTTGTGATCGTCATATTGTTTTTCTTTCTAGGTACTCGTGATGCACTTTTCGTCGGATTAGCAATTCCAATGTCGATGTTTATTTCGTTTGTTGTTATTGGAGCAATCGATTTCCGAATTAACATGATTGTTCTGTTTTCGTTAATACTTGCGCTGGGAATGCTTGTTGATAATGCCATTGTTGTTGTTGAAAACATCCATCGGTTTCTAGACAATGGGTTTACACCATTTGAAGCAGCAAAACAAGCTGTAGGTGAAATTGCCATTCCTATTATTGCATCAACAGCCACTACACTTGCAGCTTTTTTTCCACTTGCTTTATGGGAAGGAATTATGGGAGAGTTTATGAAATACCTTCCTATTACTCTTATAATTGTATTAACATCATCATTATTTGTTGCATTAGTAATAATCCCGGTTGTAGCAGCCACATTTATGAAATTAAAAACTCCCGACGAAAACGGAAAAGCTGAACGCCGAAGAAAAAGAGCTTTTAAAGTTGCTTTGGGAATGATTGTTATTGGAGGTTTATTGTTGTTAACAGGAAAAAGAGTATTTCCAAACATTCTCATTTTGTTTGGAATTATTGGTTTAATGCATGTTTTATTTCTCCGTAAAGTTGAAGCCTGGTTTCAGGATGTATTCCTTGGAAAACTTGAACGCCTTTATGAAAGAACCTTACGATTTGCATTACGTGGCCGTAATCCTTTTAAATTTTTAGCCTGTACTATAGGTTTGTTAATTTTAACTATATTTCTCTTCTTTTCGCGCCTACCCGATGTTATGTTGTTTCCTGATGCTGATCCAAACTACATAAATGTAGTTATTGCATTACCTGTTGGAACTGATATTACAGGTACAAATGATTTTGTAAATATTCTGGAAGATGATGTTATTTCATTTTTCGAACCACATAAAAATAAACAAGGTATTCCAATTGTAGAATCTGTTTTAAGCACTGTAGGTAAAGGTGATCCTATGGATTTTTCAGCAGGTTCAAAACCAAATCAGGGAATTATTACAATTACATTTATTGACTTTGAAATTAGAGGAACTGAAAATAGCACTTCGGAATTAATGAGCAATTTAAGTAAACATATAATGGGAAAATACCCGGGAGTTGAAATTGAAGTATCTAAAGACGAAGGTGGCCCACCTGCAGGTAAACCTGTAAATATTGAAATTATTGGTCAGGAATTCGACAAACTTGTATATTTAGCTGATACTTTAAAAAACTACATTGAATTGGCGAATATTGATGGTATTGAAGGATTAAAAATGAACATTAGCACACAAAATCCTGAATTGCAGATTTTTATTGACCGTGATAAAGCTCAACGTTATGGATTATCGACTCAGATGATTGCTTATACAATTAGGCAATCGTTATTTGGAGAAGAAGTATCTGATTTTAAAGTTGGTGAAGATGAATATCCCATACAAGTTCGTTTAAAAGACGAATATAGATATAACCTACCGGTAATGATGAATATGAAAATACCTGTTTTTGGCGATGGCCCTCCAGCATATATTCCTCTTTCTGCCGTTGCCGACTTTACTTATACTACATCATTTAGCTCTGTACGTCGTAAAGATTTGGATCGTGTAATTACTTTATACTCAAATGTTATTGAAGGACACAATGCAAATACTATAAACACACAGATTGAAGCCCTTTTAAGTACTTTTGAAATGCCTGCTGGTTATCGTATTGAGTTTACCGGAGAACAGCAAGAACAAAACGAATCATCTGCTTTTTTAGCGAATGCCATGTTAATAGCTTTGGCTCTAATAATGCTGATATTAGTAACACAGTTTAATTCAATAATTCTATCGCTAATCATATTTACAAGTATTATTTTCAGTACTATAGGTGTTTTTGGCGGATTGTGGACTTTTAATATGGATTTTATTATCATCATGACTGGTATTGGTATTATTTCTCTTGCTGGTATTGTTGTTAACAATGCGATTGTTTTAATAGATTATATAGAATTACTAAAAGCAAGAAAAAGCAAAGAAATGGGTATTGAAGATAGTACTTATTTACCAATAGATGTAGCAACAGATTGTGTTGTTCAGGCAGGAAAAACCAGGTTAAGACCCGTACTATTAACAGCAATAACAACAATTTTAGGGCTATTTCCAATGGCGATTGGATTAAACTTTGATTTTGCAGGATTATTCCAGAATTATGATCCTCATATTTATTTTGGTGGTGATATGGCTGCATATTGGGGTAATATGTCGTGGACAGTAATATTTGGTCTTACATTTTCGACTTTTCTTACTCTTATTATTGTACCGGTTATTTACCGAATTACAATTATAACAAAGAAGAAAATTATGAGCATACTCGGCTTACACAACAACAATAAAAACAATAAGATAGCTGAAGTATAAAGTTAAATTAAAAGCCCGGGTTAAAATCCGGGTTTTTTTTGCTTGACATTTAACCACTTATGTTATAACTTTAATAACTTTTTAAATTTTGTATCAATATTTAGTTAATATCAAAATTTATTATCTAAAACTCTTCGATTAAATATTTATTCACAAACACCCCAACCATGACAGATCTTTTAAATAACAAAATATTGGTTGTTGAAGATGATATTGACAACCTCGAATATTTTAAACGATTACTGTTGATTAAAGGTGCCGATGTTATTTATGCAAAAACTGGTGAAGAAGCTATAGATATTGTAAAGAAAGATGACTCTATTCGTCTGGTTTTAATGGATATTTTATTACCAGGAATGGATGGATTAGAAACAACAAAACAATTAAAAAAACTAAATCCTAGGTTGCCCATTATTGCCCAAACTGCTTATGCTATGCAAAACGACAAAGAAAAATGTATTAATGCCGGTTGCGATGATTATGTTTCAAAACCTATTGATACTAATTTATTAATACTTAAAATGAAACATTTGCTTCAGATTTATTTTTCTTAATTCTTTTTTAACTAATAATATTATAGCATTTTATTGTTTGTGTTGTTAGAATATAAATTTAATAAGTATTCATTTTATAAATAATTTAAAATTTTACAAGGCATTTTTCAATAATCTCTTTAGTAATTTCTTCTTTTATAATGTAATTTCTAGCTCCAGCTTCAAGCATTTGAGTTATATCCTGTAATTCGGAATGAAACGAAACCGCAATTATTTTAATATCCCGATACATATCAACCACTTTTTTTGTTGTTTCTGTACCATTCATTATTGGCATTTCTTTATCCATAAAAATAATATCAATTGATTGTTTATGTAGAACTTCCATGCATTCGACACCATTATATGCAATAAAAATTTGTGTAACCCGGTCGGCAAAATGTTCCTGAATCATAAACCTTAATGCTTCGATAAAGTGCTTGTTATCATCGACTAAAAGAATGTTCATTTTCATAGTTTCAAATATTAAATGTTCAAATTTGTATCAATAATATTGCATTTTGTTGTTAATTCAAAACGAAATCCTTTTACTTTTTTAGGGCTAAAATTATATTTCCCATTTATTGTTTTAATACGATTTACAATGTTTTGTAATCCCATTCCTTTTTTATTATCTGAAAAATTTTCTTCTATAATAAAACCTACTCCATTATCATAATATTCAAGCAATAAGTTCTGATTTTCAAAATTTAAAAAAATCTCCACTTTGTCGGCATTTGCATGTTTAATCGTATTGTTATATAATTCTTTAATAATTCTGTAATATACGGTTTCAATATTCGATTCAAAACGATTATTTTCAATATTCGTTATAAACTGAATTAACATTAAATTTTTTGATTTCTCAAAAAATGATTCAATAGCTGTTTTTAATCCATATTTATTTAATAAATATGGATTTAGGGCAGTGGAAACTTCTCTTATATTATGAATAGATTCTTCGGCTAATATTTTTAATTGTTCCAGAATATATTTTCCTTTTAATTCATCTTTGTTTATTGACAATAAATTAATATACATTTTTAAACTTGAAAGCAATGGACCAACTTCATCGTGTAAATCACTTGCTAACCTTTGTCTTTCTTTTTCTTCAGTTTCAATTACAGCATGTATTAATTTTTTCTCTAGTTGTTTTCTATCTTGTATATTTCTAGCAACTGTTAAAATTGCTTTTTCATTATCATAATCTATAAGTTTGCTATAAACTTCTAACTTTATCAATTCTTTATCTTTATTATATGCCTCAACTTCTATCATTGGAAGTTTTTCACCATTTATTAATCGTTGATTTCTTTTGTGAATTTCGTCTCTATAATCTTCTGATACAATACTCACTAATTTTTGACCTATGATTTGATTAAATTCTAAACCTGAATTTTCTAATATCGGTTCATTCACATTAATTATGGTTCCATCAATTTTCGCTATTGCAATTAAATCGCTTGTACTGTTAAAAATATTTCGAAACTTTTCTTCACTTGCTTTTTGTTTTCGTTCAATTAATTTACGTTCAGTAATATTTCTAATAATTCCTAAAACATAAGGATCATTATCAATAATTATAACATCTGCAGAAATTAGAACAGTAATTATTTCTCCTGATTTGATTCGCATATCAAATTCAAAATTACGTACCTCACCATTAATTAATTGATTAAGATAATTTTCACGATCCTTAACATTTACCCAAATATTTAATTCAACAGTTGATTTACCTATTGCATCTTCTTTTGTAAAACCAGTAATCTGAGTACATCCATTATTAATATCAAATATTTTTCCAGTTTGAATATCTGTAAGAATTATGGCATCGGGAGTAGAATCGAATATTTTAGAAAATTTATCTTCTGATATTCGAAGTTTTTCAATCGCTTTATATTTTTCTGTTACATCTCTTACAATTGCCTGAATAATTGTTTCTTTACCAATTTTAAAAGAATTCAAACTCACTTCGGCATTAAATAAAGTACCATCGAAACGTTTGTGTATCCATTCAAAAGTGTGAATTTCTCCATTTAAAGCTGCGGTTATACGTTTTTTGGCTTCTTCTTTCGATGGTTTTCCGTTTGGTTGGAATTCAGGACTAAAAACATAAGGAGACTTTCCAATAATTTCATTCCGTTTACATCCAAATATTTCAAGTGTTTTATTATTACAATCAATAAACTTTTCATCCTTCATTAGAAAAATTGAATCATTTGCGCTTTCAAATAACATTCTGAATTTTTCTTCGCTTTCACTTAAAGCTTTTTTTGCTTTATCTTTTTCTGTGATATCTTCCACTAAACAAATACCAGAAATAATTTCATCATTTGAATTTTTTATACCCTTAAAAATTATTCGTACATAGGTTTCTTTATCTGCTGTTACAGATTTATACCAATCTTCATAATGACTAATTCCTTTTTTTAAAGATTGTTTAACCGATTTAATGATCTTTTCATTTTTCAAATCATTGAGCATACTTAAACCAATCAGCTTTTCTCTGGATGAACCAATAATATCAACAAAATTCTCATTGCAATCTGTTATTACTCCCATGTAATCATAATGCATTATTCCAAGTGGTGAATTATAAAAAATATTTTTATATTTTTCTTCACTTTCTTTTAATGCTTTTTCAGATTCTATGTGGTGGGTTATATCTTGAATTGTACCAAGTATTC
>Ga0154355_1148_pt6 | contig 9932 bp, 9 predicted proteins | sample RifGroA2_FD_115883 | JGI IMG/M metagenome (GOLD analysis project Ga0154355, IMG submission 115883) | Bacteroidetes bacterium GWA2_31_9b
GGGAATAGCTCGTTTGCTCGATCGTTTTAATCCATCCGACCCAATAACTGCTGATGAAATTCTAAGAATCGAACATTATATCGATACAGAGCTCTCTCCTTTATATGATGCATTTAATAAGTATAAACCAGTAAGATTAATTGGTTCATCAGGAACATTCGATACAATTCGTTCATTGATTATAGAACGAAAAGGAATGAAACGAGGAGACAATACGGACAAAAATTCATATCGTATTGACCTGATTGATTACCAGAATCTACATACCGATTTATTAAAATCAACATATAATGAAAGGCTGGAAATGAAAGGATTAGAATTTGTTCGTTTAGAAATGATTGTTGTAGCGAGTATTTTTGTTAATTTTATAATCAATAAATTCAATTTAAAATCGATTACTCAATCACACTTTGCATTAAAAGAAGGTATGCTTGATAAAATCATAAACGGATAAGTTATTATATATGGCCAAAATATTAGTTATCGACGACGAAAAAAGCATTCGCGAAACATTAAAAGAAATTCTTGAATATGAGAAGCACGAAGTTGAATTAGCAAGTGATGGAGAACAAGGGTTGGAGTTATTCAAAAGTGACAAGTACGATGTGGTGTTGCTTGATATAAAAATGCCCAAAAAAGATGGACTAGAAGTTCTTGATGATTTACTTGCTGAAACAACAGATATTCCAATAATTATGATTTCGGGTCATGGAAATATTGATACCGCTGTAGATTCAATAAAAAAAGGGGCTTACGATTTTATTGAAAAACCACTTGATCTGAATCGTTTGCTTGTGACTATCCGTAATGCAATGGATAAAAATTCCTTGATTAAGGAAACAAAAACATTAAAAAAACAAGTAAATAAAACCTATGAAATTATTGGAGAGTCAGCACCGATACAAAAAGTAAGAACTATGATCGAGAAGGTTGCTCCAACCGATGCTAGAGTTCTTATTACCGGCGATAACGGCTCAGGAAAAGAATTGGTTGCACGCTGGCTGCACGAAAAAAGTGAAAGGTCATCGAATCCTTTTGTTGAAGTAAATTGTGCTGCCATTCCATCAGAGCTTATTGAAAGTGAGCTTTTTGGTCACGAAAAAGGAGCATTTACTTCTGCTCATAAACAACGAAAAGGAAAATTTGAACAAGCTCATACAGGAACCATTTTTCTTGATGAAATTGGCGATATGAGTTTAAATGCACAGGCTAAAGTATTAAAAGCACTCGAAGAAAAAAAGGTTTCGCGTGTTGGAAGCGACAAAGATATTCATGTTGATGTTCGTATTATTGCTGCTACAAATAAAAATCTGAAAGAAGAAATTCAAAAAAATAATTTCCGCGAAGACTTGTATCATCGGTTAAGTGTTATTCTTATTCATGTACCATCGTTGAACGATCGTAAAGATGATATTCCATTACTTGCTGAGCATTTTAACGAATTAATTTGTGCAGATTATGGCGTAATAAAAAAACTGATTACGCCTGAAGCTATAAAAGAGTTGCAGAAAATTAACTGGACTGGTAATATTCGCGAATTCAGGAATGTACTTGAACGACTTATTATTCTTTGCGATAAAGAAATTACAGGTGACGATGTAATTGCATATGCACAACCGATTTCTAAATAATTATACAATTAGCATTTAACAGCAATACTATTTTTTGCTAATAGCTAAAAGCTAACGACTAACAGCTAAAAAAATGTCAAGAATAGAAAAGGATTTTTTAGGAGAAAAACAAATTTTCAAACAATCGCTTTACGGTATTCACTCTGTCAGAGCTCGTGAAAATTTTCCTGATAATACTCCATTTCATGCCGAATGGTATATGGCAATAGGTCAAATAAAATTAGCCTATTATCTTACATACAATAGTTTCAAAAATTCACTTAGTAAAAAAAGTGAAAATAACCTGGTTCAGTTTTTTGATGATTCAATAATTGAAGCATTAATAGAATCAGCCGAAGAAGTTGCCGAAGGTAAATATTTTCAGCATTTTATTGTTCCTGCAATACAAGGTGGTGCAGGCTCAAGTATAAACATGAATGTAAACGAAATAATTACCAATGTAGCATTAACTAAACTCGATCTCGATCCTGGTGATTATGATACAATTGATCCTCTTGAATACGCAAACATTTTTCAATCAACAAACGACATAATACCATCATCTTTAAAGATGGCTTCAATAAAACTTCTGGTGGAACTCGAGGATAAAATCAATGGGCTGAAACTTGATATTGAAAAACTTGAAAAACAGAGCAGGAATAAGCTTCGTATTGCATATACACAAATGGAGCAAACTGCACCTTCATCGTATGCTATACTTTTCGATTCATACAAAGAAGCTTTATCAAGAGATAAGTTACGTGTTTCGAAATGCATTGAACGAATAAATACATTAAATCTTGGTGGAGGTGAAATTGGAACCGGAATGGCAGTTCCTCAGTTCTTTATTATGGAAGTTATACCAACACTTCAAAAACTCACTAACCTACCTGTTAAAAAAGACGAAAACATGACCGACTCAACTAATAACTTAGATTCGTTGGTTGAATTACATTCCATTTTAAAAACTCATGCTGTAGATCTTGAAAAAATGGTTTCTGATATCCGTTTATTATCATCGGATCTTATTGGTTCAAAAGAAATAAGGATTCCTCAGAAACAAACCGGAAGTATTATAATGCCCGAAAAAGGAAATCCTGTTATTCCAGAATTTGTTATAAGTGTAGCTCATAAAGTATACGCAAACGACATGCTAGTTAGTTCGTTAAGTGCGCAAGGATGTTTGGATATGAATCCATATTTACCAGTTATTGGTAATGCTATTCTCGATAGTATTAAGTTGTTAATAGCAGCAAACAAGACTCTTAAGGAAAATATGTTTGAAGGGCTCACAATAAATAATGATTTAGCAGAAGATCGCTTGTATCATAGTTCTGCTGTTGCAACTGCCTTAACTCCATTTATTGGAAATACAAAAGCATCAAAGCTTGCAAAAGAAATACAAAAAAGCGGCAAAGATATTTTCAGGGTAAATAGCAAACTAAAATTAATTGACCCCGATAAATTGGAAAAAATACTTTCGACACAAAATATTTTAAAACAGGGATTTACCTTAAATGATTTAAAAGATTTTGGAGAATGAAATTTAGATTAACCCGCAAGAATTATCCTTTAATCATTATTTCAATTTTAGGAATTGTTCTTATTGCTTATACAACATCACGCGCATTTTTACTTTCATTAACACATGACGAAAGTTTTACTTACTTGTGGTATGTTCACGAATCATTTATGCAGATTATTTCAATGCATATTCCTAAAGCAAACAATCACATTCTTAACTCTATAGCCATAAAGTTTTTAACCTGGATTTTCCCTGCCAATGAATTTGTTGTACGATTGCCAAATTTAATAGCACACATCGCATATATTGTATTTTCTATTTTGATTTTAAAAAAATACAGAAACCCAGTTCTTATTATTGGTGGATTTATACTTTTAAACTTTAATCCTTATATGCTTGAATTCTTTTCATTAGCAAGAGGATATGGAATCTCTCTGGCGCTATTAACAGGCTCTGTTTACTTTTTTCTACAATTTATTGAAAAAGAAAAACAACAATTTATTTACTTTCCATTCATCTTGGGAGCTTTATCTGCAATTTCAAATCTGATATATATCCATTTTTATCTTGCTTTACTAATTACTTACAACATCATTAAAATCAATAATATACTATCCTTTAGATGTTTTAAAGAAAGATTATCTTCTTTTTTCAGGATTAACATTCCTTCCATTATAGTTACAACAACTCTTGCCCTAATTGTCTTTGAGCCTATTCGTAAGCTCAGTAAGTATAATGAACTATACGGACATGGAAATATAAGTTTTTATCAAGACACAATAATTACATTTATTAATAGTTCAAAATATACCCAAGATTATGGCTCTTTTACTGCGGAAAAAATATCATACCTGCTTTTAGGTTTGATTATGATATTAATAATTACTGCATTATTCGATTTATTTAAAAAGAAATTTTTAATTAGAGATTCCAAATTATCTATATTTCTATGCTTATTATTATTACCTGTTTTGAGCATCATTATGCAACATCAAATACTTGGCAGTGAATATCCAAGTATTCGTTTAACTTTATTCTTTGTTCCTTTATTGGGATTTTCGATTATTGCATTTTACATACACTATAAAAATCGGGTTATTAAGTACTTTTCGCTTTTTATAATCTCACTATTAGCTTTTTTACTTGCATTTCATACACTAAATTCTATGCAATTTAAATATGCCAGTGAATGGAAATACGATGCAGATACAAAAGAGATGACCAACATTTTGAAAAACGAAGTATTAAAAAATTGTCCCGGGAAGCAAGTAAAACTTGGCATAAACTGGATTTTTGAACCAACCATAAATTTTTATCGAATTACTAAAGATTACGACTGGCTTCAACAAGTTACACGCGATGGACTTACAGGGGATTATGATTATTACTATATTTTAAAAGAGAACCTTCCCGAAATAAAAAATGTTGAAATACTTAAGGAATTTAAAACAAGCAATACTTTGCTTTTAAAGAAAGTTGAAAAATAAATTTTTATTTATTTTTCTCAGGCTCACCTTTTAATGCACTTTCGTAATCAGGAAGTTGGATTAATTCCTGATAGTTTTTTGGAAATTTAAATTTTCCAAAGACAGCCCAATAAGCTTCTTTTGTCATAGAATCCCAATGAATTATTGTTCTACGATATTGTAGTGTTTGGAATAAATTAAGACTTATAAGCAGAAAGATTATTAATCCGGAAGTAATTTTTATTATCCTTTGCTTATCAAAAAGGAAATTCAAAAATACTGATAACGGAATAGACAAAAATACATAAGACTCTATTAACGGGCGAGCTCCAAATCCTCCACCATACCACCAGCTCCACCAGCTAAATATAATATACACATTGATTAACAAAAATAGAGTTATTGCAACTGAAAATTCTTTCATTTTTTTAAATAACAAAGGAATCCCCGCTATGGCAATAATCATAATAGGAGTATAAATAAGCCAACCTTTTCGATAACTAAATAAGCCATCAAGTATATGAGATTTTGTGAAATAAAATCTTTCAACCCCATACGAATAATAAAACCATTTTCCGGTAATTGCTTTCCAGTAAATGAGCTGTGGTGAAAAAACTAGTAAAACTAAAAAAGCTATTAATAACAGATGTAACCAGTACTTGCGTAATAAATTAAATTTCTGTTTTAGAGTCTCAAAAGAATATACTCCATAAATTATCGGAATTAAGAAAACAAGTAAATTTGATGGTCGAACCAATATAATTAACCCACCCAGAATGCCTAAAGTAAAACTAGTTATAACAGATTGCTTATTATGCCATTGAATTGTAAAATAAAAAAATGCGCTAAACAGAAAAAAACTAAACGAATGAGACATTTCTCCTTCATTGGTAACATAGAAAAAGAAGTTTGTACCAAATGCAATTATTAAAATACTTAGTGCTGTAATTTTATCGCTGAAAAATTGAAGCTGGATTTTCGATAAAATAATCAATCCCAGCAAACCATAGAATAAACCTGCAAAACAAATAAACATAGAATATATTTGGGAATACCCATTTGCATTAGAATCTGTAATTTGAGCAATCGCATGAGCAATAAAAAAGAAAGGTGAATACAAAACGGAAAGACCCATAGTCATTTTTTGTATCCTCGCTCCTTCCGGTGTATTCTGATACCAAATGCGACCTTCAAAATCTTTTGGCAAACTATCTTTAAATTGAAAAGTTAAATCTTTATAAATAAAAGCTGCAGGCAAATAGGAATAGTAAGAAACAGCATCGTTATTAATTACCAGATTTCTTTTCCATTTTGATATATTAAATACTGTCCATGTGTAAACAATTACAGTAAACAATAAAACCAAAAAAGTATATTTATTATTCTTGAACATATTAAATATATTTACTTTGCTCTAAATAAAACTGGTTCGTTGAAAAATATATACTTCATAATCGTATCCGTTTAAAACTTTAAATGACTCATCCGGCTTAAATGATTTTAATATTTCGAAACGAGGATTCTGAAGTAAAGAATCCAGTGGCAATTGTCCTTCGTTAGGCCCAAACTGTGCATCCCACTGCAGAATACTCCCTTCGGGCATATTTAATCCAGGATTTGAAATATCCGGGATTTTTTCGAAACACCTGTTTTGATCAAAAGGATTTACTCCTAGCTGATGAATAAAGAATAAATCGTAATAGTAAATCTTTTTCTCTGTAAGATTGTTATCTTTAACCCAATCGGCTGCTTGATCAATCAATTCCTCCCTGCCATCTAACTTTACAGGAACTTTGTAAATCTGAAAAGGAAGCTTTATAACGAATACAATCACAACAATTTTAACTACCAGCTGCAAAATCTGTTTAAACTTGAATAAATCAAAAATAAGATTAAATCCTCGCAAGCTAAGAATAGCAGCTACAGGCATTACTGCAGCCATTACTCTAATTAATCCTAGTGAACCGCCAACACCCTTCCACCATGCGATAGAATGTGCTGTAAGATAAATAAAGTAGCTTCCCAGAATAATAAGACTTTCTAAGGTAATTTGTTTTCGCTTTTTTTGATATCTTATAAAATCAATAATCCATGAAATAATTCCAATAAATGCCAAAGTTGCTAATGGTATTCCATTTATCAATTTAGTACTATTTATAAAGTGTGTTAATTTACCTGTACCATAAATCTCTTTTGCTCCTGAATATGGATTTTGAGTAATAAACCACAAAAAATCATCTAAAATAAAAAAACCAAGTAAACTAAAAATTAAAAACCCACTTAAAAGAAAAGGTATTGCCCTATATTTCTTTTCAAGAATAAAACCTGCTAAAAACAATGGCAAAATAACAATCCCTTCAGTTCTGGAGAGTATGATAAATGAAATAACTATGGATGAAGCTATAAATCGTTTATCAAAAAATAAATAAATTGAAAATACGAGTATCAGACTAAACAGAATTTCAGTTAATCCCGATAACATCAAAATAAAATAAACAGGAGTAAAACATGTAAATAGGATTACAAGCCAGGTATTAGTATATTCAAGTTTTCTGACTGTTAAATAAGCAAAAAATGCAGTTAGTAATCCGGCAATTACATTAAAAAACTGGATTCCTTTAAACCCAAATTGTGCAAACGGGGAACTTAAAATTGTAAATAGAGGTTTACCCCAATGATCCAGAAAAAAATGTGGATACCTGAAAGCATATCTGGCAAGTCTATAATGTGCATAATTATCAGCTCCTCCTTCTGCGGCTTCACTATATAGAACGAGTAAAGCAAAAAGTATAAATAAGGAAGTAAAAATAAAAAACAATGCTTTTACTCTTAACGATATTTTCATAATTTACTATTTTGATGCAAATAAATTATACTTAACAATACAGTAAATAGCTTTAAATCCATCTTTCCAATTTATTTTTTTACCTTCATCGTATGTGCGTCCGAAATATGAAATACCGACTTCGTAAATTCTAACACCCGGTATTTTGGAGATTTTTGCTGTTATTTCAGGCTCAAATCCAAAGCGTTTTTCTTTCAGCTTTATTTTTTGGATAATATCTGTTCGGATTAATTTATAACATGTTTCCATATCGGTAAGGTTCAGATTGGTAAACATATTCGATAGGGAAGTTAAAAATTTATTACCTATTGTATGCCAGAAAAAAAGTATTCTATGTGGATTTGACCCAATAAATCGGGAACCATAAACTACATCAGCATTGGCTTTAAAAACAGGTTGAAGCAAATCGGTATATTCATTTGGATCGTATTCTAAATCGGCATCCTGAATTATAAGGTATTCGCCAGTTGCATTTAAAATTCCTTTATGAATAGCTGCGCCTTTACCTTGATTTTTATCCTGATTAATTAACCGAATATTAGATTCTGAATGTGCTGCAATGTACTTCTCTATAATTTCTTTTGTCTGATCTTTTGAGCAATCATTTACAATAATAATTTCTTTGTTAATAGTACCAAGATCAACATCAATTACCTTATCAAGTATCTTGTATATTGTTTTTTCTTCGTTATATGCAGGAATTATAATTGATAATTTCTTTACCATATTTAATCTTTGATTTTTTTAAATTATTGAAAGCTAAAAATATTACTTATTTTTTAAACTGAATGTAAATGTAAATTTAAAAACAGAATTTAAAAAAAATAGTATTTAAAGAGTAACTCTATTATTTAATTGATAATATGATTTTATCTGTAAAACAATTATAAAGACTAATCTTTTTTCTCGTCAATACTTTAAGTATTTTCCTCTTTACTTCTTGCTTAAAATTTTGTAAATTAAGCATTTGTTTCATATTCTGTTTTTAAAAATTACTTATATGACAGCAATCATCAAGTCAAAAGGAAAAATTGCAATATTAACAGGGGGTGGTGATGTTCCGGGGCTCAACCCGGCTATTAGGGCTGTAACAATAAGAGCCTTGCGCGAAGGATATGAAGTAATTGGTATACGTAGAGGATGGGCTGGTTTAGTAAATCTTATAAGAGATAAAAAAGCAGATAACTCAGAATGGTACCAAGTGCTTACCGAAATTATTGTGAATAAATCTGCCCGGTCGGGAGGTACTTTTTTACACTCATCAAGAACAAATCCTGAAAAAGTTTCTAAATGCGATGTTCCAGAACATTTAAAAAATATATACACTAAAGAAAAGAACGATCTAACTTCCGAAGTTTTAAAAAATATTGAGTTTTTAAGTATTGATTATCTTATTCCGATTGGAGGCGATGATACATTAAGTTACGCTGTTCGTTTATATAGAGAGAATATTAAAATTGTAGGTATTCCTAAAACTATGGATAACGATGTTCCTGGAACAGATTATTGTATAGGATTTAGTACTTGTATTACCCGAACAATTCAAATGACAAACAATTTACGTACGTCCGCTGGATCTCACGAACGTTTTTTAGTAATCGAAGTTTTTGGAAGATATGCTGGTTTTACTGCAATGTTACCTACTATGGCAGGAGCTGCAAACAGATGCGTTATACCAGAATATCAGTTCGATATTGAAAAACTTACTGAACTTTTAGTAGAAGACCGATTTAATAACCCAAGTAAATATTCCGTAGTATTAGTTTCTGAAGGAGCTATGTTTAAAGGAGGAGAAATGGTATATGAAAGACAGGAGAAAGACGCTTTCGGTCATGCAAAACTTGGGGGAATAGGCGATTTAGTATCATATAAACTAAAAGAATTATCACCAAAATACAACAATGGAAAACCTATTGGAATAATAAATCAAAAGTTAGGTTATCTGGTACGTGGTGGCGACCCCGATGCTGTTGACTCCATTGTTCCAATGGCTTACGGAAACCTGGCACTCGATTTAATTCTTAAAGGAATACACGGACGGCTTGTTGTTCTCAGCAACGGCAGATACGACAACATTCCGATTGAAGTAGTTATAAATTCGAAAAAGCTTGTAAACGTTAATAAACACTATAATATTGAAAGATTAAGGCCATTTTATAAAAGCTTTGAATTGCAACCATTGTTTATTATGACTAGCGAATAAACTTATATTTACATTAATTCTCTCAATACTTGATACTTGATACAATTATTTTCTTTTATTAATTTTTATATCCTTAATATTTAACTGAATTGTAGCTTTTTCCCGGAATGTATTTTCATCAATTGAATAACAGATATCGAAAGAATTACCCTTTCGAATGTAATCGAAAAAACCTGATTGCTGAAAAGCAATTGCCGGATAAGACTTAAATGGCTCATCTTCGTGAATAATTCCTAACTTCAAGTGCTCTTTGCTTGGTCCAACTACTCTTGCCTCACCGTTG
>Ga0154355_1012_pt1 | contig 9916 bp, 6 predicted proteins | sample RifGroA2_FD_115883 | JGI IMG/M metagenome (GOLD analysis project Ga0154355, IMG submission 115883) | Bacteroidetes bacterium GWA2_31_9b
AAAGCATCTTTAAGCATAGGACAAACAAAATATTATAAAGAAGAACGAAACCAGCTTTATGGTTCACAAATTCCGACTTCAACCAAAACCTATGAATACAAATCGGTTGATGCAAACCTCGATATTGATATTCTACCAGTAGTTTCTGGAGATAATCAAATTACATTGGAAATTAGTGTAAAACAATCCGATTTTGATTTAACTGCTTCATTGGGCGAAGGTGCTCCACCTGATAAACGGAACAAATCGTTCCAATCTACCATTCGAGTTAAAAACGAAGAGGTTGTTTTATTGGGAGGTTTAGAACAGTCACTCAATAATGAATCGGGTTCCGGATTACCATTTATTACAAGGATTCCTATTTTAAAATGGTTATTTAGCTCAAAAACTAAAAATAAATCGAACGCCAAACTGAATATTTTTATTAAACCAACAATTATAGGATAGTGATTCAGGGTTTATTAAATAGTAATTTTATTAAGGGTTCAAAATCCCTGGGTATTGATTTATTTATCAATGCCGATGGTTCGTTTGACATCAATTGCGTTATACTAAACCAAAATAAAAACAAGGTATCAATTGAAAAAAAATACTCCGGTTTAACATCCCTGAAAAACCTGAATGATAAGGAATATAAAGGCCTACCTGTTTCACTTTCTGTTGATGGACGGGGAATTTTATTCAAGAAAATTGAAAAAAAACAAGGATTTAACACCTTGCAGCAATTATTACCCAATGCAAAGGAAACGGAGTTTTACTCTCAAAGTATTTCTTCGACGGAAAACTTTGTTTTTGTTTCTGCTGTTCGCAGAGATGTTATCGATCCGGTGCTGGATGAATTAAAATCGAACGATCATTTTATTGTAAGCCTGAACATCGGCCCTTTTGCTATTGCAAACATTTTAGGATTGGTTGAGAATACATCGGGTTTACTTACCAATAAATACCAGGTTACTTCTGTTGATGGATTACTTGATTCAATTTCCCGGGTAAATGAATCTAAATTAATAAGTTATAAACTGGGTGGCGAAGAAGTTTATTCCGAAGAACTTATTGCTTATGCTTCAGCTCTGGATTTTTATATTCATTATTCCGATATCAAAGCAATTGAAAAAATAAATGAATATAAAAGCGAGTATATTTATAAAAAGCTTTTTACGATTACCGGTTGGGGAATTTTAATCTTTTTTCTGGTTCTGTTAATGATAAACTCCATGTTTTATTCAAAATACAACGAAAAATTGAATAATCTTTCGTTTACCTATAATCAGAATCAGGAGCTTTTCAGAAAACTGGATACTTTGCGAAGCGAACTAAAATTGAAAGAAGAGTATTTTGTAAAAAGTGGTTTTCTCGATGAATCAAAACTTGCGTTTTATACCGATCGAATAGCAGAATCATTACCCAGTGAAATTCATTTAACAGCATTTAACTTTAATCCGCTAAAAGTAAAAATGAAAGAGAATAAACCGATTGAATTTTTAACAGGAACAATAAATATTTCGGGTACAGTTACTCAAAGCATTATTCTGAATAACTGGGTTAAGGGATTAAAAAAAACCGACTGGATAAATAGCATTGCCATTATTGGGTACAATCAGGAAAGTGCAGAAATTCCTGCTGAGTTTACAATTCAAATTGATATTAAATAAGATATGTTCAACCAGCTTACATATAAAACAAAAATCATTTACCTGGGAATAGCCTTTTTGCTATTTCTGATTTTATCGTTTAAGCTGGCGATTAATAAAACATGGAGTCTAAAGTCGCAATGTACCGAAATTGAGAATCACATGGACCAATTAAAGACTGCGCCTCAGCAAATAGCACTTATTAAATCAAAGCTGGATGCTATTGATGCCAAGGTTGGAGATAAAAAAATTGAACAGGTAAATTTTGAAGCATTGATCATTGAACACATCAGCACTTTTTGTAAAAACAACAATCTGGTTTTAAAGGATTACCCCGGAATTCATCAGTATAAGCAACAGGATTACTTAACTGAAACATGCAAGATTACTGTTGAAGGTGGATTTATTAAATTGCTCAGGTTGGCGAATGAAATTGAACGGAACTTTTCGTACGGGAAAGTTTCATCACTTAACTTTTATTTGCAGAAGAATTTTTCGACTAAGAAAAATGAACTGCTTTTAGAGATTTATGTACAAAACATTAAAATGATAAAGGAATGAAAAATATATTGTTAATTCTATTTTTAGCAACAGTGGCATTGGTAGCCTGTGACGATTTTTTCGAACAAGACCTAAGCGATAAATTAGTAGTTCTTGTTGCACCAGCCAATGGAATAATTACAAGCAGCTCATCCTTTACATTTTGGTGGGATAAGGTTGATGGAGCATCAAAATACAACCTGCAAATCGTTAAACCATCGTTTACTGCTGTAGAACAATTGCTTCTTGATACAAACCTAACAACTACACAATTTCCTTTTCAATTATTCCCCGGTTCGTTCGAATGGCGTGTAAAAGCTTATAATGGCTCAAGTGAAACGCCTTATACAACATATACGCTAAGTGTTGATAGCAGTATGGACTTATCGCAAGCTATTGTTGTTCTGAATGCACCAATAGATAATTTTGCTACAAACAATACGACAATAAGTTTTAGCTGGTCAGAAATCACCTTTGCCGAAGAGTATCAGCTCCGAATCAGAAAAGACAGTTGGACAGGGGAATTTATTTACAATCCAAATCCAACAATTGAAAGTTTTGACGAAACTGAAATAAGTAATGAAGGAAATTACGTTTGGGGAGTACAGGCATTGAATAGTTTTTCATCATCACCATTTCAAACCCGCATTTTAATTGTTGATCTCACAGCTCCTCAAAAACCTACACTTACTTCTCCTACCAATGGTGAAGTAACTGGAACCAATGTCACATTTCTGTGGTCGCGACCAACAGATACTGGATCAACAATTACCGACAGTTTGGTTGTTTCAACCGATTCAACATTCGTAAACAGCAACGAGATTGAATTTGCAACAACAGCTACAACATATTCAACATCATTTGATATAGCTGTTGGAAACTCACAGAAATATTTTTGGAGAGTTCGTTCAATCGATGCCGCAGGTAATAAAAGTGATTATTCTTTGGTAAGAAAATTTACTGTAAAGAATGAAAAATAAAAAACTTACATATATCCTGTTACCATTAGTAATCCTTGTTTGGGGATTGGTGGTTTATCGCTTTTTTTTCGAAGGGAAAAAAGATTCAGACAGAGCACCTGTGCTTGAAAATAAAAAAGAAATCAAAACAGAAAAAGAAAACAAAGAACAGTATATCTTAATTGCAAATTACCGTGATCCCTTTTTGGATCATGTGCCAGCAATTATTCAGAATGATGAATCTGACGAAAAGAAGGCCGAGACTAACACCACAAATCTACGAAGACAAAGATCCAATGTAACAAGTATCCGATGGCCTGAAATAAGCTATGGAGGATTTATAAAAAATGATAAAGAAAATAAATACACTATTCTTGTGGGTATAAAAAGTCAAAATTACCTGGTAAATGTTGGCGATACTATACAAAATATCCACATAAAAGCATTTTACCGGGATTCAATACTTATTGTTTACAACAACGAAGAAAAAACACTTAAAAAATGAAAAAAATTGGTTCTTCCATAGCTTTAATCATCTTTACAGCAATTATTTCTGTTGCTCAAAAATATGAAGTTAACACCGACACCAGAAGTATTGTTTTAAATTACCCCGATTCTACTATAAAATGTGAAATACTGAATACCGATAAATCTATTACATGCGATAATAATCTGGTTTATTTTTGGTATTCGACCGACAAAATAAATACGAACCGCGGTGGAATTGGCGGAAAAACGTTGAATGGCACTTACCATGTTACTTCAAAATCAGGAAGCTTGCTTGTTCAGGGTTCATTTAAACTTGGTTTAAAAGATCAGGTATGGAAATACTGGTATTCAAATGGGGAATTGAAGAAGGTTGAAACATGGAATAAAGGAAAACTTAATGGAATACAAGTTAATTATAGCCATTCCGGAAAAATTCAAAATGAATTGAATTTTAAAGATGGATTATTAAATGGAAAATGCGTTTATCATAGTGCTGATACTATAATTACAAGAGAATATAAAAACGGAAATGAAATAATTAAGGAAGACAAAGCACCTTTATTTGAACGGATTTTCAAAAAGAAAGACAAAGAAAAGGTTGATGAAGTTTCTGTTCAACCCGTTAAAACTGAATCTGGTGACGAAAATTAGAAAAATACCTGCCGGAGCCCTTTATTATGCTGTTTTTATTTCGTTTATTATTTCTGTTATAAGCGGCCTGCTTATTTCATACACATTTTTGTATAATTCATATATCGACAGGCAAGCAATACAGGATCAACTGCAATCAAATGTAAAATCGGGAATTAATCTCGTTTTAAAAAATCCTAAATTAGCAAACTACTCATCAACAGAAGAAATTAAACTCTACGATAACGATATAACAGCAGTAACAAGAAAGCATTGGGGAGTTTACGATTTATTATTTGCCGAATCGAAACGAAGAAGCCATACATACAAAAATATTGCTTTTGTTGGTACCAATATCCGTAAAACTGAAAATGTAGCCCTTTATCTGGCCGACCAAAAAAAATACCTATCCATTAGCGGAACAACATTAATAAAAGGAACCTGTTATTTACCAAAACTCGGAATTAAACGAGCTTACATCGAAGGGCAAGGTTATCAAAATAAAGAGTTGGTTTATGGTGCCATACAACAAAGTAAAGAGCAATTGCCTTCATTATATTCAGAGAAAATAAAATACCTGGAAGAACTGGTTAAATTAAAAATTTCAAATGCCGACAGTACCATTGAATTAATAGGCCAAAACATAAGTTCCGGGATTTTTAATTCGTTTTACAATAAACCAATATTTGTTTATTCTGAAAAGTTAAACCAATTAAGTGGATTAAATATTTCGGGTAATGTAATTTTAAAGTTTGAGCAGGAAATAGAAATACAGGCTTCCTGTAATTTCAACGATGTTATTATTATAGCACCTTCGGTAAGTATTCACGATGGATTTACAGGGAATATTCAGGTATTTGCAACTGATAAAATTGTTGTAGGTGAAAGGTGTAAACTGATGTTCCCAAGTTTTTTAGCTGTAATTAAAGATAAAGGTGATGAAATGAATTCAGTACTGATAGGTAAAAATTCTATTGTAGCTGGAGGAGCAATGTTATACACAACCGAAGCTACAGTAAAAGATCCATACATTATGAAAATTAGCGAAACAGCTACTGTTTATGGTTTAGTTTATTGCAATGGGTTTATTGAGCACAAAGGCAACATTTATGGTTCATTGTATTGCGATGGCTTTACACTAAAAACCCCTGCATCACTATACGAAAACCACTTGTTAAATGCAGTAATCGATTATTCCCAAATACCTAAAAATTTTGTTGGTACAAACCTGCTAACTCAACCCATTAACGAAGAAATAATTAAATGGATAGATTAATTTGCAGACTGGCAATAATTTAGAAATAAATAATGTAATTCCAAAATCACTCCTTAGAATCGATTTAAATTACAATACAACATTTCCTTGAAAACCGTTATTTGGTTCTTATTTACTGATACTTCGTAAGTTATGGATATAATCGTGTTATTAAACATATTTAGTTGTTTGTTTTGTTTAACTAGCTTTGAAATTCTTTTAAAAAAAATACATTTTTCACAATTCTGTATATAACTGTTAATCAAATAATAATATGAAAAAAATAATTATTGGCATTTTGTTGTTATCCTTCATTCAGGTGATTTATGGACAAGAATTACAAGATGGAATAATGGAAATTGTTCCACCTTCACCCTCTGCACATCAATTAACTAAATATGGAGACGTTCCTATAAATGAAGCTTCAGGAAGAATTACACCTTCAATTCCAGTTTATAACTATGTGGCAGGTAAATTACAACTTCCAATAAGTTTAAATTATATTGGAAATGGAGTTAAAGTTGACCAATTAAGTGGTTGGACAGGTATTAATTGGAATTTAAATGCTGGAGGTTCAATTACCAGAACAGTAAGAGATATCCCTGACGAGAATGCATATCCTGCAAAAAGAATATTATTCAATGAAGATAGTCTAATGACAATGGATTTTAGAACAAACAGCGATGATGTTCTTCTTTTAAATACTATTGAAATGAGTAAGCTTTATGATACACAGACTGATATTTTCAATTTTTCGTTTTGTGGTTATTCTGGGAGCTTCTACTTAGATAAAAACTTAACTCCTGTTCTTGCTAACTTTGACAAAGAACTTGAAATAAGAATTACATCATATAATTATGATGATGGTATCAAGGGTTTTTTTATTAAAACACCCGAAGGTATTCAATATTTATTTGGTGATGAGAATGCGACTGAAAGAACTAGATCAAATCCTAATATTCCCGAAGCTCGAATTTCTGCAAATACTGCATTTTATTTATATAAAATAATTCACCCAAATGGAGATCAGATTAACCTTTTATATGAATCAGAATCTGATTATACTGTTAGACTTTCTCAATCTTTTGAAATAAGTGAATTAATATATAAAAGTACTTCAGATTGTAGTATAGATAATATAGGAAATACTAATTATGCACAAGGTCAGCTACATGTTCTCGAAGTAGAAAATGGGAAATTTTTGAAAAAAATATATTCTCCCAGATCAAATATTGAAATTAATTTTATTTCTGAACCTGCTTATAACTCACAGTATAAAAGAGTCTTAAAAAATCTTCAAATTTTAGATAGTTTAACCAATAATCAAATTGAAAAAGTTGATTTTAATTATATTAAAAATTATCAAAGGTTTTTCTTAAATAATGTAACTTTTAATGGTAATAATTCAATTGGAGGAAAATCCTATGAGTATAAAATGGAATACAATGATGTAGAAGGATTACCGGACAGACTTTCTTATAAACAAGATCTGTTGGGTTATTTTAACAATAAAAATAACACAACATTGCTTCCAAAAGTTAAGGAAACAGGAAGTTTTTCACAGCTCAACAATGTTTTAGCTGATCGGGAACCAGATTTTTTTTATGCTTCTAAAGGTTCATTAGTTAAGCTTTATTATCCTACCGGAGGATATACACATTTTGAATATGAAGCACCACCTGTAAAGCAATTAGCTATAGACAGAAAATTCTTACGAGTTTATTGTGCTCAATCAGTATTATCCCCTGATTCAATACTATCGGATGATTATTTAATCTCAAGACCAATTGATGAATTAGAAAATCCAGTTGAACAGCCACTTATGGAGCAAACAATTAACGTAAATATTACGGTTAACGCAGATTCAAGTGTTAATACCCATTACAAAGTATATGTAAAAGTAAAAGATTTAGAGCGAAATACAGAAGAATCACAATATTTTGTATTAGCTCCAGATATTACTACTTATAATAAGGTTTTATCATTTCATCTTATAGCAGATCACAGGTACAAAGTTAAATTAGAACTGGAACCTAATCCTGAATCAGAATTAGATCCTTGGCCAGTATATGTAAATGCTTATTTTGACTATACTACAGGATATGAAAATGGGGATGGTATGGGAATTAGAATAAAACGTGTTTCTGATTATTCTAGCAATTCTTCTGAGCCAATTATTAAAAGGTATTATTATAAAAAAGCAGAAGAATGGGATAAACAATTTGAAAATCCAATTTCAGCGCTTAATTATTCTTACTATTACGAAACAAAACATGAAAGTCATTGTGTTGTTATAGCTGGGAATGAATGTATAGTGATTTATTATAATTATATTCTAGCACACTTACAATCGAATACAATAAATCAAATATTTCCTACTTCAGATAACCAATGGTTATATAGTGTAGTTACTACTAGTTATGGAGGTGATAATTTTGAAGCTGGTGGTATTGAAAAATCTTTTAAAATTATAAATGCAAATTATCAAACAACTGTTTATTTTAATAATGGCAACGATTATGCTCCAAAAGAAATTTATGAGTATGAGAGAGAGAATAATGATATTTTCAATATGACCTTGAGTAAAGAGATTTTCATTAAAAAGAGTGGCCTGCATTTTATTAAGAATAAAGTAACTGAATATAATTATTCAGACACTAATGATTTTATATGTAATACAATAATAGAAAGAGCATTTTCACCTTATCAAGAGCCAACTTACAATAATGCATATGGATTGTATATTGGATTTTATAAAACATATTCCATTAAGCAGAATTTAAAATCAATAATAACTACTGACTATATTGATTCAGTATCTGTAAATAGTATTGATGATAGTTCCTGTAGAAAAGTAATATCAAAAAAAACCTATAATTATGGTTCTTTAGTTGGTTTGCCAATTGAGACTTATAATTCAATAAGTAATGAAAACAAAGTTTTAAAAACTGTAATTCATTACCCAAATGGGGCACCTGATTTATCGGATCTGGATTCTGCGGCATATAGTAATTATTGGAGGTTATTTAGTTCCCACATCTTATCAAAACCTATACAAGTTGAAAACTATATTGGATATTTTTCATTATCGACTCCTGCTATTTTTAATACAAGCAAAAAAATATCAACTCAGCGCACAATTTTTGGATCCAATCTTTTACCACAAAAAATTCAAACATCAATAGGTGAAAATCCTTTAGAAGATGAAATTTACTACAAATTCGACAGTAGGGGTAATCTCACAGAAATTAATAAAGCTAATGATATTTACACAAAATATATTTGGGGATATAATAACACTCAACCCATTGCAAAAATTGAAAATTTTACATACTCTAATATAGAGGCTAAAGGGCAGGTAACATTAAACGCAATAAATGCATCTGATACTGCTACTGATGAAAATATGTTAAGAACTACACTAGATCAGATAAGGCAAGAATTTCCATCGGCTTTAGTTACCACATATACCTACGATTTACCTTATGGTGTATCAAGCATTACTGATCCAAATGGTGTTACTTCATATTATAAGTATGATGATTTTGGCCGTTTAAAATCTGTTCAAGATGAACAATATAGAATGCTTAAGGAATATACTATTCGTTATCAAGATGAAAATATTGGAAGTTTTACAGGATATCGTAAGATAACAACAGTACCAAGCCAATTTGGAATAATTAGTTTAAGCAAAGAAGCGGTAAAAGTTGGCGAAAGTTGTTCGGTTATAATAAATCCTATTACCGGTTACCATATTGAAGATTTGATAATTAATAATCAATCGAAAGGAAGTATTACGAATTATACTATTGAAAATATTCAATCTAACCAGAATATTGAAGTTCTTTATGATATTAACAAATATTCCATTTCAGGTCAAGTTATAGATCAAGCTGGCAATGCCCTTTCGGGTGTTAAAGTAACTCTAAATTCTGGAGAATACACAACTACTACTTCAACGGGATTGTATTCATTTATTGTTGAACATGGCTGGAATGGTTCAATTAATGTTTCTAAAACAGGTTATACATTTGCAAACTCGTTAAAAACATTTTCAAATGTTACTTCAAATATTAGCAACCAGAACTTTAATGGAACAATTATTACTTATACAATTTCTGGTAATGTCAGAGATGTAGATGTAGAGTTTGAAGGTATAGCAGGTGCATTAGTAATAATAAGTTCTGGAGATAATATAACTACAACTACTACAGGTGTTTATTCATTCACTGTACCTTATGGATGGAACGGAAATGTAACAATATCAAAAATAGGGTACACGTTCACTCCTTCGCAATTTAGTTATTTAGCACATGATATAATCTCTAATATTTCAAATCAAAATTTCATTGGTACAATAAATACCTATACAATTTCAGGAATTGTAAAAGATCAAAATGGCATAGCACTAT